>WNGG01001705.1_pt1 | contig 33337 bp, 35 predicted proteins | sample 5400661 | NCBI WGS metagenome assembly WNGG01 (sample SAMN13153372, study PRJNA577476) | soil metagenome | isolation source: 100 cm soil or saprolite under Garry oak tree replicate 1 | place: USA:California | collected 2016-06-15
GTCAACGGCAGCGAGATAGCCACCGGCGTGCGGGTGCCTCTACGCGACGGTGATCGCATCCACCTCGGGGCCTGGACGATGATCACCATCCACGTCGGCTGACAGCCCCGGCCCCGAACCCTCGGCCTCCCTCTGGGCGTCTGCGTCGACGACGCCAATTGTCGGAAACCCGGCCGAGCGCGCGCAACACCGCCGCCATGCGCGGCGGTGCAGGTCTCGCGGGACGCGTGTTCCGGCCGGTCTGCCGAATCCTGACTGCAAATAATCCGGGTGACCCGGCCAGACTGGGTGGCGTACATTCTGGCCATGTCAGGTGCGCACGTGCGCTGCCTGGCCTGTCCGGCGCTTTACCGCCCACGACGCCCGGCTGATGCAGCCGTCGACGCGACAGCCGACGATGCCGTCGAGCAGAAGCGGCACGTCGCCCTCAACAAGCCCGCGCGCTCTGCCGGGAGCCGCGCCAGAGACATACCGTCCGGTCACACGGACGGCGGGAGAACGGGGCCGCCAGGCCGATCGTTGCCGGCCGGGGCAGCGGTATCCTCGCGGCGAGCCGGTGCCGTGGATATGCGCGCCTGGCCCGGGATGCCTGCCAGGCGGCGATCGCCTGCACAAGGTCAGCGGCGTCTTTCGCGCCGTTCTTGACCCGGCGGTAGGAATAAGCCTTCACCCCGAGCGGATGCGCCAGGTTCACCTCCGCGCCCGCGGCCGCCAGCGTGTCCGCCGCCCAGTACCACCCATACGTTGCCTCGAGCACGACCCGCGGGTTCTCGCCAGCGCGGGCCAGCTCGGCCCGCAAAGCGGCCGGGCTGTTCGTGATCCGGGCGGTGCCCAGCTTCTTGCCGTCCTCGGTCATCCGGACCAGCACGCTGCGGCGCCGATGCAGATCCATTCCGACGACCTGCCGTCCGGCGTACTCTTCGGTCATAAGGGCGTCCCTGACTGGTGGAGACGGGTGCTTGCAACGTCCAGCATCCGCCAGAAGCGGAGGCCGCTTCTTCATGGCATCAAGGGGGAATCATGGAATCGGCCGCAGACTTTATTTTCGAGCCGCTGCCGCCAATCGAAGAACCGGCGGCGCCGCCCGCAACCGAAGAACCAGCTGCGTTCGCCGCAGCGGCGGCGGATCCGCTAGGCCCGCTCGCCGGGCTCGCCGGGAACTGGACCGGCCACGGCTTCAATGTCATCTGGCGACCCCACCCGCTCCAGCCGAGCGGGCAGGACCGCTTCCTCGAGCTCAACGTGACCAGTGAGCAGCTCGACTTCGGCCCGGCACTTGTGAAGATACCCAACCGTGGCCTCCTGCAGCCCAACATCAGCCTGGCCGGCCTGAACTACCTGCAGCAGATCTCCGATGCAAACCTGAGCGCACCGCAGCACTTCGAGCCAGGCCTGTGGGTCACAGTCCCGAAGACCGGCGATCCCCAGGAGCCCCGCACCGTGGCGCGCCTGGCGTCCATCCCGCACGGCACCACGATCCTGGTCCAGGGCACCGCCCACCCCTCGGACGGCGCCCCCTCCATCCCGGATGTCAGCATCAAGCCCTTCACGATCGGCCACCCGGCCCAGACGATCGACTTCCCGGAGCAGACCCTAAGCACACCCAGCCAGTTCCGGACTAGCGGCACCGGGCTAACTGGCATTACTCAGCAAATGGTCAACAACCCCAATAGCGTCCTCCGCGCGGCGCCCTCACCGCAGATCACCACCACGACCACGCTGCACGTGTCATCCCGCGACGCCTCGCTTCCGGGCGGCGGAACCGCCAACATCGCCTTCTTGACAGGCGGCACCGATGGCCCGAACGCGGTCGCCGCGCGCGTCACCGCCACATTCTGGCTGGAGACACTCCAGGGAGACACGCACCCCCGGCGGCTGCAGTACTCACAGCTCGTGCTGCTGAACTTCAACGGCCTCAGCTGGCCCCACATCACAGTCGCCACGCTCCATAAGCAGGGCTGACACCCAACCCCGCCGATCCTGGAGATCGACCCCACGATTCTTGCAGGATTACCTCAGCGGCGAACAGGCCGCAGCAGCTGCATCATCATGGGCTCATCCACCGCACAGGAACGTCCCCAATTGCCGCTGATCGTGACTCTGAAAACGGCGGTTGCTGGTGGCGCAGCGAGATCTTGTCAGACTCGGCAGGGAAGCTTTCTCTGGCTGAGATCGGGCTTGTGGAATGTAGCAGCGCTCCCGTTCCCTGACGAGGCGTAGCCGCCCTAGCCGGCCGCGCGGTCACGGAACGACTGCATCATAGTGGCGACAGGAAGAGGGTCTGGCGGAAAACTCGCCGATGGGCACTTCGTGATGCAGCAGCATAGTGAGGCGCGCCCCGCCAGCAGCCGTAGCCATAGGCATGGTGGCCACACTTTCGTGACCGGGCTCCCGCACCCTCGACGGCGCTGCCGGAGGCAGCCCAGAATAGCCCGCTGCTACGGTTGCCTTGGTCCAGCCGCTCCACCCACGCGGCCAGCCTTGATCCTTCCCGGCCGCCAGTCATCGTCGTGTGGCGCTGGCCAGGTATTGCTCGGCCACGGTGGCCGGGATCCGGCCGCGGTCGCTGACCGCGATGCCGTGAGCCTTGGCCCAGGCGCGGATGTCGCCGCTGTGCTGCCGGCTGGACGTGGTCCGGGCAGCCCGCCGGGAAAGTCCCCGGCTGGCCTTGCGGGCGTGCTCGATGAACGGCGTGACCTGCTTGCGGAAGCGCCGGGCATTCTTGGAGCTCAAATAGATTTCATAGTCGGCGCCGTCGATCCCGAACCGCACCGTCTCATCTGCTGCCCCGCCGTCGAGGTCATCTTCCAGCGTGACAGTTACCTTCTGAGCCATCTCCACCTCCGATGCCCGGCCCGTGTCCGGCGTGCATTCTCCGGTCATTGTCACCTACACCAGCGGTAATGCAGCGCACCACACGCCAGGTCCATGCCATATCGGCGTGACCGCCGACTTCACGGCCGAGCCGCGAGTTACGCAAGCTCGAGGAACAGCTGATATCCCAGCTGACCGGCACCGGCCAGGCTGGCGGACGTCACCGCGTGCCGACCACCCCGACGTCTGCCGGTCACGGCGCGAGGCCGGGCGGCGACAGCCAGGACCCGCCGCCCTGGCATCCGCGCCTCCGCTGCTCCCAGTCAGGTAACCGGGCGGCATCTTGGCCGCAGCGCTCGTCACACCAATTCTGCCGGAAGTGAGGAATCAGGAGGAACGGCGACCATGTCGGTCTCGCTCATCGCGAGCACACGGTCGGCTCGATATGCGCGTCAGCGGGTGCTCGGCGCCGGGCCAGCGATTGGCGCCCATAATGGTAATTCTGTCCGTCCGGACCTACGGCCGGAAGATCAGCGCCCGCCCGAACTGCCTGGCGCTGGGGTAGCGCCGTCCGCCATCGACCACGATGTTGGCGCCGGTGATCCAGGACGCCCGGCGGGAGAGCAGGAAGGCGACTACATTGGCGACTTCCTCGGGGGCGGCCGAGTTACGGATGGAGCGCTGTGGCCGGCGCCCCCGCCGGGCGCTGCCGGGATCAGGCGCCATTCCCGCGCGCATGATCAGGGTTACACTGCCGGCTTGACGAGATCGTTTCTCCGCACCTTCGCCCAGCTCTAGGCCGTGGACGGTGGCCGACCGAGAAGTAGATGACGCCCTCGCGCACAGCTTCCTGGGAAAGCTGCCGCGGGAGGTGGTCTTTAGGTTGCGGTCTGAGGGGGAACGCGCCGATTATCCTGCGGGCACGACGGTCTACCGGGCCGGGTCGGCCCCGAGGGCGGCGCTGGTGGTGCAGGGCCTGATCCGCGTGTACATGACGTCGCTGGAGGGCCGGCAGGTCACGGTCCGGTACGCCCGGCCCGGTGATGTGCTGGGGATCGCGGTGCTGGTGGGCGGGCCGGCCAATGTCGGCGTCCAGGCCGTGGCGCCGTCGAGCCTGTTCCGGATCAGCTCCCGGGCGCTGACTGCCGCGGCCCGGCGTGATGCCCGGGTGGCGTGGGCTGTGGCGGAGGAGCTGAACCGCAGGCTGTATGACACCTTGCAGCAGACGGCGGTCAACGCGTTCGGGTCGGTGAAGCAGCGGGTGGCCGGGCATCTGCTTGATCTGGCCTCCGCGCAGCAGCAGCCGCGCGGCCTGCTGGTGGCCCGCGTGTCGCAGCAGGATCTGGCGGACGCGGTCGGGTCGGTCCGCGAGGTGGTGGCCCGGGTGCTGCGTGATTTCCGTGTCGCAGGAATGGTGGCCACCTCTTCGGACAGCGTCGTGATTCTCGACGCGGCCCGGCTACACGGCGAATCCGGGGAACCGGCCGGCTTGTGACTTTAGTCACCGGGCCGGCGACTGACGTCACTGACACGCCTGGCGCGCGGCGGCACCCTGGTTGCGTCAGGCCCGGCTCACCGGGCTAACCCACGGAAAGGAGCCTCAGGCGATGAGCGCTTCGATCGCAGTTTCTCGCACCGAGACCGGGTCAGCGGATGCGGTGAAGGCGGTGTCGGTCATCAGCACCGGGACCGTGCAGATCCGCCCGGAACACCCGTACGGCACGAAGAAGCCTATGTACTGGTGGCTGCTGACCTCCCGCCAGTGGACGCCGCCGCGGCCGATCAACGCCTACGTCATCGAGCACGCCAGCGGGCTGATCCTGTTCGACACCGGGCAAGACCGCGCCTCGGTCACCGACGACACATACTTCCCCGGCGGCGTCACCGGGTTCCTCTACGACCGGCTCGCCCGGTTCGAGATCGGCGAGGACGAGACGCTCACCGCCGGGCTCGCCACGCTCGGGTACGCCCCGGCCGACGTCGACACCGCGATCCTGTCGCACCTGCACCAGGATCACATCGGCGGCCTCCCGGAGCTGACCGGCGCTGACCTGCTCGTCTCCGCCACCGAATGGGCCGAGCTGTCCAAGCCCGCCCCCGGGCCGCGCGGCTTCCTGCGCAGCCACATCCAGCTCCCCGGCCTGAACTGGCATCAGATCAGCCTGGAGCCAGCATCCGATCCGGCTATTACGCCGTTCACTGAGTCGCTGGACGTGATGGGCGACGGCTCGCTGGTGCTGCTGGCCACTCCCGGTCACACCGCAGGCTCGCTGTCGCTGCTGATCCGCCGCGGCACCAGGCCGCCGCTGCTGCTGGCCGGGGACCTCACCTACGGCGCCGAGATCCTGCAGCGCGGCCAGATCCCAGGAGTGGGGAACCGGCGCCGTATGGTCGAGACCACCGGCAAGGTCCTGGCCCTGAAGAAGCAAATGCCCGGCCTGGTCATCCTGCCCGCCCACGACCCGACAGCCGCCCGGCGCCTGCTGGAGAGCTGAGAAAGGAGAAGGACGATGGAGACATTCGAGAACGCCGTCACGATCCAGCGGCCCGCTGCGCAGGTCTTCGCCTACCTCGCGGACTTCGAGAACGTCCCGGCGTGGAACTACGCGATCGAGAAGACCAGCAAATCCTCGCCGGGACCGGTCGGAGCGGGGACCACCTACCGGCAGCTGCGATCCGTCCCCAGAAGGAGCGAGGAGGGCTTCGAGGTCACCGTCTTCGAGCCGGTCACCCGGCTGGCCGTCGAGGGACAGATCGGTCCCTTCCACGCAAGCACCAGTTACTTGCTGGAAGCGATAGCTGGCGCGACGAGGCTCACCAACAACGTGGCGCTTGAACCCTCCCATGTCGTCCTCAGGCCGATCGCCTTGCTGGCTGTCCCGAAAGTCAAGGCGGCCGTGGCGCAGAACCTGATCAAGCTGAAGCAGGTCCTGGAAGCCGATGGGCCAGCGTGAGGACATCGGCAGGATGCCGCCTGGCCAGCGGGGATGGCAAGGACGTGCCCGTCCGCCGGCACCGGCATGCCCCTGACGCCGGTCGGCCACCCGCTTACTTCGTGCTGCTGCCAGGGCGCCGCGTCCTCGCCGGAGACCGCCGGCACCGCCCGATCCGCTGGCCGGCGATCCGAGCCCAGCCAGCCATATCGACCCATCGAACGATCAAGGAGACTGGGATCGCTTCGCCGTGCTGCGCGGACGATGATAACGGCGTCGGGGCGACGGCCATGCCGATCGTGCGCTCGTCGCGGCGCGGATTGCGGGCATCGAGCAGATCGGGCCCGGGCGCTACGACGCTGACCTGGAGATTCTCACGGCAGCCGCGCGTCAGCGCCTGGCCGTGACGCAGGAAGACCACGGCCCCGGCCTCGAAGGCAACCCCCGGCGACGTCCGCCAGGCGCTTGAAGCCACGCACCGCCGCGTCAGTGCGCACGGATGAAATCTTCAAGCGGAACCGCGGATTGTGGCTGGCTTTTTCTGCTGCCGATGGGCGACGAGGATCTGGTAGGCGCGCTCGGCCTGCTGGGCTGCCTGCCATTTCCTGGTCGCGGATTTGCTTGCTGCTGTGGGCCGCGGCGGGCATGCTTCGGGTGCCGCGCCGGGGTGGCGCTCCGGCGGGTGAGCTCGAGCTTGTCCGAGTGGCCCAATCTCCATGCGACGAGCCCGCCGCTCCATCCAGAGTCAGGACACGGCCGACGCGAGCTCCAGACCCGGCCAACAAGGACACCGAACCGGACGTTACGCACGGCCTCCACACTGAATACCTATCGAGCGAGTAGGCATTCCTATTCGGCGTTCTGTATCGTATTGTGCACGTATCGTATAGGCACTGTGGCTACACTGCGTTACGTATGGCCGTGCCCGCTGCATGACGGGAGCCAGGATGCTGGTCAGCAACGCGGCCTTCTGCAGCGCCGGGGATGCGTCGTGGCGGCTGCCAAGGGTCCGGCAGATTCAGCTAGTGACGATCTGGCCAGGGAACCCGTCGTCGAGCAGATGCCGTCGCGCTAGACGATGACGCCGTTCACGATGACTAGGCCCACTCCAGGTCCACTCCCGTCGCCGGCACCTGAGGAGCGTCGTAGGTCGCGGGCGAGCTGCCGTACGTCCATGCGGATCACCAGCCCGCCGCCGAGAAGATCATCTTCACTGAGGACCTGAGCTGGCTGCCGGGCAACCTGCCACCGAAGATAGATTACTTCGCTAACCGGAGAGCCCGCGACCTTGAGCTGTGGCTCTCGAGGGGAAGTGAGCGCCATGCCTGAATCAGCCGTCGTCGTGCTGGTGTCCCCGCAGGACTTTCCCTGCTGCCCGCACAAGTGTGCCGACCCGGACCTGAGCATGTTCCTCCGGCCTCGAAGAGCGTGAGTTGGGCGCCGGGGTGCGGGCGTTCCCGGCGGGCGAAGATGCGTATCGCCTTCGGCCAGGTGGCGAGCTGGTCACGGCGGCCGCCGCGCAGGATCGCCGTGAGCTCGGTGACCTGGGCTTCCGAGATCCAGCACCGGCGGTGCCCGCAGTCCCGATCCAGGCAGGCGGCATCAGCGCGCCACTCGCTGACCTCGCCCCTTTTCGAGCCACGCCACAGCAGGACCCGGCGGCCACTCGTTATCAAGCCAGACCGTCTAATGCGGTCGGCAGAGCCGTGGCGAGCCATCCCGTCAGGTCCCTGAACATTTCAGCGAAACACCAGTAGCGCCTGCAACACCACAATCGGGGCCGATATCGTCTGCATCACGTTCGGTGACTGGCGGTCGGAAGCTGACCGCGGCGCGACGAGGTCGCGAGCAAGAGGTGCTATCGAGGCCGTTGACCCGGCCTTCTTTGATCATGCCGAATATGTGCGTAAACTCGCCCACATCACGGAGTTAGCGCAGGTCACGCGTGTTTGGTGCGAGGTCTGTAAAACCGTCGGCTCAGCCTACGTTGGTTCGAACCCAACACCTGCCACCACGTCGTGAAACGCCTCCTGACCAGTGTGAACACCGTCCGCTGGCAGGGTCGGTAGTGTCCGGCCGTGTACGGGTCTGAGCGGGCGGCTACGGCTGGCTGTTCCCATTAGCGTTCCCACGGCTCACCCGACAGCGCTGCTGGGGGATATTAGGCGAGAGCGATTCCCTGGCGAGCGAAAGTGCTCATGGTTGACTGCATGTCATGTAGCTGCTGGGTAACGTCGAGACCGAAGTAGCCTCCCCATGCGGTGACCCAGGCGCATGCAGATCATGACGGTCAGGGCAGCCGTGCCTGCGGTGGCTCCTTCTCCGATGAGCTGACCATCCTGGGTTCTCGTGGCGCTCCGTTCCAGCATCCATGGCCGGCTGTGCGCTGCTCCGGAGCCGAGCCGGTACGGCGAGGGTGCTCCTGCGGGCATCAGCTTGGTGACCTCGTGGGTGAGATTCAGGCCGACGTGAGCCTCAGCGTTCTCGAGCCTGACTCGCAGGGGTCGTTGCCTCGCGTCGACGTCGATCGCGAAGCCGCCGGCCATGAGTTCGGCGAGCTTGAACTGATGATGCGCGTCGACATCCGCGGCGTGCTCGGCTCCGATGGTCGACGCTGCCGTGCGGGCGGGTCGGCTGTCCTCGATCCACAGCGCCGCGATCCCGCACAGCCGCATCTGGGTGCTGGCCGCTGGATCGAGCAGATGACACATCCATACGGTCGACTCCTGGACGGCGCGGCAGAGCGTCAGCGGCGACCAGACAGGGGCCGGATCGCGGTTCATGTCATTGGCGAGCGATCGCGTGTGGTCAGCGGCATGGGCCAGGAACAGGCCGACGGTTCGATTAATGTCGCGTGCAACCGTCCGCGGACCTCACCAGATTCCGCCGGAGCAGCGGCAATCGCTTCCAGATCCCGGCCGAAGGCCCCGGCCGGCTGGCGCGGCCGGCGCGTTCTGCGAGGTCGCCGAACTCCCGGGCGCGCCAGTGTGGCTGCGCGCCACGCCCACGACGAGTTCACGGGGACCGGTCAGGCGCATCAGACGCATCAGGGGCATCAGGGGTAGCCAATCGTCTCACCTGGTGCGAGGCTAGGAGGGACATGCTATCGGGGGTAAGCACGATGACTACACAGCAGACGCGACAGATAGACCCGTTCATCCACATCGTCATCGGGGTCGTCGCCTCGCTGGCGCTAGCAGCGTTCGCGGCCTGGGTGACCTACCTGGCGTACCAGGCTGCCAGCGCCAGCCAACGGCAGCTAGAAGTGCAGCCGACAGCGTGATCCTGGTCATCGCGCTCGTCACCATAGGCACTCGGGGGATCAATGACAAGCACTCCACCTGAACCGAATGGGCCGACTGAGGCACAGCAGTACGAGCATCCAGGGGAGCAGCCGCAGGAGCAGCAGCCGCCCGCGTACAGGTATCCGCCGTCACCGCCCGGCTATCCGCCACCCGGCTACCCGGCGCAAGGCTGGCCGACCGGCTACCCGGCCCCGCCGCCAAGGAAGCGGCACCGGATCTTCCTGTGGATGTTCCTGGCCATCCAGGCTCTGTTCATCGTGTGGCTCATCGTCGGCGGGCTGAACGCCGCCAACACCGCCAGCACGGGACTCCCGCATGAAATCGCGCGGCAGTGCGCCCACGGTGCCTGGCACGGCCTGTACAACTCCTACGCTGACTGCGCGAGGCAGGTCCGCAGCCTGCACAACGCAGCGAACGGCATCGGCAACACCATCGGAGCGGGCCTGGTCGTCGGCATCTGGGTGGCGGTGGACTTCATCCTGGGCCTGAGCTACCTCATCTACCGGATGGCCACGAGGGACCGGACCCCGCCCATGTACTGCCCGCCGGCGCAGTACCCGCGCTAGCACTCCCCTGGGTGCGGTGGGCCCGATCGGCTGGCTGCTCACGGTCATGGTCATGCTGCCTGGGGCAAGCTGTCCAGGCGGGCTAAGGCGAGGCCTGGCCGAGAGAACAGGGCATCGCGGTGAGCGAGCGCTCGCGAATCCCGACGACAGTGCTGGAGCAATACCAAGCCGCTGTCAAGCCACGCTGAAGTAGACGCGCAATCACGCCGCGTAAAAGCATGCGCGGCCATGTCTCGCGCCGACCGCCGAGTATTTGCGGCTCTCCGCGCTCGGGCATCAGCGGCGCGGCGAGCACAGATCAGCCACTTCAGAGCGGTCTCACCCCCGCCGCTCCGGGCATCCTCGCACCTGGATGAGTCCGCCCCTGGCCTACTCCTCGCCGGATTACGTCGACGTAGCCGGCCAGCGCGTTGCCCGCGCTGGCCGCTGGTGCCCGCGGTTCCTCGGCACGCCCGATTGCTTGGTCGGCGAGCACGGCGACGGCGATCCGGCATGCGCACCACCCCTTTTCGGTGACTTTGACGCCACGGATTCGGTCGTGGGGGTGCGCAGTCGGCAGACGGTGACCTCCAGCTGGTGCAGCGCAACGTGTACTCCCTTCCCTGACCCTGGACCTCTGGACCGTGCGGCAGGATGTCGCAACCGTGCAAAGGGCAACGTGCATAGGGCACGTGCAAAGACTGAGCAACGACGGCCCTCCCCGCCGTCTGGTATCTCCATGTCGCGATCGGGAGCGCTTGGCACACTTCCGGCAGGCGATCACGACGACCAAGCGGCTACGATCGCGGCGGGGCAGTCCGCGCTGTCGGCCATCGTGATCTGCCCAGCGGCGGCCATCGGGCACATGGCGCGCGTGGCGCGCAGCAACGTCCCGCGACGGCGAGGCAGCAGCTCCGGGAGTCCGTGCATGCCCGCTTCCGCTGCCCTCCCGCTCGCTCGCGACCTCGCGGCGAAGCAGGACCGCACCGGGATCGCCGACCAGGGCGTCGCGAGCCGCTCGTCTCCTCGAACGCGCGGCATTCGGGGCAGCCCGGGATTGTGAGCAGCGCAGCGCGCCCTTTTCTGGTTTCCGGCCCGGCGCCGATTCCACTTCCCGCGGACGCCCAGCATGCGCTCTCCGGCGGGCACGGGCCGAAATGGTCGTATGCGGCCACGGGCGCCGCCGTGGCGCCCGGCACGAGCCGTGACTCAGGCGCTGGCGCTGTCGCGCTCGGCCCGCCTGGCCCGCGCCTCCGCGAGGCTCGCGCGCAGCGCGTCCGCCAGCCCGGCGGGACGGCCTGCCACTTCCTGTCCCCCGGTCGGCCAGACAATCTCGCGGCGCCCGGCCTTCGCCATGACCAGCTCCTCCAGCGCATCGCGGTAGCCGTCACGGTAGAGACCGGGCTCGAAGTCCGCGGTCATCGCGCCGATCAGGGATGCGGCTATCCTGAGCTCACTCGACGCTACGTCGATGTCCTCGTTGAGGAAGGCGAACTCGGGTACGCGCACCTCATCGGGGCAGAGCAGGGTCTCAATCACGAGGACGCCGTTCCGTGCTCGCAGGACCGCGAGTCTCTGACGGTGCCGGAGCGCGACATGCGCGACGGCGACGTTGCGGGAGCGCGCCAGCGCCTCCCGTAGCAGGACATAGGACCGCGCGCCTGCGGGCTCCGGCTCTATGTAGTAGCTCTTGGCCCGCATGACCGGGTCGACCTGGTGGGCCGGGGCGAAATGCAGGATCTCGATCCGGTGGGCGGTGGCCAGCGGTAGGTCGGCCAGGTCCTCGTCGGTCAGCACCACCATGCCGCCGGTTGGCAGCTCGTGCCCCCTGGCGACCTCCGCGTCGGGTACCTCTGCCCCGCAGGCGGAGCAGACCCGGCGCAGCGTGATGCGGCCGCCATCGCCCTTGTGCACCTGGCGGAACGCGACCTCGCGCTGCCCGGTCGCTGCGTGCAGCTTCACCGGGATGTTGACCATGCCGAAACAGATCGCGCCCGTCCACATGCTCCGCATAGCGCCTCTCCCTCTCCGGCGAACATGAGACCGAGACATCGAATGTTTGTCCTGGTTCTGCTCGGCAGGCCTTTTGCGATTACCCGTCATCCGGGATGAGCTGGCGCCTGCTGGCCGTCCAGCGGTCGCAGTAGGGGCAGTGTCTTGTCGGGAGGTCGCCGCTGCGGGTCACGATGCCCTCGTGGGCCCGGTAGGTCAGCATCCCGCAAGGCGGGCGCAGTCCGCTGATCAGGCATGAGATCTCGGTCGCTGCGAGCGAGGCGACGACGCCGTCGATCGTGACGACCGATGCCCCGCTGCCGCGCAGCGCGGCCGCGCCCGAGCCGTGGCTCGCGGCTCCGGCTCGGGATTCGCGCGGGCTCACGGCCTGGTCTGCGGTGTCGCGCCGGGCGAACTCGCCGCGGCAGAAAAGACAGCCGGCTGCGGCGCCGGCGACGACGACGCGCCCGCCGTACACCACGTCGCCGCCGGCGCGCCTGACGCCGCTGACCGCGTCGACGTAGGGCACTCCCGCGATCGAGCACAGCTCGGTGAGGATGAACCGCACGGTGTCCGTATCCTCTTCGAGCCCCGCGATGACAGCGGTCGCCGAACCCACGGCCGCTCCGGCGCCGAGCAGCACATCCGGCACGCGTTCGGCGACGATACGCGTGTCGGCGGCTGGCTGGATGCTGCGGATGAGCCGTGCCGCGACGTGGGCCCTCGGGATGCCGACGTCATCACCGGTAGCGCCGATGAGGCGGTTCAGGTTGCTGGTGCCGACCGTATCGCCGTCCAGGAGCGTGTATCGCCGGACGCCGAGGTACGCCAACTGCTGCGCGACGTGAGAGCCGAGGCCGCCGAGCCCGATCAGGACGACGCTCGCTTCCCCGAGCCGTTGCTGTCCCGCTGCACCGAACAGCGCGATCTGGCGGGAGTACCGCTCGCTCAGGTCGGCTTCTTCCTCGCCCTGCGGCGTGTGGTTGCAACCGCCGGCGTGGGCGGGCCGGCTTTCCGCGGGCGAGTCGAGGTGCCCGCGGGCGGCGCGATAGGTGGCTGTGCCGGCGGCCTGCTGATATGGGCCCGCCGCGGCTATGGGCGCCGTTGCAGGTTCGCTGCGGGTCTGGAATTCCAGCGCGGGGAGCGCGGCCGCGCTGCGTGTGTTCACGCGATGCCCTGCGTGAAGCGGATCTTGCGGGCGAACCCGGCGCCTGGCTTGAGCGTGACGGACTTGGCTGTGTCGGGTGTGGTCTCGGTGCTGGTGTCAAGGTCGACCTCGACCACGGCCTGGCTCACGTCCCAGCCGGCGAGCGCGCGGATTTGCGCGACGGTGATCGTGGGCGAGTGCCACTCGTGCTCGGCCCCCTCGGTAATCACGTCGTAGGTCATACCAGGCCGGGGCGGCAAGTCAGCCCGGGTACCCATCTGGCAGATGTCATGCGAGGGTTCCATGACGCTCTCTCTGGTCGCGCGGCCGGCGGGACTGGCCTGCCTTCGGTGAGGTACAACGGCGGACCGGTCGTGGTTGTCCGCACTCTGATCCGTCTCGGGCCGGTCATTTCTGCCTGCGGCCTCAGCTCTCCCCGGCCTCAGGAGAACGCCGGGTGGCACCGTGCAGCGACGGATGCCTCATCCTGGTCGGTGGGGTCGCGCACGACAGCGCCGGTCACCGGCGTGGCAGGGCTAGTCCGGCCGGGTCCGGGCTCGTTCTGGCACGGCTCGCACGCGGACTCTTCCGGCGGATTGATCCGATCCGCGCTAACCCGCAGGTCTCGGTTGCCAGATCCGAGTTTCCGGCCTATTGCCTGCGCGGCGCCTGAGCTAGCTGCAGCGGATCAGCCGTCTGAGCCAGCGCGCACGTAGACGAGCCGTGCCTGCTCCGGCATGCGCCTGGTGATGCGGCGGACGAGAGGCTCCTCGTAGGTCGTGACCAGGATCTGCCGGACCCCGCTGGTCGATGGCGTCACCGCCAGCAGCGACGCGACCTGGCGCCGCGTGTCCGGGTCCAAGTGCTCGAGCGGCTCGTCGATCCAGCAGAAGCCGGCATGCGTCGCCGCATCGAGCGCGAGAAGGTGCAGCAAGAGCCGCGCGGTCATCTTCTCGCCGGTGCTGAACGACCGGAGCGGGAGTGTCTGCCCGTTGACGTCTCGTGATAGGGCGCCCTCGCCGCTGAGCGTGATCGTGCCGCGGTCGGCGAACAGCCGCTTCCACCTGCTGCTGATCTCGCGTGTCAGCGGCGCGATCGTCCCGTCCAGCAGCGTCGTGGTCGCCGACTCGAGGGCATCGATGGCTGCGGCGGCGAGCGCGTGGCTGCCGAACTCCGTCTCCAGGTCATCGCGAGCCTGCTGGCGGGATTCTGCGTCCTCGATCGCCGCGGCGGCGGCGATCGCCGCGGATCGGCGCTCGATGAGCAGCGTCATCGCCGCGTCAGCGGCACGCGCCAGTTTTGCGTGCCGCGCGGCGATGTGCTTGGCGGTGCCCGGCGGGCGCGCCGGCGGCGCTGTTGAAGCTGCTAGCCCTGCCGCACGCCTGCGGAAGCTGCGGACTGCGGTGAGGGCGGCGGCGGCTGCTGTCTCGTCCAGGTGCTCGAGCTGAGCAGTGAGAAGGGCGACCTCGCGGTCGTGCTCTGATCGTGCCGCGGCCCTCTCGTCAGGCGACAGGGGCCTTCGGCAGACCGGGCACTGGCCGGCCGAGGTGCCGAGTTCCTCCAGTGCGGTGCGGATACCGGCCGCCCGGCCCTCGAGCAGGCCGCGCTGCCGCCGGATGTCGTCCAGCTGCTGTGTCGTCGCGGCCTCGATCCGGTCAAGGATGCCGGCCGCGCCGCCGGCACCGGCCGGCACGCCGAACCGGGAGGAGATCTCCTCGCTGAGGGCGGCGAGCTGCCCGAGCCGCTCCTGGTCGCGCATGTGCCAGGCGTCATGCGCTTCCGCGTCGCGCATGGCCTGCGCGGCAGCGCGGAGGGCATCAACGCTGGCCTGGTGCGCTTGCCCGGCTTGTTCGGCGAGCCGGGCGGCCTGGTCATGCCGGGCGCGCAGCTGCGACAGCTCCCGCGCGGATGCACCGGAGACCTGCTTGATCTGGCTGATGCGGTCAGCGGTGACCCTCTGCCGGGTCTTCAGTTCGGCGAGTGCCTCCTGGAGGCCGTCGATGCCGAACAGGCGGCACAGATGCTCCCGCAGCCTCAAGGCGGCCGCGTCGGCGTCTGGCTGGTCCCCTCCCCGGAGCATGGTCAGCCGGGCGAGGAATGCCGGGTCTGCCCCGAACGCGTCCCGGATCGCCGAGGTGATCTGAACTCCGGGAATCTCATGCCCGTCGATGGCCGCGGACACCGGCGGCGCGGCGTTCCTGCCGAGCCGCCTCGGGAGCTGGCGGGTGATCGCCAGTGTCCGCCCGTCGGGCAGGACGACCTCGACGGATGCGGACGCCGACACGGTGCCCAGCCTGATGGCCTCCGTCGGCCGGCCGCCGGCGTCGCCGTACAGTGCCCAGGCCGCGCCCTCGATGAGCGACGACTTCCCGATGCCGTTGCGCGCGACGATGAACGTCGTTCCGGGCCCCAGATCTAGCGTCACGCGCTCATATGCGCGCCAGTTCGTCAGGGCGAGCCGCCGGATCATGGGCGTGACCCGCCCAGCAGGCCGGTTACCCCGTCAGCCGGAGATGCACCTGCGGCGACTGACTCGATCAGGGTGCGGATGCCGGCGACGGCGCTGTCGTCCAGGGCCGTGTAGGCTGCCTTCTTCGCTGGTGTCCGGGCACGCCGGCCCTCGGCGATTGCCCTGTCGACGGCGGCCTGCGAAACCGCCGCCACTAGTGCCGCCAGGTCGAGGGCATCGCGGTCGAACTGCAATCGGCCTGTCTGCTCCCAGCGGGTCACCCGCGAATCGAGGTGCTTGAGCAGCGCGTCCGCGAGCGGTAGCGGCTGGAAGTTGACGCGAGGTTCCGAGAGCCGTCCCGAGGGCGCCTCGACGGCGCGGCCGGCGAACTCGGGCGTGATGACCACAGCGGTCCAGTCCTCATCCGAGACGGCGACAGCGACATCATCGGCGTCCTGGTAGGTCATCAGCAGCCCGCCGCATGCGCGGGCAAGCTCCGGTGCGCTGAGAACCCTGTCCGGCTCGGGACCGGTGAGAACCGCGACGAGGATGGCGGCATCCAGATCCCGGACCAGCGCTGCGATGAGCAGCTCATGAGCAGGACCGACAGCCATGTGGCCGTCGAGAAGACTGATCTCAACGCCGGGGCGATGCCATGTCAGCACGTTGAGCGCATCGGCGAGCCTGTCGACGTCGACCCCGCCATCGCGGGAGCCCGGCACGTCGGCGGCGCGGAGAGCGCCGGCGGACAGGCCGGCCAGAAGGCCGGCGACGAGCTGCCGGTACGCCAGCCGCTGGTCGTCGTCTCTGCTTGCCGGCGAGCCTGTCAGCAGGCCGGGAGGCGGCGGGCGGCCGTCACTGCGCGCCAGGAGGAGCTGGGTGATCTGATCACCCACCGGGAGGGCAGCGACCTGCTGCAGAAAGGCGCTGAGGTCCACGTACCCCTCGACCGCGGTCATCAAGGCGAGATCGAGGCCAAGCGGCGATTCGCCGGCCGGGACGATGAGCGTGTACTCGTCCGCCTGCTCTATGTCGAGGCTGACGGGGATAACCGTGGCTGACTCACCGGAGAGGCGGCGCACCCAGACCAGCATTGCCTCGTCGGTGCCGACCCGCCAGATATGCCCGGCGGCAGGGACGCCCGCTCCCGGCGGCACGGCGAGCGCATGACGCAGATCCTCAGGGATTGCCTGAGCAGCGGCGGCCAAGCGAGCGGTTACTGAGCCATCCGCCTCCGCCACTCTGGCATGGCGGAGCCTCGTCTCCCACACCGTGCATGCCAGGCAGCTGTCCAGGTGCGCGGCGACGCCTGCGGCGCCCGGGGATTTGAACTGGCCCCGGGCGAATGAGAGCAGAGCCGACTCCGTGGGGTGTCTCATCCGGCGCACCTCTATCCCGTATCTCATCGCTGTTCAGTAAACGCGGTACCGTGCCCGGCTGTCCGCTCGCGCATCCACTCGGCGGCGAGCGCACGAAGCTCGTTCACGACGATTTCCGGCCCGCCGTCGCCAGCGAGCTCTCCGGCGAGGCGCACGGCGAGACGCTGCCTGAGGGTGCCGGCCTGGCTGCGTCCGACACCGAGTACCTCACCGAGGTCCCGGACGGGCTTCTCCCATGTCGCGATGAGTATCCGCTCGCGATCGGAAAGCCGGTCAAATAGATAGGCGCTGTGGAGCCGGCCCAGGACCTGGTCCTCGGTCTGGGCGTCCGCGCTGCGGTCCGGCAGCCGCTCCAGCACGTCCAGCTCTACGGTCAGCGGAATGCGGCGAGAGTCAAGCCGGGCCGAAAGGGCCAGGGAAATCTGTGCTGCGGTGAGGGAGCCGTGAGCTGCCATGAGGACCCGGCGGATAAGCCGCTCAAAGGTGTCGAAGTCCGCCTGCGGCGCGCGGCGGCGTTCGCTCTCCCACCTAGGCACGGTCAGCTCCGGCTCCTCGGCGGCTGCCCTCGCCAGCGCGGGCGGGCGGGCCGCGCTCGGCGTGGCCGGGCCGCCGCGAAGGTGCCATCGAGATGGGCCGGCCGCACTCTCCTGGAAGAGGTCGCTTCGGTCGAGGACGTCGCCGACTCGGCGTATCAGAGCGCCGGCGTCAGTGCGGCGGCTGCGATCTCGGTGGAAGTTCAGCACCGCGGCGTGGAGCAGCCGTTCCAAGCTGCCGTTGTCCGTCGCGCGGACCGCCAGGTCGGTGATCCGCTTACGGCCGCGCTCACCGTCCAGGAAGTCGTGCGCCACGTCCATCGCCGCGTCCGGGTCCCACCGGGCATGACCATCCGGCGGCGGGAAGTTCCGGGCGATCGCCACCGTCTGCACGGCGCGATACAGCATCCGGGCACACTGGGGTCCGAACCGCCCGGCTGACACAAGCTCGTCGTAGGCGCCAGTCACCAGAACCGCTCAGCCAGCGACGTCCTGTCAGCGCCCCAGAGGATCACAGTCCCAGTACATCTCAACCTGCGACCGGCAGAAAAGGCACGGCAAACAGAATCCATCTTGCGCGCCAGCGCCGCGTGATGACGCCTGGCCCGCTGACCTGCGCGCCACCGGCAACCTAAGCCAGCACCTGCCAGCCCGCCAGGGCACACGGCCTTCTGCGGTGGTACGACACTGCAGGCGCGAACGGCTTAGCAGTCGTCCGCTGGCACCTCAGCCACCCGCCCGACGACACGGACCAGGACTTCTCCGCCGATGACGCCGCCATCGCACTCAGATGACCGCTGTCGCCGGGGCTACCGGCGGCAATGCCGAAGGGCATCAGCAACGCCCGGCCCTCATGCCAGGCGAAACGCCGCACAGCTCGCCGGACCACAGAATTACCGTTCGCGTGCGGCACCGACGGCGACGCTGGATACCCAGACCTCCGCGCAGATCGGCGGTTCTAGGCGGCGCTGCGCAGCTACACGTTCGCTGACTGGGCGCCTAGCATGAGCATGGAACCCCGGGACATTGTCGTGGACCACGCGAGCGGATGCCCGGAACAGTCAGTGTCGCAGGCCCGACTGCAGGGTGGAGCCGGGGTGATCGCCGCAGGCAGGCTACTGCGGCAGGATGGCAGGCAGCCGATGACTAGCCGGAGCGTACACGGGCGGGAGCCGGAGCCGCTCGACGAGATCCTGGACTGCCTCGCGTACACCAAAGCCGTCCACGCGGGGGATGACGAGGGGGCCGTGGCTGCGTTCGATGTGCTGCATTTGCGCCTGGCGGGGCGTGCTGACGCGATGGTGGCGCCGCTGAAGCTGGCCTGCCTGATTCTGGAGGAGGCCGAAAAGCAGGGGTGTGATGTCACAGCCGTGCTGGCGGGTGTGCGTGCGCAGGCCCTTGCCGAGCGCGACCATCGCAGCCGTTGAGCGCCGGGAGCCGTTGCGCCACGGACCGCAGCGAACGGGATGCGTAGCCGACCTGGAAGCGGTGGGAACGTTCGCCCGCCGGGTGACGCTGCCGGACTGTGGCCGTGTCAACCCATCACCCGGTGCGCTGATGAGGGTCCTGACTTCTCCGGGGTTCTGCGGGGCCACGGGTCCGCAGGCAGGAGAATTCTCGTGTGACTGGGCGAATCGTCTACCTTGTGGGTGGTGCTCCGCGAGTTGGGAAGTCCGTGCTGGCGCAGCGCCGGCTCGCCACCGATGGGATCCCATGGCTGCCGACTGATGTCACCCGGACGGTCGTGCGACGCGTGGCTCCCGACGTTGATGCCGCCGATCAGGATCCCGTCGACGCCGTGGCGCTCGGCGAGGCTATGTACCCGCATATCGAGCGAGCGGTGGAGGTGTGCGCCGAGGAAGCCAGCTGGTTCCTGATCGAGGGCTTCGAGCTGGCGCCGTCTTACCCGATGCGGCTGCGGGCGGCCCTGGCCGGTACCGAGATCCGCGCGTGCTTTCTCGGGCATGGCTGTTTCTCGGCCGGGGATCTCGCTGGTTACCGGGGACCGAAGCCGCAGTCCGAGAGCGATTTGTCAGCCGGGGAGCTGCGCGAGTCTGCCAGCTGGATCCGGCACCGGAGCAGGCAGCTACGCCAGCAGCGCGATGCTCTGCGCGTGCCCTATGTCGATGTCGGGGAGGCAGGCTTTGAGGGCGCGATGGCCGCAGCTTGGCGTCTGCTTCTTGGGCGTGGCTGAGGTGCCGGTTGAGCGCGTGCCTCAGGGACGGATCAGCTCGAAGTGCATGCCGTCGGGGGTGAGCCAGCGGCCTCCCCAGGTGAGCCCGTACCGGGCCATGATCGCGACCAACCGTGGGTCCTGGCATGGTCTCGCGCCGAGCGGGTTGGCGGCGACGTTCAGGTCGATGGCGGTGCCCCAGGTGTGGTGCGAGACCGCCGGGCCCGGGTCGCCGGGGATCAGGCTGGGAGCATAACAGCCGCCGTACTCGCGGGGAGCGACTAGGTGAGACAGACCGCGGCGGACAAGCTGGCGCAGCGCCGCCCGCAGCGGGGCGAACATCGCCTTGTTGCAGGTGATCGCGCCGAGCAGGGGCACGCGCTCGGTACGCAGCCGCGCGGCCTGCCAGGCCGGGTCCACACCGAGCCGGTTCCCCGGCAGCCGGCGGGCGGCGAACTCCCCGAAGTAGTCCTTCTCCAGCACCGGCGGCAGCACCGCGTCGCCTTCCCTCAGCCACGCGGCCCGCCCCGGCAGCCGGATCCGCACCGGCGTGCCGGCCGGCACCACCGCCCGGACGCGACGGGCGAGCGCGCGGGCGTCGCTGCCGGGACTGACGGTGAGCAGCAGGTAGCGGGGCACGCGGATGCCGAGGCTCGCCGCCTGGGCGGTCGTGACGAACACCTCGGCGAAGCCGACCGCCGAGTCCGGGACCACCCCGGCGACCCGCAGCCGCCGGGACCCGAACCACAGGGACCCGCCCGCCCCGAGGCGGCGCAGCCGCGCCGAGGTCGTGCCGAGCAGCGCGGTGCCGTCCCCAAGCCGCGCGAAGGCGGCCCGCTGCGCCGGCGCGGCGACCGCTGCGTACGCAGACGGGTCAGCGCCGGTCACGTCCACCGGGACGGCCATTCCCCGCGGCGGCCGGGTCACCGGCCGTCCCCGCGCGGAGAACGACGCGGTCAGCCATGCGGTGCCGTTCACCACCGCGACCATCCGCTGAACGCCGGGCAGCCGCATGACTCGCCGGGCTAGCCCGGCAGGCAGGTGCCGCGGCGTCCACGCCAGCATCGGGCGGCCCGCGCCCCGGGCCGCGGGAGCGGCGGCCGCCGAGGACCGGGCCGGCCGCGTTGCCGCCGTCGGCGCGTGCGGCCCGCCTGTGCACGCCACGACCGCCACCAGCAGGCAGGCTCCGAGAGCAGCTCGTGTCGCCCTCACCTGCCCAGCATCGCGCCGCGCCCGGCGCTCCGCCAGCCGGAAGCGCCCGCGGCTTGCAGGGCGGCGGCTGGACCAGCGCCGATCACGGAGAGCGACCGGTTATGCAATCGATCCCGCGACCAAGGAAAGCTGGATCGCCGATTCTTTGCGCATTGCTCGCGGACGTTGCACTGCCGCAACAGCGCCGAGATCTGCCGAATCTGGACGACCGGGGCACAGCGTCAGCCCGCGCTGAGCGTGGCGGCATCGCAACAGTCGCAGTGAGCACGTTCAGCGGAGACCTGCTGCCCGGCTGCGGAGGCGGCGGCGCGCCGAACCTGCTGGCCTCCAGGCCGCAGACGAGGTTGAGCGCAGCCGGGAACTCGACCCGCACGCTCCCGCCGTCAAGCACGATGAACAGCGTCCGGTAGCCGGCCTCGGCGCCCGAGGTGAGCGCCGGGCACCCGTCGCCGGTAGGACAGCGTGACCCAGCCGCTCTGGCCTGGCCGCAGGTTCGCCGGGCCGGGACCGACGAGGTTGAAGCCGTCGCCCATGGCGATCCTCGTCAGCGTCGTCATGCCGCCGGTCACCCGCGCCCCGGTCACCGCCGTCGGCCCGGCGGACAGCGTGCACGGCCGGTTGCTGCGGTTGGTCAGCCGGACCTGCTGGTACACGATGCCAGCGGCCGGCCCGGCCGGCCAGTACCCGCCCGGCGGGGCGGGTAGGCGGCGGGCGGTTACTGTGAACTTGGTAACCGTAGAAAGATCGTTGGGCACTTCAGTTTCTGCGGTCCAGCCAAAGTCATTCCTGTTAATCCAGAAAGGCAGATGATCGAATGAAACAGTTACCTTGTCGAAGTCGAGTGCGTCATTAGGATCGAACTGAAGTCCGGTGAAAACCATCGGCACGTAATACCGCTGGCGGAAAATCCCCGGGCTCTGAATGCTAGTATTCTGAATTACGCAGCCTTCGAGCGTGACCTCTTTGCCGCCTGCCGCGCCGACTATCCGCCGACCTGGGCCGATCACGTTCATTGTCCGGAGTGCCTGACGCTCTTCGTCAAGAGAGCCGAGTAGGTCTAGGCTGGCGCCCTCGGTTGGCTTGCAGGTCAGGCGCCAACAGCCTGACGGCTCGGTTCTTCAGTAGCTCGGTGGGCCTAGTACTTGAGCAAACCCTTCACCTTCCGTGAGCGCGGCAAGCATCTCGTCCGTGATCGCGCCCGAGTGCCTGCCCGCCCGGACTTCGGCAGCCCACTCATCGCTGGATGTATGCGCAAGGAAGTCGCTTCGCTCCGACCGCCGACTTTGCGCGGCTGACAGCCATAGCGGTCACGCTGGCGGCCGCGTGCAGATCATCTAGTTCGGCATGTTCGACCATTGCCACGGGATCGACCGTTTGGCTTCGGCGGGCCACGCAGACCGTCCGGTGGTGTCAGCCGCTGGTGCTCGACAGCGGCTACCCGCCAGACTGGCGGCGTGGACAAGGGCGACTGGGTCGCGGCGATCGGCCGGTACGCGGAACGTCTGCACGCCCGAGCCGGTCAGGGCCATCATGTCGTGTCGCCGCTCGGGGCATGGATGGTGGTGGCTGTGTGTGCCGGGCTGGCACGTGACGAGCAGGATCGACGCGGGCTGGCCGGGGTCCTGGGCGCCGATCCGGTGTCGGCGGCGACGTTCGCGGCCGGGCTGCTGGCCGACCCGCACCCGCTCGTGGCGGCTGGTGTCGGTGCGTGGGTCCGGCCCGCATACGAGACGACCCGAATCAAGCAGTGGCTGGCGGAACTGCCGCAGGTTGTCGACACCGGCGACATCCCCACCCAGGAGGAAATCGACCGGTGGACTGCCGAGCGCACCCTCGGGCTGATCGAGCGGTTCCCCATTCAGCTCACCCCGGATGTCGTGTGCCTGCTGGCCAGTGCGCTGGCCACGAGAGTGTCCTGGGCGGTGCCGTTCGACGTTATCGACGCCGCCGCGCTCGGCCCGGGCCCGTGGTCGGCCCGGCTACGGCGGGTGCTCCGCCCGCCGCGTGGCGATCCTCGCCACCGCCAGTACCTCGCCGCCACCGACCGGGCCGCCACCGTCGGCGTGCACCTGACTGGCGCCCGCGGCGGCCTGCTGGTGGGGTCGGTGATAGCAGCCGACCAGGCGGTCCCGGCCCGGGATGTCCTCGCCGTCGCAGAGCAGATCGTCGCTGCCGAAGCCAGGCAGCGGGGCAGCGCGGCACGGTTGTCGCTGTTCGACCTGCCCCTTGGTGAGGGGACGGTGTGGTCGATCGGTGAGGAGCAGGTGGATACCGCTGCGCCCGACGGTCTGGAGGAACAAGTCGTCTCCGTGCTACCCGCCTGGTCAGCGCAGACGGACGTTGACCTCCGCGGCGATGAGGCGCTCGGCTTCGCGGCCGCGGCACGAGCCCTCGCCGACGCGCTCGAACTCGCGGAATGGTGGTACGACGCACGTCAGGCGGCGATGGCCCGCTATAGCGCCGTCGGCTTCGAGGCCGCCGCCGTCACCGGCCTCGCTGTTCTCGTGTCAGCCAAGGTGTCACGTTCCGGCCGGCGCCGAGTGGCCACCGTGCGCTTCGCACATCCCTTCGCCGTAGTCGCCGCCGCCTTCGACGACCCCGGGGCTCACGGCGCCAGCGCAGTCCCCGGCGCTTGGCACGGGCTTCCGGTCTTCTCCGCCTGGGTCAGCGAACCCACCGACGCCGAGCCCCTGCCGCCCCGGTAGCGGCCGACCTCACCGAACACTCCACCAGACCCAGTCAGCATGCTCGCCGCAGGCCGCTTGCTGTACCCGGCTGGTGCCTGGCCCGTGTTTCTGCCGGTTCACCGGTCCGGTTCGTGACGTGCTTATCGAGGCTTGTGCCTCACCGACGATCCGGGCCTGGCGGCCATGCGGCTCAAGGACGGCAGCTATGCGGCTGATGCCGCGATCGCGGTCACGGGAAAGGGCGTGAAACGGCGGGCCGGGCTGCTCCCGCCGCACGTCACGGTGTACTTCGCACGATGAGGGTAGCGGAGAGCAGGCGCTTGGCCCGCCGACATCGTCCGCAGCTGGAACAAGGCGGCTGCTCATCGCCAACCGGCCGCCTCGCCGGCGTCGATCACCACCTGCACGGCCTGCGCCTTGAACTGCGGGCTGAATCTCCCACGATGCTCTGGCATCGAACTGATCCTCTCAGCAGAGAATCACCGTCCAAGATGCCGCCGGCTGACCCGCAAGCGCAGTACCCCAGCCATCCGGCCCAGAAACGAACCGCCCCGGCGGGCCGGCTTGGACAGCGCCGGCGGAAAGGCCTTCAGTATCGGGATGACCCGATGCTGCTGCCGGGGCTCAGCCAGCGCTATGGCGCCAGCGGGCGCGTGCGGCCTTGGCCGCCTTGGCTCACGCACCCCTGTCGGCGGCGGCCAGTGGCCGCCCCGCCTGCCGAAGCGGCCGAAGCCGCGGCCGCCCAGGCCGCCGGAACTCATGCCGCCGACCTGGTCGATGGCCCACCTTTCCGCCACGGTGCCGTCAACGCGATCAAGACCGGCTTCGCGATGATTACTCGTGCCAGGCTGCGCCCCCGCCAACCCGCGCTGGACCGATCTGACAACCTGCCATCACCCAGGCCAGCACGGGCCTGGCCGGTGTCCAGGCGCCCGCGCCGGGCCGTTCGCCGAGGAACCCCGCGTTGCAGGCCGAACCGGGACAGCACGCCGGCTGACCGCATCGGCAACGGCGGCCGGCTGAGCCGCCGCAGGTAATACCGTCTCAGCGGCTCGCCCACGAGCATGATGACCGGCGCCACTGCGATCACCGCCAGCGTGACGGCGAAGAAGACCAGCACCCGCGCCGGGACAACGCGTCCGTGCCTGATCCGGTCCGGCCTTACCGTCCCATTGTGCGCCCAATGCGGCCCTCGAGGCCGCCGTGCGGTCATCGGCTCCGGCAAGATATGGGTGGGCAAACCGCAGAATGGCCGGCATGCGCGACAACTATGGCCTCATATCCGCGCACCCTGCCGCCCATATCGGGCGGCCATGTGCGCGTTGACCACGGCCCCATGGGAACACGATGAGTGACGCCCCCTGAGCTAGCGCCAGCGACTGGCAGCACGCCGTATTGCCGATTCTTTGCGTCCTGATCACTGACTCCCCTCTTGCGATCGGACGTTCCGATCGGCCAGTTCGGTTCGGTGCTCGGATATGCGTGAACGCGTACGCGCTTAGGGGATCCAGGCCTGCACGGTTTCGTGTTGGAGCAGGTTCGCCGCCGGCTGGAAACTCACGCACTTCGCGGTGCGTTCGCAGGCGGGCCGGGGTGTGGGTGCGAAGGTCACAAGCCCGCTGTCCTGCAGCGCGATCACGTTGCCTGCCGGGTTGAAGGTCGCGCCGTCCATGCCGTAGCGCAGCGGCCTGGACGGGCGGGGGTTCCAGGTGCCCGGATTGTCGCCGGCGCCGGTCCGGAGCAGCACCAGGCCGTCCGGTCCCCAGGTGAGGCTGAGCGCCTGCGGTGTCTGCGGGGCATAGGTGACCAGCTGAGTGCTGCCGGCCAGTACCACTTCTGCCGGTCGGAACGTGCCCTTGTTCCGGCTCGCTGCCGCGACGCGCGCGGACGCGCCGGCGCCGGTGATCCCATCCGAGCCGATGTAGGCCGGCGGGCCGGCGCCGGGTCGCGCGCGCTGATAGGCGTGGACCAGGACCGGGTCGGTCACCGTGAGGTAGGTGGTTCTGCGGCCGGTCGCGGCGCTGACCAGCTGGAGCGATCTGGTGTCGGGGGCGGCGGTCAGGATCGTCGCGTTGTCCTTCCACGCGAAGCCCGAGTCGGAGATGGGCCCGAGATCGGCTCGCTGGCCGGTTGCCAGGTTGAGCACCCACAGCGTGTCGGTCACGATGGCCGCAGAAACCAGGTCCTGGCGGATGTAAGCCAGCGCGGATCCGTCCGGGGACAGCAGCGCGCCGATCACGGTCAGCTTCTTGTCGTGGCCGGCCAGGGCCAGGCGCTGCCGGGATCCGTTGAGGTTCATCGTGTGGTAAGCAGGGCCGAAACGCGAGTACTTCCAGGCCAGCAACTGCCCGGCCGAGACCCGGGCGCCGTCGAACCGGCCGGGAATCCGGATCGTCCTGCCATCGGGGTAGAGCCATTTCAGAACCCCCGCGTTGGCAACAAGCAGCCGGCCGCCGCCCGGGAAGACCGGCGCGGGCAGGTCCGGGGTCCCGGGTTTCGTAGTCGCCGTTCCCGGCACCTGGTGCCCGGGCTGTGCGTGGCGTGCGGCAAGGAGGGCCGTCGTCGCGGTGACCACCATGACGGCAGCCGCGCCTGCCGCGGCCAGCCGTCGCAGCCGCTGCCGATGTCGCCAGCGCACCGCGATCATCAGGTCGAAAGATGGCTCAGCGCCGTCGACCGAAGCGGCGATGGCGTCCCGGAGCCGGTCCTGCAGATCATTCATGGTTCTCGCCTCTGGTTGAGAGTTCAGACCGCGGGGCCGACGGATCGCCGCTCAGCTCACGGACGGGCCAGCGCCCGGACGCCTGGCTGCGCACCGTCGCTGCGCTGCAGTTAAGCGTTGCGGCGATCTCAGCGTCCGGGACGTCTTCCCAGTACCGCATGACCAGCACAGCCCGCTGCTTCGGCGCGAGCGCCGCCAGCGCGCGCACCAGAACATCGCGGTCGGCGACCTGGCCGGTCCGGTCCGTCGCAGCCAGGCCCGCGGCCGCGTCGAGGGACTGCTCGGCCCTGCGACGTCGAATCCGCCGCCAGTCGATCGCCGCGTTCACCACGATCCGGCGAACATATGGCTCCGCCGACCCGTCCCGGAACAGCTGCCGCCGACGCCGGTAGGCCCGCTCAAGCGCGATCTGGAGCACGTCCTCAGCAGCAGCCTTGTCCCAGCCGGTCAGCACCAGAGCCAGCCGGAACAAATGCGTTGACCGGCCACGCACGAACTCCTCGAAGGCATCATCGACCTTCGAGCCTGGCAACTGCGGGTCCACTGAACCGGCCACTTCTTCCACGCTGAAAACCATCAGGATGTTGCATGCGGCGTCAGCTCCGCAACAACCGCCGGCCCGGCGTCGGCATCTGGGCACAACCGGCCGGGGTGGCCGGGAACTCCTGGACACCGAGCAGCCCGCCGACCGGGTCGCGGGCGGCGGCGACGTGCATGTCCGCGTGGGTGTCCAAGCCGCCGGTGATGGCGCTGGTGTCTGTGCGATGGTCACTGTCATCCCTTCTCAGGTTGACGGACGGCACGCACCGCTGGCAGCCCGGACCTGTGAATCCTGGCCTCTTGCCCCCTCTTGCCCAGGCCAGGCAGATCAGACCGCGCGCAGCGCCGATCTGCCTGGTGGAGCCTGGCGTTCGTCATGTCCCAGCCGCCGATGACGTTCCTCACCGCCTGGGCGGCTAGACCGTGCCCGACCTGAGAATTGTCGTGCGCCGGATACCCGCCGCAGCAAGCACGGACTAGAGATCAGAAGTTTTGGCGCTCAGCTGGTCGCAGCGGCGGATCGTTACAAAGCAGGTCCTGACCGCCGGAGCTTCGACGAAAGATTCGGTCAATTGGAGCCCCTCTTCCATGGGCAGCGTCGTGACGTCATATCAGTCTTATGCGGTCGCTGCGAAGCGCCCGTGGTAAGGCCCGGCTATGCGCAGAACGCCATCTTCTGTGCATCCTGCCATGCGCAGCTGATTCAGGAATCGCCGCGCAGAACGAGCCATATCGGCGGGATGGGCGCGGCTGGTTAGGCGAGTCGGTTACGTCATGCGATCGTCAGGGCGGCGGGCTCGAACGTGCGAACCGGTTGGAGCGCGGTCGGCACCTGCCACCGGGAAGGCTTGGCGGGTGAATCCTGCGGGCTGGCGTTCGGCGTAGAGCTCGCCCAGGGCGGCTGCTGTATCGATCATTTGGCGGCGCAGGTCGGGCGGGCCGAGTACCTCGATGTCTGCGCCGAATCCGAGCAGTGAGGCCTGGGCGAACTCCAGTTTCTCGAACGGCAGCAGCAGCCGGACCCAGCCGGTCTCGTCGGGCGCGGTGTCCCAGTTGACCTCGTGGGCGTGGGCCGGCTCGACGACCCGCCGCAGGCGGCGGGCGCAGCCGGGGCGCGCGCGGACGGCGACTGTCACCACGGGAAGCCCGCGCTCGAATTCCTGCCGCCACGCTGCCCAGAATGCGCTCAGATCGAACCCTGGGGGCCGGCTGAACTGCTGGCCGGTCACGGTGACGTGCTGGAAGCGGTCGGCGCGGTAACCGCGCACGACGTTGTGCTCCGAGGCGATCAGGTACCAGGTTCCGGCCTTCAGCACCAGGCCGAGCGGTTCCAGCCGGCAGCTGCGCGCGCCCGATTTTCCCCGGTAGCGCGCTTCGACGGCCAGATCCCCGAAGACGCCGGTGGCCAGCGCTTCGAGGTGGGGGGTGGGCGGCCGGGCGGTGAACCAGCCGGGGGCGTCGAGGTGGAACCGGCCGGCTGCGGCCAAAGCCCGCTGGCGGAGCGAGGCCGGCAGCGAGGCCGCCAGCTTCAGCCGTGCGGACATCAGGGCCTGGCCGAGCCCTAGCTCGTGCGCCGGGCCGGCTGCCCCGAAGGCGACGAGCGCCTGCGCCTCGTCTCGGTCCAGTCCCGTCAGACGGCTGCGGTAGCCGTCCACCAGCCGGTAGCCGCCGCCCCGGCCACGTTCGGAGTAGACCGGAACGCCCGCGGCCGACAGGGCCCCGAGGTCGCGCTGGATCGTCCGCACCGACACCTCCAGCTCACCAGCCAGCTCGGCCGCGGTCATTTGCCCCCGCGCCTGAAGGAACAGCAGGACCGCAACCAGCCTGCTCGCCCGCACGGCGCGGATAATACCCGACAGCTTCTGTCGGGTTAGCGTTCTACGCTCTCCTCATCGGCAAGGCCGACGGTGCCCACCCGGCAACGAGGAGGCATTTCGGCGCCGACGTCACCGGCAGGCCCCGGTCCTTGACGGTACCGGGCTATGCGGCGAAATGTGCCATGCCGATCCGGCCGGGGATCGGCCAGCGCGGCGGGCAGGAGGTCCCTATGCGTGGTGAGAGTGACCGGGTGGCGCTGGTCACAGGCGCCAGCCGCGGCTGCGGCAAGGGTGTCGCGCTGGTGCTCGGCGAGAACGCCTGGACCGTCTGTCTCACCGGCCGCAGCGTGCGCGGCCAGCCGACCACCCTGGGCCGACCGGGAACCATCGACGACACCGCCGAGCAGGTGACCGCCCGCGGCGGCACCAGCATCGCCATCCAGTGCGACCATACCGACGACAAGCAGGTCATGGGTGTGTTCGATCGGATCAACGCCGAGCAGGGCCGGCTCGACCTGCTGGTCAACAACGCCTGGAGCGGCTACGAGATCTCACCGGACTCCTCCCTGGCGTTCTGGGAGATCGAGTGGCGGCACTGGGATCTGATGTTCAGCGGCGGGCTGCGCGCGGCGGCGTTCGCGTCCTGCCTGGCCGCGCCCATGATGATCGCGGCGGGGCGCGGGCTGATCGTCAACATCACCTGGGTCCTCGACCGCCCGCACGGGCACGCGTTCTACGAGGTCGTCAAGAACGGCACGAACAAGCTGACCGAGCAGATGGCCGACGACCTGCGCCCGCACGGCGTCGCCTGCCTGGCGCTGTCGCCCGGCTTCATGCGCCTTGAGCGGATGAACCTGACCCCAGCCGAGGCGGCGATGACCGAATCGGCCGAGTTCCCCGGGCGCGCCGTCGCCGCCCTCGCCGCCGACAACGACGTGCTGGCCAAGTCCGGGCAGGTGTTCACCACGCCCCGCCTCGCCCGCGAATACGGCATCACCGACATCGACGGGAAGCAGCAATCGGCGTTCTGGGACCGGCACTGGGCCGGTACCTGGTGCTGACCAGCACCCCACCGCAAGGCGCCGGCACCCCGGCCGGCACGCCGGGACCGTCAGGAGGTTCACCTCATGCTGTATGGGATCTCGATCTCGCCGGCCGGCCCGGGCGGCGACCCGGCAGCGATGGCCGAGCTGGCTGTGGAGGCCGAGCAAGCAGGCTGGGACGGCATTTTCCTCGAGGACTACATCGTCTACCAGGGCCAGGCCGGCATGGCTACCTACGACCCGTGGGTGACCATGGCCGCGATGGCAGCCGCCACCAGCCGGGTGTGCCTGGGCGCATCGGTCACCCCGCTGCCGCGCCGGCGCCCGTGGAAGCTCGCCAGCGAGGCTGTCACCCTCGACCACCTCAGCAATGGCCGCCTGATCCTCGGCGTCGGCGCCGGTGACATCCACGATCAGGGCTTCAGCGCCACCGGAGAGCCCCTTGAGCCTGCTACCCGCGCGCAACTGCTGGACGAAGGCCTGCAGATCATGACCCGGCTGTGGACCGGGGAGCCGGTCACCTTTCACGGCCGCCATTTCCGCATCGAACAGCTCAGCCTGTCGCCACCGCCGGTCCAGCAGCCGCGCATCCCGGTCTGGATCGGAGGCGACTGGCAGCTCAGCGGCGTTAAAGCGAGGGTCGCGCGCTGGGACGGCTGCTGCGTGTACAAGGGCTCGCCGGACAAGGAATGGCAAGACATCACCCCGGCCGAGGTGCACGACATCCGGGCCGCCACCGGCCGCCGGCCGGGCTTCGACATAGCTCTCGGCGGGCGCGAGCGGGCCGCGGACTGGGACCGCGAACGGCAGCACATCCGCTCCGTCGCCGACGCCGGGGCCACCTGGTGGAGCGAATGGGTAAAGCCGGGCGACCGGCAGCGAACCATCGACGCGGTGAGAAGGGGCCCGCTGAGAGCCGACTGACATTCCAACGGTAACAGGATCGTAACTGGTCAGGTATCGGTTTACTCGTCGCGTGCTTGATCACGCGGTGGCGGGCATCCATGGCTGGGCCTCGGTGAGCATGACGAGGGCGTCGTAGAAGGTCAGGCCGTGCTTGGCGGCGGTGGACAGGTATTGCTTCGGATCGCGCAGAACTGCCGGGCTCCGGCCATTGTGCGCAGGCAGCCGGATACTTTCTGCTTCAGCTTTGCCATCCGTATGTCCCGTTCTGTACCGTTGTTGCCGGCCGGTATCCGGAAGTCGGTGGTGAACCGCAGGTAGTCATCCTGCCGGCCGGCCAGCCGCCGGGCCAGGGCGTTGTGCTTCTTCATCAGCTTGCCCTTGCGGGCCGAGGTCTGGCTGGCTCCGATCAGCGCCGCGGAGCGGTAGCGGGTGACCTGGACTGCGAGGGCTGCCGGGTCCACCGCGTCACGGCCGCGCGTGATCGCCTCGGCGACCAGGCGCCGCATCCCGGTAATCGAGTCCGCGGCCTGGGTTGCCCAGCACCACTGGCCATCGGGCACGGAGTCGGCGACGGCCTGGAGTTCCCTGAGCACTGTGGGCACAGCAAAGCTGATGACCAGCATTGGCGTAGCCGTCATATGGCGCCCAGGCGTCGTACACGGCTGTGCCCGCGAACGAGCCGAGCACGCCCATCGCCTCGATCGCCTTGCACCCAGGCAAGCTTGCCGTCCACCCGGAGCCCGGTCTCGTCGAACCCCGCTACCGGGCTGGCGGCGATGTTCTCCCGTACCCGCTCGGTGAACGCGCCCAGCTTGCCGGCGGCGCGGGCAGTGATGGCGCGACCGTGCCGGAGGACAGCGGGACGTCGAACAGCTCGGCCAGCGCCTGCGCGGTCCGCTTCTTGGACAGGAAGTGCCCGATGTACAGGTATATGATGATCGCGGCGATCCGAGGCCCGTACTGGGCCGGGGCCTGTACCAGCTCGGGCGCGGTGGCCCTTATGCGGTGCCCGCAGCCGCATTCCCGCCCGATCAGCTGGTGCTCGGTCACCTCGATCTTCACCGGCGGCAGGTCGAAGACCTGGCGGCGCTCCACGCCGGTCACCGGCCGGCCAGCCAGCCAGCCCGGCCCCGCACCGGCCGCAGCAGGACGGCTCGTGCCGCTGCTCCTTGTCCGGCACCGCGACCTGGGCCAGCGTGGCGCCGTCGTGCCCGTCCTGCCCGCCGGGCTTGCGGCCGGTCTTCCTCCGCAGCGACCGCGGCCGGGGAGGCGGCTTGTCCAGCCCCTCGCTGGACGGCGGCTTCGAGGAGTTCCGCGGCGACTGACGCAGCCGGGCCTCCAGCCCGACGATCCGCGCTTGCGCCCGCTCCAGCTCTGCCCGCGCCTCCGCCAAGGCGGCATGAGCATCAGCCAGCTCGCCGCGCAGCGACGCCACCAGCGCCGCGAGCACGCCATAAGACGGCGGACCTTGATCAGCGGGCACACCAGTTACACAGGATCAACTGACTCAGCAATCAGCATTCGACCTCGCGGGCAGCCCAAACGAGCCGAACACCGCTGAAGCAGCCACACCAATCCCGCCGCAGCCATTGGCTCTGCGATCTGGCCGTGCGGCCTGCATAATGACTGTTCTGTATTCGCGCTTCGTGCCTCCAAGATGGCCCGAGAGAGTGCCAGAACGAGCCGTCGGCGTGCTGTCTGCCGGGATGCCGCCATCACGGTGCGTGGCTCGGCGTGAGGGCCAATTTCCGGGCAACAACGGTCATCGGTCCGGCGCCCGTCCGCCCAGGACCCGACCCGCGACCCGGCCGACGCGGATCTGGCGACGTATCCGGACGGCGACTGCGCATTGCCGGGCACCGCGCCTCCGGGCGAGGCACGTGCGGGCGAGCGGGCGCGGCGCCACTTGCCGGCAGGCGCGGGAAGCAGTCCCACGCGCCGGCCGTGATGATCTCGCCGAGGTAGAGGGTTCCCTGCGGCGGCTCAGGTGCCGGGCGCAGACCAGCTCGATGCTCAGCGCCCGCCCGACCGCTGCGACGGCGGCGAGTCCGGCCACAGCCGCGTTCTTGGCGGCCCGGAAGCACTCCTCCATCGCCCACCTTGCCCCCGCGACCTTGACCACTGGCCGGCCATTGTCGCGGCGCGGGGCGACCAGCACCGGTGGTACGCGCTCGCCGTTGCTGATCGACCGGCGGATCAGCAGGTAATGGCCGGGACCGGCGTCGGCCATCACCCATTCATGGAACGGCTCGCCGTTCGACCCGGGCTCCGCACGACATCCGGTGCCACCCGCGGGCGGGACCTCCGCGGCTCTCGCCGCAAGCGCCGACCCGGTCAAGCGCCCAGACGATTAGTAGGGAGGCGCGGCCCTGGTGCGCCATCGAGCAGGCGAACGTGCTGGTGGCAGGCTCGTACGGACGCTGTCCGCGCGTGTCCGCAGTTTCGGCCGCCCGACCCGGCGTGCGCACGGACATATGACGGACGGGACTGGGCACGATAGCCGGGGTCGGCTAGAAAACCGCAGGTCAGACGGCTCATGGGCGGTCCGGGCCAAGCGGACTGTAAAACCGTCGGCTCAGCCTACGTTGGTTCGAACCCAACACCTGTCACCACCAGCGGAAATGCCCCTGACCAGCACGTATGCCAGTCAGGGCTGTGTGCGCCTTATGCGGCTGGGTGCGGCCGGGGCGGCAGTGTGCGGGTGGCTGTGGCCTATCCGTGTCCCAGGCTTCGGCCGAGGACACAGCTGGGCTGTAAGGGGTCAGGGCCACAGCGTCGTCGGTTTGCCGTCGCCCTGGCCGAGGTATTCGATGCCGCTGTCGATGCCGCGCGTTTGCCGAATTACGCCGTACTAGTAACCGAAAATAAATAACTCAGGTCTTCCGTCGGCGTGTCGCCTGCTTCCGGGTTGGTATGGGCGTTTCATGTGGTTCGGGCCGGACTGTGTAGTTCCAGTCCGGGTGGAAGCCGTGGTAGTCGACCGGCAAGGCTTCGACCTGCCTCTTGGTGTAGAGCAGGCCGGTGGCGTAGTCGCTGGTGTCCAGCTCGGCGGTGACGGTCAGCCCGGTGGATGTGGTGGTGGCCGAGATCAGCTCGACGACGGCCTGGTGGCTGGTCAGCGGCCGGCCGCGCCAGTTGCG
>WNGG01000886.1_pt1 | contig 33295 bp, 21 predicted proteins | sample 5400661 | NCBI WGS metagenome assembly WNGG01 (sample SAMN13153372, study PRJNA577476) | soil metagenome | isolation source: 100 cm soil or saprolite under Garry oak tree replicate 1 | place: USA:California | collected 2016-06-15
TCGATCATGGCTGGTCGATCGACGGGGCGTCCGATCACGGCACCCACGAGGCCATCTACCTGCACGATCCGGATTTCAACGGGATCGAGTTGGCCTGGGACCGGCACCCCAGCCAGTGGCCGCGCAGGGACGGGGCGGTTGTGTTCAGTCGGCAGCCGCTTGACTTCGCGAGCCTGCTTGCCGAGCTTGGGGAGCCGGATTGGGCGGGATACCTGGCGGTCTTGTCGGCATACAAGTAATGTAGCGAGACCCCTTGTGGATCTCGTGGGGGTCCCTCTATCACCGATGGTGGTTTACTGCTGTTGTGGCTGTTTTTCACCAGCCGCCATGTGACGAGCCAATGAATTGGGGCGCGATAAATCTGGCCCCTACGCAGATAAATCGGCACTCTACCAGCTCAACCAGGTAGGCCAGCAGTCCTTGCACCTCATCTGACGGCGAGCGTACACCTTGCACCGCGTCTGAGCCGAAGGCGTAAGCTTCTCGTTCGGATGAGCCGAAGGCTAGCCGCGACAGCGGCGTTTCCGAACGTCCTAAGAGAAGCTGCGGTAGCAGCGTTGACGCGGTGGCTTGGTTCAGCCGCGAACGAGCGGCGTTGATGAGGTGGCTTTAGAAAAGACCTGCTCCATCTGCTGGCGCTGGTAGGAGCGTCACCTGCTCACCTGCCTGGTAGCGTTTCTTCTGCTTTCGCGTGATTACAGTCACACTCCCACGACCCTGGACTATCCATTGTCCATTTGAGCCGACGAGAGCTGTTGTGCCATCAATGCCAACGACAATGATCTTACGACTGGCTGCGCGGCTGATTGTGGATGTAAGCCAGCGGGGTAGTTCGTTGAAGTGGGGAATAACGGCAATGCCGGGGACAAGGCCGAGTGCGGGTATTGTGCGCCACACCCGGGGAAAGTCGAAGACTGCGCTGCCGAGCACCATTGCTCCAGCAGAACAACCAGCTATCACACCACCGGTAGTGAGTATATGGGTAATAGCTTGCCAGGAAGCAGTTCCTTGCAAGGTCTCAAGCAGGTAGCGGGGCTGGCCACCGGAGATATAAATGAAATTCGCAGCAGCCAATCGTGCGACGATATCGTGGTTATCGGCATCGGTGCGATTGAGGAGCATCACTGGCTCAACTGTTGCGCCCAATTGCGTGAAATGCTCTACGCCCATGCGTGCCCAGCGTTCTGCACTTCCTGGCCCATCTGGTACTGCTGCTGTCGGCAACACAACTACATGTGGGGTATCACCAATCCGCTCAAGTAACATTTTATCCACGGATGCAATCGGTGGCAGATATTCGCCAGCGCCGATGAGGGCGATGGTTCCATTTGCTGATGTGCTCATTACGAGTCTCCTTTCGCGAAGTCTCATGAGGAAGCTTGTTTACCTGTACAATTTTATGCTTCAAGGTGGGTGTTGTGCAAATGGAAGGCCCGCCACCCAACCCCACGAGACCCACAAGGGGTCTCGCTACATTTCGCCTTGCCCCGCTCCCCCCATCCCCGAACGCGCCTGTTGGTCTTGGGAGGCGGTGTTGGACCATAGGGGAGACATTGGGGTGGGGGGAAGCGTGAAATGTAGTGACACCCCTTGTGGGTGTCATGGGGCGGGGTGGGGCTAAAATGCGGGGCTTCGCAATGTGATATCCTTCCAGTTACAAGCATAAGGGGTATCTGCATAAAACTCCCTGTCCTTGTATGCCATAGATGCCTTATGGCCACTTTCGGAGAGAGAATATGCTAACTCAAAATGGGAATCCATACATTGGTATTGATATCGGCGGTACCAGCACCCGTATAGGCTCCTTTCAATCTCTCGATACCTCTGACTTTGTGCTCATTACAAAGTTCCCAACTGAGCAGGACTATCAACAGCAACTTCAGCAAATCATTGCGTTGAATAATTCATTCATTCAGATATTGTTACAGCAGAAGGTTAATGATATTATAAAAGGAGCCACACTAGAGTTAAATCTTGCTGCACCCTGTCCGGGGGACAGGTAATAGGGGGAAAATGCGCCACTTGTTGGAGCGGCGCTTCTGCTGGAGATTCCTGAGAATACTATTTTGCACTGAGGAGTACTCTCTATGCCCTTCCTCTTGTGCTGTCCTGGTTCTAGTGTGACAACTGTGTCAATAAAGTGATGTGTGGGTAGGGGAGTTCATATATTCTTGGGGGGAGAACAAGATGCTACATAGGGGTAATCCCAGGGGGAGAAAGACCAAAGAGGAATGGTGCGCAGAAGGGTGGCATTTTTATCAAAACGGGGAATATCAGCAGGCGTTAGCCGCTTTTGATGCGGCTCTCCAACTTGACCCCAACTATGCTCTTGCCCACCTGGGAAGGGGAAATGCCCTCTATTATCTCAGGCGGTACGATGAGGCTCTTTCCGCCTATGAGCAGGTGATCCGACTTGATCGTCCCCCAAATGTCGCTTCTGCCTACCATGGCAAAGGGAATGTCCTCTTGCAGAAGCAACGGTATCCGGAAGCATTAGCCGCCTATGAGCAGGCAATCCTGTATGCTCCTGATCTTGCTGGTGCCTATTATGGGAGGAGCCTGGTGCTTCTTCGCCTCAGGCGCTATGAAGCGGCGCTTGCTGCTTGTGACCAAGCTCTTCGACGTGATCCTGCCAAGAGTATCTTTCAGTTGAATCGGGGGGAGATCCTCTGTCATCTCAAGCGGTATCAAGAGGCCCTGGCAGTTTACGACCAGGTGATTCAACATGATCGCACCTCTTCTGGTGCCTTTATTGGACGTGGGAAGGTCTTTTACGGCCTCAAGCGCTATGAAGAGGCGCAGGCAGCCTATGATCGGGCCATTCAACTCAATCCGAGGTCTGCTGCTGCCTACGCGGGTAGGGGGGATGTGCTCCGTGAGCAGAAGTACACCAGGGAGGCTCTGGCCGCTTATGGATGGTCCATCCGGCTTGACCCTGATTATGCTATCGCCCATTATGGGAAAGGGAAAGCTCTCTCTGACCTCAAGCTGTATACTGAAGCTCTCCAGGCCTATGAGCAAGCAATTGCACTCGATCGCTCCTTCGCAGAAGCCTACTGTGAGGGAGGGAAGGTTCTGTTTGCGCTGAAGCGGTATGGGGAAGCGCTAGAGGCTTGTGAGACGGCACTTCGTCTTGATCGCACCCTTGCAGCTGCCTCTACAGGGAAAGGGGATGTTCTCTGTGCCCTGAAGCAGTACAAGGAAGCCCTGGAGGCGTATGAGCAGGCGATTCACTCTGGGCAGATGCTTCATTTCAATCCTGAGCTTATGAGTGCTTCTCATATCGATCCTGAGCTTGCACATGCGTATAATGGCAAAGGAGGAGCTCTGTGCGCGCTGAAGCAGCATAGGGAAGCGCTAGAGGCTTGTGAGGAGGCGCTGCGCCTTCATCCCGACTTTGCAGATGCCTACAGCACGAAAGGGGATGCTCTCCGTCACCTGAAGCGATACCAGGAAGCGCTCGGTGCTTATGAGCGGGCGATTGAGCTCGATCCCAGTTCCGCTGCTGCCTTTGCTGGCAAGGGAGATGTGCTGAACGATCTTGGGCGGTATGAGGAAGCCTTGAAAGCCTGTGAGCAGGCTATTCAACTTGATGATGACCTTGCAGCCGCCTATAATGGGAAAGGGACTGCCCTCTTTCACCTCTCCAAACATGATCATGAAGCCGCGCATCCGGGGGATGATGAAGCGCTGGTCGCCTATATCCAGGCTATTCAAATCGACCCTTACGTTGCTCTCTTCCATGATAACACGGGGAATATTCTCCAGAGAGGCAAGCGCTATCAAGAGGCGCTTGAAGCCTATGAACGAGCTATTCAACTTGATCCTGATGTTGCTCTCTTCCACACTCATCGGGCAGATATGCTCTATGAGCTCAAACGTTCTGAGGAGGCATTTGCGGCTTACAGAGAAGCCATTCGCCTTGATTCCAGGTCTGCCGCTGCCTATATGGGCCTGGGATCTATCCTGACTGAGCTGCAACGCTATGAAGAAGCGCTTGCTGCTTTTGATCAAGCACTTCAATTCGAGAGTACTTCTCCTCCGCTTCATCTCAAGAGGGGAGTCGTCCTCCAGGCCCTCAAGCGTTTTGACGGGGCATTGGCTGCTTTTGAGCGAGCTATTGAGCTGGCTCCAACTGCGGCTGCCTATACCGGGAAAGGGAATGTCCTTTCTGATCTGAAACGGTATGAAGAAGCTCTCAAAGCTTACGAAGCGGCCATTCGACTTGACCCCGGTTCTGTTGCTGCCTCTGCTGGCAAGGGAAATGCTCTGCTTAAACTGAATCGCTACGAGGAGGCTCTGGCAGCCTATGAGCGGACGATTGAGCTTGGTCCAGGATCTGTGACGACGTACAACGGCAAGGGACTTGCCCTCGCTGGGCTCAAGCGCTACAGAGAGGCACTCGTGGCTTATGATCAAGCCATTCAGTTGGATCGTGACTATGCCCTTTCCCATGCAAGGAAGGGGGATGTTCTCTCTGCACTCAGAAGTTATCGAGATGCAGTAACAGCCTATGAGCAAGCTATTTACCTGGATACCAAATCTGCACTTACCCACGATGGGAAAGGACTTGCTCACTTTTCTGCATTTGCTCATGATGGCAGAGGGCTGGCCCTCTTTGCCCTCAAAGAGTATAAGCGTGCATCCGAGGCTCATGAGAAGGCGGCACAATTGCAGGAGAGCACAGTCATCTTTCACCTTCACCGGGGAGCTGCCCTCGTGAAATGCTGGGAATATACTGAGGCACTTGATGCCTATCAGCGAGCTCTTGAACTGGACCCTGACTCTTCTGTTGCCTATGTGGGCATAGGGGATGCTCACTCCGGTCGCAGTAGTTATGGAAATGCCCAGAGCGCCTATGAGCAAGCCATGAAAATCGATCCCAACTTTGCTCCTGCCTATGTCGGCAAAGGTAATGTGTTCTATAAGCTCTTTGAACGTGATAACCGTAGTCGCCCTCTGTATGCCCAAGAGGCCCTGGCAGCTTTTGAGCGAGCGATTGAACTGGACCCTGGTTCTGCTGCTGCCTATACTGGCAAGGGAAATGTCTTCTACGCCCTCGGACACTATCAGGAAGCTCTCGAAGCTTATGAGCAGGCGATAGGCAGTGATGCAGAATATGTTGATGCCTATATTGGGAAGGGGAAGACTTTCTTTGAGCTCAAGGGCTATGCTGAAGCTCGCGATGCTTATAACCAGGCCATTACCTATGATTCCCGCAATACTGAGGCCCAGGAAGGCAGAGCCAAAGCCTTGCGAATGCCTGGCCTGTAATACTTAAGGCATTTGCACTTAACCTGGTATCGACTTTGAGCAAGGAACATGGTAGCAGTTCTGATGAGTGGAAAGAAGATTTCCTAGTCTCTACATATCCCCCGAACCCACCCGGTCCACACTTTTGGGTGTGGACTTTCTTCTTCATTTTTCCTACCATTCGTCCAATGCCCTTCCAGAAAAACACCGCTTGCCCGATATCTATTCTAGAAGGACCAGTAATGTAGCGAGACCCCTTGTGGGTCTCGTGGCTATTTGTTTCTGTTTGTAGAGCACCCTCTCCGGGGGAGAGGTAATAGATTTATCCAGCACGTAAGGAGGGCGATTGTGAGCCGACTCAATCGGTATAGTAAAGAGGCACGGCAGGCGTTGTCGTATGCCCGTGAAGAGGCTATGAGGCTTCGACATAGATCAGTTGGGACTGAGCATATCCTTCTGGGAATACTCAAGGTAAAAGCTCCTCTTATAGAAGCAGTATTCTCAGCTCTCCATGTCAATACGTTTCGTATGCAGCAAGCCCTGGAATTTGTGGTGGGGCGTGGCAACAAGACGCCAATGAGTGATCCACCGCTTAGTCCAGGAGCACGAGCAGTACTGGCACGAGCAGAGCAGGAAGCTGGCTTTTTCAATGGCGAACTGGTTGACCTGGAGCATCTCCTTCTTGGTCTGCTGAGTGATCGCGAAGGTGTAGCCGTGGGGGTGCTGGAAAGTTTTGGCGTGTACCTGGATACTGCACGCCAACAAATAAAACTACAAATTACAAATTTACTACATAGCGGACGAGGGCGGAATGGCCTTGTGCCTCAGTACCAGGCACAGTATGATATGACGCCGACACTGAACTCGGTGAGCCGCGACCTGACGGCGGCTGCACTCGCTGGCACACTTGACCCTCTGATCGGTCGCGAGGCAGAACTTGAGCGCACTATGCAGATTCTAACACGCCGCTCAAAGAATAATACTGTGCTGGTCGGTCCTGCTGGGGTGGGCAAAACAGCGATTGCAGAAGGGCTAGCTCAGCGTATTGTTGAGGGACGGGTGCCTGAACCTTTGCAATCCTGCCGGGTGGTAGCGCTGGATGTTGGCTTACTCACTGTTGGTACCAGGTTCCGGGGAGATTTTGAGGAACGTTTGAAACGCATCATGCAGGAGATTCTTAATGTGCGAAATATCATCATCGTTATTGACGAACTCCATGCGCTGATCGGGACAGGTGTAGCTGAAGGGTCTATAGACGCCTCCAATCTCTTTAAGCCCATGCTGGCCCGTGGCGAATTTCAGTGTATTGGGGCCGCCACGTTCGATGATTACCGTAAAACGGTTGAGGCTGATCCTGCGCTGGAACGTCGTTTTCAACCTGTGCAGGTGTCGGAGCCGACTCCAGAGCAAACGATGGAGATTCTGCGAGGTCTGCGTTCGCGCTATGCCGATTTCCATCACGTTACGATTAGCAATGAGGCGTTACGGGCAGCCGTGCAGATGTCTTCGCGCTACATCCAGGATCGCTACCAACCCGACAAGGCGCTTGACCTGCTGGATGAGGCGGCAGCGCGTGTCTGTGTGCAACGTTCTATTGCTCCCGAGCAGGTGCGTAAGTTACGTGAAGAGATAGCGATAGCACAGAGGGCCAAGGATTACGCTATTGCGCATCGAGACTTTGCTAGTGCATCGAAGCAACGTAGTTCTGAGCTACGACTGCGCCAGGATTTGCGAGAAGCTGAACAGCATTGGACAGCTTCACATAATGTAGTGGCATCCCTTGTGGGTGCCATGGGTTCCAACGCTTCCACAGCGACCGCCCATCAGGAAAATCGTCCTGTGGTTGGTGAGGAGCAGATTGCAGAAGTGGTCGCCATGTGGACAGGTATACCTGTCGTACAGATTGCTGCTGAAGAGGCTGAGCGCTTGCTGAAACTGGAGGATGAACTGCATCGACGAGTTATCGGACAGCATGAGGCAGTGCAGGCGGTAGCCAGGGCTGTGCGTCGCTCGCGCACCAATTTGAGGGATAGTCGTCGTCCGATTGGTTCTTTTATTTTTGTCGGCCCAACAGGAGTCGGGAAGACGGAACTGGCGCGGGCACTGGCAGGGGCACTCTTTGGGGATGAAGGTGCCTTAATCAAGCTGGATATGTCAGAATTTATGGAGAGCCACCATGCCTCGCGCCTGGTTGGTGCCCCTCCCGGATATGTTGGCTACGACCAGGCTGGTCAGTTGACCGAGGCGGTACGGCGGCGTCCATATAGTGTTGTCTTGTTCGATGAAATTGAAAAGGCCCATCCGAAGGTTTTTGATCTCCTTTTGCAGATTCTCGATGATGGTTGTCTTACCGATTCGCACGGCCAGACCGTCGATTTCAAACAAACCATCATTATCATCACCTCAAATGCTGGAACAACGCACTTCAATCACGGTGCTATGGCTTTTACCTCCAGGCGGCACGACGAACAGGGAAGTCAATCCGAAACAGATGGGTATATGCATGAACAGGTGTTGCAGGCTCTAAAAGACATCTTTAAGCCTGAACTGCTCAATCGCGTTGATGAGTTAGTAGTCTTTCATACCCTGGAGCAGGAGCAATTGCGCCAGATTGTGGACCTGATGATCAAGCAGACCGAGCAGCGAATGGCAGAGCAGGGCATCGAACTTCAAGTCACCCCTGCAGCTCGTCATCTGCTGGTCGAGCGTGGCTATGATCCAGTCTATGGTGCGCGACCCTTGCGCCGGGCTGTGCAGCATCTACTGGAGGATCTGCTGGCGGAGGCGATTTTGCAGGGTGCTTTTGCCCCAGGAGATATAGTCGTAGTGGATATTGTTGAGGGCAAGCTCTGTGTACAAGTGTTAGTATTGGCTCATAGTGTCAGTGGGATAGCGCTTCAAAGTGGTGAACGTCCAGAAGCAGCCTAAAAATGGTTGACGTTTGTAGTTTTAGCTGCTATCATGAAGTCCAGAAGAGGTATGGAGTGTGATTTCAGCAACAGAGCGAAGAATATGCAAGATTTACCACGGACATGGCGAGATCTGGTGGGGAAAATTATAGAGGATCCTCACGAAAGACAGAGAATTGCCAATGAGTTAGGTGTAAGTCCCGTTACCTTGATGCGCTGGGCTACTGGTGAATCGAAGCCCCGTCTGCACAATCTACGTCTTTTGCTCAGGGCCCTGCCTGAACATCGCAAGGTGTTGAGCGAATTGCTCGCAGAAGAGTATGGGGATTTCTTGGATGAGAGCACAGGAGCGGAGCGTGCGGAGCGCCTTTTCAGTCTAGAGGAATCCTCGCAGGAGATACCTGCAATCTTCTATTCACGTGTCCTGCATGCTCATGCAGATGTTCCCCAGGTGCTGCGCTTCACTTCTATCTGCGATCTTATCTTGCAGCAAGCCCTCAAGCAGCTCGACCCAAACCGTGTAGGTATGGAAATTACTGTAATACGCTGCATGTCCCACCACCCTGCCTGGGGGGCAGGTAATAGGGGGACGATGGAGGGCCGCCCGAATGAGAACAAAATTTATAGCCTGCGTGAGATTGTGGGACGAGGAACGCCTCCCTGGAATCCAGACCTGGAACAAAAAACGCTCTTTCTTGGAATAGAATCTCTGGCAGGCTATCTCGTTACGACAGGCCGATTGCTTGCCGTCCACAGCTCAGAGGAGGGACAAAGTTTGTTCCCGGCCCGCTGGGAACCTCGGGAACAAAGTGCGGCAGGCTATCCGATTCTACGAGGCGACCGTGTAGCAGGATGCCTGCTCTTCTCAAGCGCCCAACCTCGTTATTTTCTGCCATTTCGGCAAACACTCGTTCGGAACTATGCAGAATTGATTGCGCTAGCATTCGAGCCAGCGGAATTCTTTGAGCGAGAGCAAGTTGAGCTACGTGTAATGCCTTCCTCTGAGGAGCAAAAGCCACATCTCACCAACTTCTGGCAGCGTGTTTCTACCACTATGATAGAAGCTGTGAGGAGTGGGCAGCCTATAAACATTATTCAAGCAGAGCAGTTGGTCTGGCAACAGATAGAAGAAGAGCTATTACAACTGCCATTCTCTCGAGTGGAATAAGGCCATCTCCCTATATGAGAGGAGTTTTTCTATGACGGCACAGTCGGATCCGTCTCAGAATGATAACCCCTATGTAATTGATGCTGAAAGCGCCATTGAAATGGCTCGCCTGGTGCATCAAGATCTTCTAGTGACGAAATGTATGGGAGGACTGTTTTCAGAACGACCTGATTTCGCCAATATTCATCGTGTGCTCGATATTGCCTGTGGACCTGGTGGCTGGGCGCTCGAAGTAGCCTTTGCCCATCCCGATATTGAGGTAGTGGGTATCGACATTAGCAGGGTAATGGTTGAATATGCCACTGCACAGGCGCAGGTACAAGGATTGGACAATGCCAGGTTCATAGTCATGGATGCACTGAAGCCATTGGATTTTCGTGATAACTCCTTTGACCTGGTCAATGCTCGTACTCTTGGAGGGTTTATGTCTCCATCTGCATGGCCAGCATTTGTAGAAGAGTGCGTGCGGATTGCGGATACAGAGGGTCTCGTTCGCCTGACTGAGGCGGATGATTTTGGTACCACGAGCAGTCCTGCCTTTGAGAAACTCTGGGGAATGTGCTTACGTGCCTTCCAGTTAGCTGGAAGAACTTTTTTCCCCGATGGGAGGAATCTGGGAACCACTCCCAGGTTGAGGAAGCTCTTGCACGATGCTGGCTGCCAGAAAATCCAGAGCACAGCACATGTACTCGATTACTCGGCGGGGGCGGAAGCGTATGAAAGTACCTACCAGGATTGGAAGGTCGCTTTCAAATTGATCCAGCCGTTTCTGATCAGAATGGGGATCACCACGCAAGAAGAGACCGACCAGCTGTATCAGCAGGTTCTGGCAGAGATACTCTCCCCTGATTTCTGCGGGGTAGCCTACTCCCTATCAGTATGTGGTGAGAAACCGTGACGGTTGATGGGTGAATCCCATCATCGCCTCGCGTTGCGTAAGGCCCGATTTATTCGTGGCCACCGCCGATTTATCGGCCAAAAGAAGGAGCATTGGTATGCAAAAGCCATCCGATCCATCTCAGGGCGAAAACACCTATATGCTTGATGCCGAAAGCGCCGCCGAAATGGCTCGTCTGACAAATCAAGATATACTCATCACGAAGATCATGGGCGGGCTGCTTCCAGAGCGGCCCGACTTCTCCAATATTCATCGTGTGCTCGATATTGCCTGTGGACCTGGTGGCTGGGCACTCGAAATAGCCTTTGCTCATCCCGATATTGAGGTGGTGGGAGTAGATAGCAGTCGAACGATGATCGAGTATGCCCGTGCGCAGGCGCAGGTGCAGGGGTTGGACAATGCCAGTTTCAAGGTGATGGATGTACTGAAACCGCTCGATTTTCCCGCTGACTCCTTTGACCTGGTCAATGTACGCTTAGTTGGTGGATTTATGTCTCCGATGAGATGGCCAACCTTTGTACAGGAATGTGTACAGGTGGCCCGGCCTGGTGGGCTCATTCGTCTGACTGAAACTGATAATATGGGCAGGACCAACAGTCCCGCCCTCGAAAAACTGTGGGAGGTAGGCATACAGGCATTGCAGTTGACCGGGCGGACTTTTACCCCTGAAGAACGAGATTTTGGTACCACACTGAGACTGAGGAAGTTTCTACGTGATGCCGGTTGCCAGAACATCAAAATGACGCCCCATGTAATCGACTTTTCTGCTGGAACAGAAGCGCATGAAAGCATGTGTCGGAATTGGATGATCGCCCTCAAATTGGGTCAACCGTTTCTGGTGAAGGTTGGAGTCACTACACAAGAAGAAGCGGAGCGGCTATACCAACAAGCGATGGCTGAGATGATGTCGAATGACTTCTGTTCGATATGGTACTTGCTCACGGCATGCGGTGAGAAGCCGTAACAGGTAGTCCTTGCACCTCATCTGACGCGAAGCGAGGATCTTATTCCGACCGGCAACGCACTGCGTGCTGAACCAAGACAGCTTGCCAACGACGCTAGCGCGTCTACTGCTTCGCAGTCAGGTAAGCTGCGAGGAGTGCGCTTCGCTCAGCCGGTCGGAAAGGCTTGCGCCGCGAACGAGCGGCGTTGATGAAGTGACTTTAGAAAAGAGAAAATGGCTTGAAAGTGTCATTTTGGTTTGTTTTCATTGCCTCGCTTTTTGTAACGTGTCTTATCACCGCAAATATCATTGCGGTGAAGCTGATTTTACTTTTTGGATTCCTGGTGCCCGCTGGCATCATTGTTTTTCCGCTTAGCTATCTGTTTGGTGATGTGCTCACCGAGGTCTACGGATATGGAGCAGCCAGGCAAGTCATCTGGCTGGGTTTTGCATGCAATTTGCTGGCAGTGATTGCCATTTACCTTGGTGGACTTGCCCCTGCTGCTCCCATCTGGCATGACGAAGCAGCTTACAAAACCATTCTTGGCTTCACCCCCCGGTTGCTCCTGGCCTCATTTACTGCCTACCTTGTGGGTGAGTTTGCCAATTCTTTTGTGCTTGCCAGGTTAAAGATAGCGACGAAAGGGCGCTGGTTGTGGACTCGCACTATTGGATCGACACTTATAGGTGAGGGGCTGGATACAATCATCTTTATCAGCATTGCTTTTTGGGGAATCATTCCACCTCCGTTGATACTGACCGCCATGCTCACTCAATGGACTTTCAAAGTGTTGTATGAGGTTATTGCCACTCCCTTTACTTACCTGATAGTAGGCTTTCTCAAGCGAAGGGAAGGCCTCGATACTTACGACTATCGTACGAACTTCAGTCCGATTCTCCTGCGATTTCGACGTGCAGTAGGGGCGCGATAATGGATGTTGACAAAAGAATCGGACAAGCACTAGCCGATCAATCGGCCCCTACGGTCTGGTCGCAGGAGTTTGTCAATGGGCATCATCGCGCCCCATACGCACCTATGATGTTACAATACTATTCCCGGTTGGTAGCGCCGATACTCTGGATGTGGCCCCTGGTACTCTGGAGCAGTGTGCTCGGCGAAAATGATGGTTTTTATATTGCCTCGCACAGTGAAATCAGCGACCACGCGCATCCAGCGTGGGGAGAGCAAGGAAACCAGGTCGTCGAGGATTGTGTTGGTTGCTGCCTCATGGCTGATCTGCCGATTGCGATATTTGTTGATATAGAGCTTCAAACTCTTCAATTCTACCACATGCTGATCTGGCACGTAGTCGATAGTGATGGTGGCAAAATCAGGGAAACCTGATCTTGGGCAGAGGCAGGTGAACTCAGGAAGCTCCATATGCACTACGTAATCCCTCTCGGGGTTAGAATTGGGCCATCTTTCCAGCTGGCTGGCCTCTATCTCGTCTGTTCCATATCTGCCAGGTATGCGAGTTGAGGAAGTCTGTTCATTCATGCTTGTTGATTTTCTCCTGTGAAATGTACTTGTTGTTCATCAGGGCTATTTAAAAGTGCTCTTTTGCCGCCCTGGGCGGGGAGGAGGAGATTTGCGAGGACACCTCGCGCTCCGGCAAAGGGCGGCCGCCCTCTGCACTCCTGCTCTGTGAGTAATCTCTGATTATTCTATAACACTGTTGTATCATTTGGAGGCATTAAGGAAATTTTAACGTACTTTTTATTGTACCTTTGCTGATTCTTCACTATACTGAGCAGATCAGTTATGGTGAGATGAGTAACAGGAACATGTGCGGAGAAGCTAGCCTGAGTCATGCTTCCTACTAACGGGCTGACCATATTCTATTGAAGAAACAGAGGCGCGTTGCGTCTCGAAAGAGTCCTTGCACCTCATCTGACGGCGAAGCCGTAGCCGCTTCCGCTCCGGTCAGATGACCGCGAACGGTACGCCATGCACCGCGTCTGAGCCGAGGCGCAAGCTTCTCGTTCGGATGAGCCGAAGGCTAGCCGCGACAGCGGCGTTTCCGAACGTCCTAAGAGAAGCTGCGACAGCAGCGTTGACGCGGTGGCTTGGTTCAGCCGCGATCAAGCGGCGTTTCCGACCGGAATACGGATCGGTGAGAACGAGCGGCGTTGATGAGGTGGCTTGAGAAAAGAAGGTGCCGTGTGTCACTGAATGATGCACCGAGATATTTTCCAGACCGTCCGAGCCAGCAAAGTACACAACTGGGAGGAGGCGAACGTGGTGGGCAAGGGAGTGCTTTCCCTGCTCTGCAAGAAGCTGGCCTGATGGAGGCATCCCCTGGTTTTGGCAGTTCCCCTGTGACCGATAAACCTGCTGCTGTAGGTAATCAGGAACAGCCTGTCTTTCACGGCGAGGCTCTGGCCCGTGACCCGTGGTTAGAGCGTTATGGTGGTTGGATTGTATCTGGCTTTACTGCAGCTTTTGCCCTTTTCTTGCTTGCTATGGTGGCAGCAGGGAATGTCCCTGGCCAGAGCTTTCCCTTGAAGACCATCTCCGATGTCCTGCAGTTTGTAGGAGAAGGGATCGGGCTGTTTTTCTGTGTACGCATAACCTACAGGCTTTGGAAGGTCTCGGTGCAACTGCGGCGCAACCTGGCGCCGCAAGAGATGCAATCGCGCACTCGCATGGATTTGATTGTGGCCCGCACCGAAGTACAGGCCGCAACTCGCGCCTGGGTTGCCTGGACGTTACTCTCATTGGGTGTGGCTTTATACGCGAGTGGGCAGGCAATGTGGACAAGTTATGACGTTCGGATGCCTTCCTCTCAGGTGCCGTTCCCAGGTATCTATGATATTGGCTTCGTCGGTTCCTATCCCTTCTTCCTGGCCGGTATGCTTCTACTTACCCGCCGCAATCGGGCAGCGATTGGCCGTGCACGCCTCTTACTGGATGCCCTTGCAGTGATTGGTGCGGCACTGGCCCTCTCCTGGTTCTTCGTGCTGGGACCATCGATTGCCGGGCTATCCAACAGCCCAGGCTCTGGAGCTGCCTTCCTCTCCGTGTATTTTCCCGCTAGCGACCTTTTCCTGGTAGCAGTCGGTACCTTCATGATGTTTAGCCCGCTCTCTACTCGCGAGCAGCAACCTGTATTTGTGCGGCTCTGCCTGGGTTTGTTCTTCCTGGCGATTACTGATAGCCTGCTTGGTTACTTCTCACTCTCTCCGTCTGGTTTCAATTCAGGAACACTGCAGGACCAACTCTGGCCTCTGAGTATGTTGCTGATTGGATTGGCAGCAATCCAGTATCCGCGCAGTGTGGCAAGCGAACAGGAAAAAGCTGCTCGTCTTACCAACCCCCTACTGACAAGCTCATTATCGCTTGCAAATAGCCGTGTTGCTCAGTTCGGCACAACTGCCCAAACGATTGCGCCGTTTCTGCTGGCCCTGTTCACATGCGCGATTCTCCTGACAGTCGTAGCTCCTCGTGGTGGGGCAACCCTGATTCAGGCTGATTTGATCGCGCTGGCCCTGATCTTGATTGTGGTGGTTCGGCAGGCGCTGACGATGATGGAGAACAATCGCTTGACGATGCAACTGCGCCGGGAACTGGTGATCTCACGGCGTGAATTGCAGGTGATGAAGCGCGAGGCTGATGAGTCTGCTCATGCTGCCCAGGAAAAACGCATCCTGGAAGAAAGTATAGCAGCCCTCCAGGATACGTACTCTCGTGGTGCACGAGGTGATTTTAATGTTCGTGCACCTGTGACCGCTGGTCCACTCATGCCAATTGCAATCAGTTTTAATCTGATACTGGATCGCCTGAGCACACTTACCCAACGTGCATCGGAGTACGATCAAATCTTACGTGAATACTGGCTCTTGCAGGAGGCAATGAATCGACTCATCCATGGAATGCCTGCCTGGCCTCTGAACCAACCCCTCCCGCGCAGTACTGCAGATATGGGATCACTCTTTCTCGGCCTGTCGCAGCTTCAACGTGTCCAGGAGAACCAGTGGAAGCGCCTGGCAACAGCCCTGGAATCCATGAGTACGGTCACACGACGACTACGTGAAGCACTGACTGAAGTCTGGCGAGCAAATCAGCTTACTGTTTCAGGACGCTCTGCTTCTACTGCTGAGCGAACGGCTATTGAGCGATCTATACGGGCAGCAGATCTGCTGGATCAGCAGTTGACAACCTTACTCACTCAGATTCGTAATGCCGCTGCTCGTCTTGAGCAGCTTGTTGGAGAAGAGGGACGAGCGTAACCTTCAGGCTGGCAGAGAAGAAGTGGAACGATCTGCCAGCAGGGAGTGACAGAGGATGGTTGGGACTGATATGCTCGCAGGAGATTCAGCTTCGTTTTGTCTCGGCCCTCAGGCGCATAAAGCTCGAACAGAGGATGTGCTTTGTCGTGTCTGTGGCAGCTTTGTCGCCGGGACGGTGATTCTGGGCGCTTACCAGGTTCATCGACTTTTAGGAAGTGGTCGGAGTGGGAGTGCTTACCTGGCAACTCAAGTGCGCTCAGGCCAACCTATCGCAGTGAAACTCTTCCCTCCCCAGCCTGAGACAGTGAAGCTTTGGGAACGTTGCATAGGGGAAGTCAGTATCATTACGGGGCTGCATCATAGCTCGATCCTGCCGGTCTTCAATTGTGCGCCCTGGCTTCCAGAAGTGCAATCAATGATCGGTCGTTATCCGTATTTGCTTACGCTGTGTCAATATGTTCCAAACTCCCTGGCGCTCCTGCTCACGCTGCCAGGATTGAATAGTCCCCAGGTGGTCTCCGAAAGTCAGGCAGTGATTTTCATTGAGCGCCTCTCCAGGCTCATTCAGCAGGCGGGGGCAGCCTTGAGTAGTGCACACGCACATGGAGTGGTACATGGGGCACTGGTGCCGGGAAATCTGTTGCTGGATAACCAGGATCACCTCTGGGTTGCTGACTTTGGGCTGGCACGTCTTCACCCCCCACCACCGCTCTATCTCGCCCCTGAACTGCGTAACGCTGGCACTATCAGTATGCTCACCGGGAATCTGGCAGTTTTCTGGGAGGCGGTAACTCCTCTGAGCGATCAATACACATTGGCAGTTCTTTGTGAGCAACTCTTCGCCCAGTTGCTGAGGCCGGGCGAGTACAATCGCTTACTTCCAATATTACAACGCGCCTCTGATCAAAATCCAACGCGGCGTTTCGCAAGTATTGATCTCTTCGTACAAGAACTCGTAGCGCGGATGATCGGTCCGAGCGGGGCAAGGCGTAATGTAGTGACACCCCTTGTGGGTGTCAGGGGGCTGGGCAGCGAGGAGAGGCGCAGTGTCGATGAAGCGACGGAACGCCCGGAAAGCCTCGAGCAGCAACCTTCTCCAGTGGAGCATGTTGAGCCTGCGACCTCGTATGTCTCACCCAGTCCTGCAAAAGTGGAAGACTGGGAGAGAATAGGAGGAAGGTTGTTTGCCGCGCATGACTATGAAGGGGCTGTGAGAGCATATAAGCTAGCTCTAGACCTGACTCCACTTGCTGCAACGACCTGGTTGGCTCTTGGGGATGCATACTTTGCGCTGGAACGCTATGCTGAGGCTCTGATGGCCTACGAAGAGGGGCTCTTCCTCAATCCTGATGATCCGGTGGCCTGGTTCAATAGGGGCACTGTGCTCGATGCGCTCGGCCGGTCTATGGAAGCGGCAGATTGCTATGAGAGGGCGAGACAGTTGGGAGGAGAGGGGGGAAGCTCTGCTCCTATACCTCTTGACCTACAGTGACACACTCTCTATACTAAAGTAGAGTTGTTTGGACCGTAGATAATGAACTTTACTTTTAAATGCGGATACGGATACGTACATGATGGTCGGATTAATAAGTTAAAGTTCATCATCAAGCCATCGTTATCTCTCCTCTACCTGGGAGTAGAGGGCCAATTCATTGGCCCGTGGAGAAAGAAAGCACTGTGAAAATCATCATCCGTTGGCAACCATTAGCCCTGATTGGCCTTGCGCTTCTCGGTCTGGCCTTGCGCCTCTACGGCTTAAACTGGGATGCGGGCAACAGCTTCCATCCAGATGAACGGCAAATCCTTTTTCATGTGACAGCCCTGACCTGGCCGCAGAGTTTTGCTGAGGTTCTCGACGCGGCGAATTCACCGCTCAATCCGCACTTCTTTGCCTATGGTTCTTTTCCCCTCTATCTGCTTGCAGGATTAGGCAACATCCTCTCACGCTTTTTTCCGTCGCTAAACACCTTTGCCAATCTCACTCTGGTTGGCCGTGTGCTCAACGCCCTCTTCGATACTGGCACAATTCTCCTCACGGGTTGCTTAGGACTCAGACTCGCAAACGATTCTATACCCGGAAGGCCACGGGCCTGGAAGCTGGCTCTCCTGGCGGCTGCCTTCGTCACCTTTACACCATTGCAGCTGCAGCTATCGCATTTCTACGCTGTTGACACCATGCTCCTCTTCTTTGTCATGCTAACTCTTCTCGCCTGTGTCGCGCTGGTAGAAACTGATGCTCCTATACGCTGGTCGCTGGTCGCTGGCCTTAGCTTTGGACTCGCGCTCGCCACAAAGTTCAGTGCCGCTCCCCTGGCTGTGCCACTCCTTATCGCAGCCTTAATGCGCTGGTATCGACGTGACTGGCTTTCTGCCCTGACCTCGTTCTTAGTCTCGCTCAGCATCACAGTGCTGGTATTTCTTATAGCCATGCCCTATGCTCTGCTTGATTTTCGAAACTTTGTGGAGCAGGTCTCTGAGCAGGGCAATTTGGCACGGGGTTTGCTTGATCTACCATATGTGCGGCAATTCGCTGGTACGACGCCATATGTGTATGAAGTGCAGAATATAGTACTGTGGGGGATGGGAGTGACACTGGGTGTCGTGGCGTTTGCCGGGCTGGCCTGGCTCCTTTGGAGGACGTGGAAACGTGATGCTGGCCTCTGGCTTGTTGTGTTAGCCTGGGTGCTTGCCTACAGTGCCATTACTGGCAGCTTCTATGTCAAGTTCATGCGCTATATGCTGCCTGTCTATCCACTCTTGACATTGATGGGAGCAGCTTTACTGCTGGCTTTTGTAGATTTCGTAGGGGCCCGATTGATCGCGCCCCAGGAGGGGAGTGGTGGGATAACAGAAGCAGTGGGAGCCGATTCCGTTGGCCTTGCTCGTGCTTCGTACGTCTCAAGGGGGGGTGGGAGAAGTTGGGCCGCGAAATTGTTTCCGTACGCGGTGATTGGGCTTGTCCTTGCCGGGACGATGTTTCAGGGGCTGGCATTGCTGAATGTCTATAGTGAGCCGAATACGCGGGTGCAGGCTTCACGCTGGATGTTTAGCCACCTGCGACCGGGAAGTGTCCTGACCTATGAGCAATGGGATGATCCATTGCCGGTTCCTGTTGATGGACATGATCCCTTCATCTTCCAGCAGGCGACTTACCCTGACATCAATGGGCAGCCACAGACTGGCTTAGATCTGTATGGTGATGATACGGTTGAGAAGGCGAGGCAACTTGCAAATATATTGCCAACGGTAGATGCTATTACGATGGCGACGGATCGCCTGGACAAATCTATTCTACGTCTCCCGTTCCGTTATCCATTGACCATCCACTACTACCAGTTACTCTTCAGTGGGCAGCTCGGTTTTCACCTGGCAGCAAAGTTCGAGAATCATCCCAGCCTGTTCGGTATAACGCTCGATGATAGCGGTGCTGATGAGAGCTATTCTGTCTTCGATCATCCGACGACACGCATCTTTGTGCGCGATAAGCCCTATCCCTACACGCCGGATCAACTCTTCCAGAAGCTACTTGAAGGTGTGCAATTGCCAACACCTGGAGCGGGACTCTCTGGCGCTCAACGTTCTCTGCTGCTTACTCCCCAGCAGATTGCTGATGACCAGCAATCTCCACCTTTCGGGGACCAATTCCCGCTAGATAGTCCTTCGAATGCCGCGCCGATTTTCTTCTGGTGGTTTGCCTTGACACTCATAGGCTTGCTGGTCTACCCACTGGTTTTCTCGATCTTTCGGGTATTGGCAGATCGAGGCTATATTTTCAGTAAGACGCTGGGTCTGCTGTTGCTTGCCTATATCCCCTGGCTGCTTGCCAGCCTGCATATTATTGCGTTCAGCCGTCTCTCGTTGCTGCTTGTACTGGATGTACTGCTTCTGTGTGCCTTAATGGTATGCTGGTGGCAGCGAGAAACGATCAGTAACTTCCTGCGGCAACACTGGCGACTCCTGCTGTTGGAAGAGTTGCTCTTCACTTTTGCTTTTCTGCTCTTCGTCGGCATTCGTTCACTCAACCCTGATCTGTGGCAGATCTTTTTAGGTGGTGAGAAGCCACAGGAGCTAGCATTTCTCAATGCAGTGCTGCGCAGTCCCTACATGCCACCGTATGATCCCTGGTTTGCAGGGGGCTACATCAACTACTACTATTATGGTTATATTATTATAGGCGCACTCATCAAACTGACCGGGATTGTCCCCACGACTGCTTTCAATCTTGCCATTCCAACACTGTTTGCCTTGACCTTCAGTGGTGTTGTATCCCTGGTCTATAGCCTGACGCGGCGTTTCTCAGTTGCTCTATTGGGGGGATATTTTGCGGCGCTGATTGGGAACTTTAACGGTCTGGCACAACTCAAGGGCCAGATAGCAGCTCTGCTGGCCCATATGCAAGCTCCTATGTTTGACTACTGGCAAAGTAGTCGCATCATTCCTTTCACAATCAATGAGTTTCCTTTCTGGAGTTTTCTCTTCGCTGACCTGCACCCGCATGTGATTGACTTGCCTATCGCGGTGCTGATGCTGGGGATTTTAGCGGCGTTGATACTTACTGAGAAGACAGAGGAGAAAGGGCCCTTCATCGCCCCCCAGGCGCGGCGCTTCATCATCCCCCAGATGCGCGGCCCGCAAGGGATCGTCCCTATCCAGGTACGGCAGGCATTCTCATTGCAGTTCGGTAGGCGACGATGGGAGAATGGCGGTTTGTATCTCCTTGCTGCATTCGTTTTTGGTACGATTGCCTGCGTCAATACCTGGGATATGCCAGTCTATGCCCTGCTGTTGGCTGTTGCGCTGGTTATACGAACAGTTCAGAACTGGCAAGCTTCCGCAGGGCACCTACAAGGAAATGGTGTTGGCGAAGTTCGCTCCACCGCCCCTGGGCGCGATCAATCTATTACCTCTCCCCCAGAGAGGGTGCCCTACGGAGTTGGCATCGCTTCGCTAGCCGTTCAGGAGCAACCGCAAAATGTAGTGGCACCCACAAGGGGTGCCGTGGGGAGGGGTGCCAGGAGGGTAGAGCTGCTGGTATCTCTTGGATTTTCTCTTGTAGGGGCAGCCATGCTCTGTGGTCTTGGTTATCTCTTCTATTGGCCTTTCTATGCCTCGTACCAGCAACTCTATGTCAATGGCCTGGGTATAGTCAAGCTTGGGACGGGATTGGGTGATTACCTTACCATCTTTGGTCTCTGGCTTTTCCTGGCTCTGAGTTTCTTCCTGGTAGAACTCTATCTCTGGTGGACCCGGCGCAATGTGGGGTCCCGACTGATTGCGCCTAAATTTACGTCGAGAAGAATTACCGGTTACCTCCTCTTATCTGGCGTCGTACTCACTTTTGTTATACTCCTGGGGCTGAAGCAGTTATTAGCGATGTTGATCGTACTGGGAGCTTTCCTTTTCTTCGCTAGATGGAAAGGAGAGCAGCGATCCATTGTGCCCACTAAAGCCCAATTAATTGGCTCTCCCGAAGTCCAATTTACCTCGCTCGATGTCGGCAATGATGAGAAAGATGAGCGGAATGAGGTTCCTACCATTCGTTTTACCTATCTCTTATTGCTCATGGGACTCTGTATCTGCCTGGGGATGGAACTTGTCTATGTGCGTGATTTCCTGGATGGTGGGGACTACGAGCGGATGAATACGGTGTTCAAGTTCTCTATGCAGGCATGGCTGTGTTTTGCGATAGCTGGTGCGCTGGTAGTGTATCGCTTATGGCGTCTCCTGAGTGGTAGATTGCGAAGAACGTGGTCAACACTTCTTGTTGTGCTGGTGGTCGGTTGCTCGGTATTTCTCACTGAAGGGACAGCCTCGCGTATTGCCGATCACCAGGTGTGGGTAAACGTACAAAAACCTGTACAGAGTGCTGATTACACGCCAACTCTGGATGGTTTTGCTTTTGTGAGGGCCTGGTATCCCGCTGATGCAAAGGCGATTAGCTGGTTAAATGCTAATGTTGTAGGATCACCGATCATCCTGGAAGCTGCATCTCCAGCATCCTACCAGTGGTTCAATCGTGTCTCAGTCTTCACGGGTCTACCAGATGTCCTGGGCTGGTCAGATCATGTGGCTGAGCAACGTTATGATTATCAGCCGCTCAACCGTCTCACGGATATTACTCTTATCTATACTGACCCTGATCCTGCTCAGGCAATTGAACTGTTGCGTTATTATCATGTACACTATATTTACGTGGGCCCTTTAGAGCGACAGGTGTATGCGCAGCAATCTTCAGCGGGTCTGGATAAGTTTGATCAGATGGTTGGGAGTACGTTGCGCGTTGTCTATCGTTCGGATGGGGTGACAATTTACGAAATGGTGTAGGGGGAACAAAAGAAGTAGCGTGTACGTCGTAATTCAGGTAAAATAACTGTGCTAGATGCGTGTTCTTTAGTGGTGTTTTAAATATTCTTAAAGAGGGTGTTTATGGGTGAACTATTCCAAATGTGGGCGTTGGTCGAAGTGCTGGGTATTATGTGCCTGCCGCTCACTGTAACTGTTTTTCATAATCTGCCGGATCGTGGCTGGGCCTTTAGTAAGGCTATCAGTATAGCTTTGCTGACCTTTTGTGTCTGGCTCCCCTTAATGTATGTGCATGCTCTGCCTTTCAGCCAGCTGTTTATCGCTGGTGTTTTGCTTATCTTGCTGGCACTTAATATACTTGGCTTTCTACGAGTCCGTCACTCCATCGCAAAATTGCTCCGTGTCAATGTCTTCTATATAGTTGCATGTGAAGTTATATTTCTTGGTATGGTATTTCTGCTTGGTTGGATTCGCTCCTATGGACCGGATATCCGCTCCTTTGAGATGTTTATGGATGAGGGGTTCCTTGCAGCAATTCTGCGTAGCCCCCATTTTCCACCCAACGATATGTGGCTCGCGGGCTATCCCATCAACTACTACTATTATGCCCACCTCACCGTTGCGGTGCTGGCAAAATTGCTTGGGCAACCTCCCTCCATCGCCTTCAATACAGGCATCTGTATGTTCTTTGGGCTGACGGCTGTCAACCTGTTCGGTGTCACCTGTAACATCGTCTCCTGGGCACGCTACCTCCACACAAAGAGAGTAGGTGCAGGTACCGACGAGAGGCGGCCCCAGGCAGTTGCCCCAGTTGTCCAGACTGACTCACAACCTGAGCGGCCTGATACTGTTCACCCGCCACTCCTGCGGGCCATTCCCTATGGCCTCTTGACCATACTGATGGCTCAGGTATTGGGCAACCTTGCAGCAACACAAACGTGGTGGAAACAACATGGTGATTTGTCACCATTTTATTGGTTTGATGCCTCGCGTGTGGTCGATAAGACAATTAACGAGTTTCCTGCTTTCAGCTTCCTACTCTCTTGCTTTCATGCGCATGTACTTGCCCTGGCGTTCACTATTGTGGCGATTGGGCTGGCCTTCAATCTATTTCTGGAGCCAGATGGCAAGGGTCTCCAGGTCTTTGGGCGCGGTTGGCGTCTACCTTTCACACTGGGCATCACTGCATTGATTCTTGGTGGCCTCTTCACAATGAATGGTTGGGATTATCCTACCTACCTGGGACTTACACTCGTCTGTCTTGCTTTGCAGCAGTGGCTAGCTTACCAATCGCGGTTCAGCCTTGGGTTGCTGCTGGACCTCTTTACTGCGGGTGCCGGGCTTACCTCACTCTCGTTCCTCCTGTATGCACCGTTCTACCTTAACTTTATTTCGCCTTCGCAAGGTATTGGCATTGTTGACCCGGCCAACCGTTCTACTCTGGGGAGTGAAGTGCTGATCTACGGCATGTTTGCGTTTATCTTCTTCTCATTGGTAGCAGCCAGTGCGCTCCGTCGCCCGCTTTTGGCCGATAAATCGGCGATGGGCGCGATAATGGATGTTGACAAAATAGTCGGACAATCACTAGCCGATAAATCGGCGGTGGGCGCGAAGGAATTGATACGCGCTCCGCAAGCTCCGCTCAGGCCCCTACGTTTATCTGATAAAGGAGAAGCAACCAGAGTGGATGGTGAGCTTCAGCGAACTCTAGCAGCATGGGAGCAGCGGTTGAGTAGAGAGGCTCTGAGCGTAGGTCTGATCGTAGCGGCGGGAGTGCTGGCGCTCCTGATCCTGAAAAACAGTCTGACGTTTGTGGTAGCTGGTAGCTTCGCGGCCTTGGGTGCGGTGACTTTGCTGCGCCACCTGCGGGAACGTCCACGCGCATTTACGCTGTTACTAGGCACCCTGGCTTTCGCCCTTGTGGCTGGCTGCGAGATATTTTTCTTGCGCGATGTCTTTGCTGACAACTTCCCGCGCATGAACACTGTCTTTAAGTTCTACTTCCAGTCGTGGGCACTGCTCTCCATCACCTGTGGAGCCGGACTCTTCTTTGTGCTGGAAGGTTTTCGTCCAGCACCGATAGTACCTAGAGTACAATACTGGTTGCAGCGTAGTAGTGGTGTACTCTGGTCTATAGCATTGCTCATACTGTTGTTGGCCAGTACGGTCTATCCACTTGTGGCTACCTCTCAACGCACCAATAACTATGCACAACGCAGTAATAGCCTGGACGGGCTAGCCTATATGCAGTATTATAGTCCTGGCGATTATGATGCTATTCGCTGGCTGAATAGTCACGTCAGTGGTGATCCTGTGATTGTAGAGGCGATTGGGCCGGACTATAGTGACTATGGGCGTATTTCTGCGTTTACTGGCCTACCGACGATCATGGGCTGGGTTGGACACGAGTACCAGTGGCGGGTGAACTGGTTCAACAAAGACCTGAATGAGCTTGATTTTAGCCGTCGTGGTGGCGATGTTGATATGATCTATACCGATGCACATCCAGCCATAGTGCTATCCTTGATGGCTCGTTACCACGCGGAATACCTCTATGTCGGGCCTTTAGAGCAGGCCAAATATCCTGCGGTTGATTTGCATCGTTTCAGTGCATTTATGCCGGTTGTCTACTCTGCTAAGGATGTTACAATATATAAAGTGCCTTAAAGAGTCCTTGCACCTCATCTGACGCGAAGCGAGGATCTTATTCCGACCGGCAACGCGACTCGGTGCTAGCTTCGCTCAGCCGGTCGGAAAAGCTTGCGCCGCGAACGAGCGGCGTTGATGAGGTGGCTTTAGAAAAGAGTTCTGAGTGAGGAGACTACTTCCTTGAAAAGTTATGAGACGAAAAAATACCAGGAAATGACCTCGAGCACCCCTCGCGTGGAGGAAGAGGTTGTCCAGGAGGGCAACGAGATCAATGAGGTATCCGATAGTGATCTCCTGACCTCTGAAGATGAGAAGCTTGTTGAGCAACCGCGACGTCACGGATTCTCCCCCCCGTCTCGCGAGCAGTTACTCAGGTGGGCTCCCTTCTGGGGTATCATTCTGCTTGGGGCTGTGCTCCGCTTCTGGGGACTTGGAGATAAGCCCCTGCACCATGACGAGAGTTTGCATGCTTACTTCTCCTGGCAACTCATGCTGAATGTGGCGAGCTATCACTATGATCCACTGCTTCACGGGCCATTCCAGTTCCATTTCATTGCCCTCGTCTACAGGATTTGCCAGTTGTTGGGTGTATATGATAATGGGATAAATACATTTACGGTGCGTATCCTGGCCGCTACCTTGGGCACAGTCATTGTCGGGTTGCCCTACTTCTTGCGTGACTACCTCGGCAAAGTTGGGGCGTTGCTCGCCAGTTTTCTCCTCGCTGTCTCACCAAGTATGGTCTACTTCTCCCGCTTTGCACGCGAAGACATTTATATGGCCTGCTTCACCCTGTTGATGGTGGTTGCAATTGCACGCTATGTCCGTACTCGCCAGATGCGCTGGATTGTGATTGGCGCTCTGGCCTTATCATTCTCCTATGCGACGAAAGAGGCAACGTTTTTGACCGTTGCGGTCTTCGGCAGCTTTGTTGCCGGGTTGCTGGCCTGGGAACTTGGCCTGAAGTGGGAGTTGCGTTCGCGCTTCTCTGAAAATTCAACACTCGCGTCTTTTCTTCCGCGTACCTTTGCACCTGTAACTCTGCTGGCTTTCCTGGTGGTTATTGGGGTGGCGGCGAAGTTCCTCTTTGCCTGGATAAAGTCGATGTCTATCTATGTAAGCGACCCCAGGACTGGGGCTACATCTGACGTGTTTGTGCAAGAACTGAAGGATAAGACAGTAGCAATAGTTCCATACATTGGGATTGCACTTGGTGTCTTTGTACTCATCATCCTCGCTCGTGAAATGTTTGGGCAACTCCCACCTCCAGGACGGCATGGCCTTGCAACAAAAGTCGATCCCCAAGATCAGCGCCTGCTGGATACGATTGTAACAATGCCATGGACGCACTGGTTTTTCGCTGTCCTGGCCGCCTGGACGGTGTTCCTGGTCCTGTTTACGGCGCTCTTCACCAACATTCGCGCTGGCATTGGTGACGGTATCTGGCAAGGACTCTATTACTGGCTGCAGCAGCAACAGGTTGCACGCGGCGGTCAGCCATGGTACTACTACCTCCTGTTGATTCCGCTCTATGAGCAGATTGGTGTTGTGTTCGGGTTGGTTGGCCTTGTGCGCTGCCTTTTGTTCCCCACCCGTTTTCGTCTCTTCCTGGCCTACTGGTTTGTCGGGAACGTGTTCCTCTACTCCTGGGCTTCAGAGAAGATGCCCTGGCTCTCGATCCATATGACGATGCCAATGATGCTGCTGGCGGCTATTGGTCTGGAGCCAGTAGTAGTAACGCTCTTTAACCTTGTGAGGAACTGGTTTAGCCGCTCCTCTCAAGAGAAGGTTTCGAAGAGGGCTTCGGCCAGTGCAAATGGTCAGAACGGTCGCACTAGCCCTGTATGGAATCCTCAACCGCGTCCGAAAGTTGGCGTCTTTGCAGGGAGTACTGCTGTTGTTGGATTTGTGGTGGCGATTCTGCTGTTGCTGCCGACGCTGCATAATATGTATGAGGTAACATATGTGCATCCAGCCGATGGCCCGCATGAGATGATGGTGTACGTGCAGACGACGCCGGATGTCAATACAGTCATGGCGAAGGTGGATGCACTCGATCAGAAAATCTACGGTGGGAAACACCTGTTGTCCATCGGCTTGACGGCTGATGCAACCTGGCCTTTTGCCTGGTATGTGCGTGACTATGCCAATGTGTGTTTCAACTTCCCAAGTGGCTGTCCGCAACTTGCGAATACTATGCCTGTGATTATTACGGGTGGTGATAATCTGTACTCGGTTGAATCACAGTATGCTGGAAGCGGGAAAGATTACCTGTTCCATCAATACCATATGCGTACCTGGTGGGACGAGGGGTACAAGCCGCCTCCATGTGTGCCGTCTAAAACAGACGATTGCGCTGGTCAGCCATCGTGGGGGGGTGTAGGTGTTGGTCTCTGGTTGACCTATGGCGATAATCCTCCACCTGACGGAAAGTTTAACTTTGGCCTGGCTGCTCAGCATATCTGGCAGTGGTGGTGGGACCGCCGTGCGATTGGGGATACCGGTGGGACATACGATATGGGGCTGTTTATCCGCAAGGGTTTGGGAGTGACGCCATGATCCTTCGCTTCCCCTTCGCTTCGCTCAGGGCTTCGGCTCACTCAGGATGACAGTGCTTGACACAAGGCCGCCCCGGGCGGCCTTGTGTGGTGCCATCAATCCGAGAATGTTCCTTGTAGGAGACCGTGGTATATTATAGAATAGAGTCTACCTGTCTACTTGTCTGCTCTGAGGAGCGATCAGGAGGAATATGTTATGGAAGCAATCCATCTCAACAACGCACTGCGCCCTCATCCTTATGCCAGCAGGAGTATCATTGTCAAACCCGATCCACCACAGGTCGGAGTTGCCACCACCATCGCCATAGGGTTGAAGAACCCTGGGCCGGGGACAGTAGTTGTAAAACGTATTGAGGTCAAAGTAGCGCGATTTGGGATGGGGGTTCCCTGGGAAGAACTCACTCCTATCGGCCCGTTCACTCTGCCAGCGAATCCTGATCACATTGAGGAAGTGACCATGGAGTGGACACCAACTCAAGGCGGACATCGTTGTCTGCGTGCGGCAATCTATGTTGAACCCTTGCCACAGCCGCTGCGTGTAGGACGCAATTTGGAGGTCATCGAGTCCGCGGCAGATAGAATATGGTGGCGAGTGCCTTTCCACCTGGGCAATCCTGAGAACGAGCGTGTGCCGCTGCTCCTTCAGTTGGGAGGCAGCGATCCCGATGCAGTCGATATGCGCGTTCTCGTCAATGGACGACCGGTGCATCCGCGGCGACCGGTCTGGCTGAATGCGAAAGAGGAAGTCGATGCGGAGGTGCTTCTACAAGCACGCACCGATGGCGCAATCGAGAGCGTGAACACCGTGGAGGCCATCCTTGGAGGACAGCTTCTCGATGGCATCGAGGTAGTGGTGCACCGACCGGCACGCTGGAGTGCTCATACACCTGAGAAGACAGAACAAGATGTCATGGCCTATGAGGCTGCGTTGGCGATGGTTTAAGAGAGTAAGGCACTATGGATGGCCTCTAGCATTCGCCGCGGCGAATGCTAGAGGCCATCCATAGTGCCTTACAAAAATCCTTTTTCTCGCAAAAACTGAACCAGCACCTTTGCCAGTTCCTCCGATGTTCCCTCCACCAGGCGTGTCTTTCGCCCTATTGCACCACCTGAGACAATTTCACCAATGCGTTCAAAGGCGCTATGGCGACTATCGGGTGCGGGTATGCGCCGAGGGCGCGGACGGGGGGTATGCACTTCGAGGATGGTTGTCTCCTCGGACTCTTCTTGTGGCCGATAAATCGGCGATGGGCGCGAAGGAATTGATACGCGCTCCGCAAGCTCCGCTGAGGCCCGTACGTCTAGGATGTTGCCAGGGAGGGTTTGCGGATCGAGGACGGGAATGCTGGCTTGCAGTGCTGCCAGGTGGGCTGGGAGAGAGGGATAGCGTGGTTCGTTCAGGTCGCTGGTAACGGTCAGAAGTAGTGGTGGTTGGGCCTCTAGCAGTTCGCGGTAGCCGCGTTCGAGTTTGCGCGTTACTTGCAGTGTCACTGTGTCTTGAGCTTGTTCTCTCACAGTGTTGAGTTGCATTACACCAGTAATTTGAGGAAGGTTAAGGTATTCTGCGAGAGCAGGTCCGACTGTCCCGGATGACCAGTCGTTGGCGGAGTCGCCGCAGAGTATGAAGTCGGGTATAGATATTTCGCTTCTAATGCAGGCTGCCAGGGCAGCAGCGACTGTAAATGGTCCCCATTGGGTAGCTTGCGAGCACCAGAGTCGTAAGACCCTGTCCGCGCCGATGGCAAGTGCAGCTCGCAAAGCTCCTTCGGCATCCTTGGGACCAAGTGTGAGCGCAAGTACGCTTGCGCCGAGTTGCTCTTTCAAGCGTACTGCTGCTTCGACTGCACAGGCGTCTGCAGAATTGAGCACCTGGACAAAACGCTCCTGGTCGACCTTTCCACTGATCGGGTCAATGTAGACCGAAGTGCTATCGGGCGTTTGTTTGACACACACGCAGATATCGATTGGTTGTATCCTGACCTCTCAATAAGCTTTGTGCTGGTAGTGGAGGAGCCTGGCACCCACAAGGGGTGCCACTATATTTCGTGCTCGTCCTGAATCTCGTCCTTCTCCAGAACCACCCGCTCTAATCTTGGTTCTGTGGCGGGCTCCATCGTATTCAATGTTCGCAGGTGGACATTAATGAAATCGAAGAGACCTAATGTCTCCTCTGGAGTCAGTTCAAAACTGATTACCCCCCCATAGGTGAGAATAAGGCCACTCTCCTCCAGGCGTACCTTATATCTGCCAATGATTGCGTCCATAAGCAGGTCCTTTTTTCCCTTCTGATGATGTTCCTTTTCCTCACTACTGCCGGAACCCTCACCCTATTTATCGTAGAGATCGGCAAAACGTGACATAGGTTAAAACGAACTCTGATCCACTATTGTTCCGATGCTACCCGAATCTCCCATTGCGCTATAATTTTTAAAGCGGGCGGCCACAAGGGCCCTACGGGATCTGTTTTACGTAACCAACTACTATTAAAGATTCTTCGACAAGATTATAGAGAAAATGTAGGTCGGGACGCATGAAAAATTATTTGCTTGACCAAGGACGCAATAAATCGGACCCCTACGATGATGGTCTGAGTAAATGGACAGTTATACCCAAGGCTGCTTCCACCGACTCTTGTAATGTTTCAGCAAGGCCGGGATGTGGATGCAATGTCTCAGCGAGATCGGTCAGGGTTGTTCCCATTTCTATTGCCAGCGCAGCTTCGCCAATCAGTTCCCCGGCGCGTACACCAATGATGGTGATGCCAAGTAGCAAGCCACTATCTTTCTCAGCCACGGTGAGGGCAGCTCCTTCGGCTGCACCTAGAGTGAGGGCACGCCCATTAGCAGCGAGTGGAAAGCGACCTGTTACCACCTCGTATCCTGCTGCTTCTGCTTCGGATGCTGTCAAACCTACTGCCGCTACCTCCGGATCAGTACAGGCAACCTGTGGGATGGCCTGTGGAGCATATTGTGCAGCCATGCCTGCAATGTTCTCTGCTGCCACTTTCCCCTGCTTGATGGCTGCTGTTGCCAGCGGTCTGCCACCCGTAACGTCGCCAACGGCGTAAATAGCCGGATTACTGGTGCGCATGCGGTTATCTACCAGAATAAATCCGTGCTCATCGGCCTCCACACCTGCTTTCGACAGATTCAGATTATCGGTGTGTGGCGTGAGTCCGGCAGAGACAATTAGCTTGCTGGCATCTCCCATCACAGCATCGATATCAACGACATTTGTCTCAACTTCCACGCCCAGTTTCTTCAGTTGCGCCTGGACCTGTCGTCCGGCAGCCGGATCGAACTCGTTGAGGAGCCGTTGTTCTGGTGGGATCAGAAGCCGCACTGGTACGCCAAGTTTGGCGAAGAGAGTTGCCAGTTCGGCAGCGATGTAGTCGGAGCCTGCAATTGCCAGCCGATAAATCGGCGATGGGCGCGAAGGAATTGATACGCGCTCCGCTGAACCAAGACAGCTTGCCAACGACGCTGCCGCGTCTACTGCTTCGCAGTCAGGCAAGCTGCTAGGAGTGCGCGAGGCTTCGGCCCCTACGGCATCCCCTAGATGCGTGAGTTCAGTAAGTTGGAGTGCCTGGCCCGGGGTCAGCACATGTTGGCCATCGAACGCCAATCCGGGCAGTGGTTTTGGGTCTGCTCCAACGGCAAGGATGCAATGATCAAAGGAGAAGCGGCTGGAGCCGTATTCTCCTTCGACACGCACCTCGTGGTCAGACTCAAACCAGCCTTTGCCTGTGACGATTTGAACTTTGCGCCCTTCCAGCAGTTGTCGGACGCCGCTCGACAAGCGCTGAACGACACTATCCTTCCAGGCGCTCAGTTTGCGGAAGTCAATCTTCACCTCGCCGAAGCTAATCCCCATGGTTGCCAGTGCTGGGTTTTGCCAGGCACGGTCGGCAGCAGCAAGCAGGGCTTTGGATGGAATACAACCCAGATTCAGGCAGGTGCCTCCTGGGGGACCAGGATCGACGATAGCTACCTGCTTCCCCAACTGTGCAGCCCGGATTGCTGCAACGTACCCGCCTGGACCTGCACCGAGAACGATAACATCGACTGCGGTTGTGACATCACCAACAACCATTTATTTCACCTCCAGAGATGAAGTAGAAGGCATCTCGATATTGTTGCGTAAACAGATACGTTTGATCTGGTATCTGAGACATGATAAATCCTTCTTTATGTTTACTTATGATGCCCGGAAACTCACTCCCCAGCCGCCTCGTGGATACTCCCACTCAATCGCTTTCCGTTCACAGGCCACGTAGCATGTGCCGCATTCAAGGCAGTGCTCATACGAGAAGTGCATCTCATCGCCCAGTAGCTCGAATAAGCCTGCCGGGCAGACATATACACACGGAGTGGTATCGCAACTCTTACATGCCTCGTTATTCAGGCGGATGTGAGGCATCTTATCGACTTTGAAACGCACCAGTTCCAGGCGCTCCTCTATCGGCTGCATTATGGGCTCCTCCTAAGAAGCCACGGGCGACCACAAGGGTCCTCTCCCCACATCCCAACCACCCTCGCCCCTACAAGAACAATGCTCGTCCGGCCTGCCAACCGTCACGTAGTAGAGTACGGAGTGGCACTTTTCCACGCATCGTATCGAAAAAGATGCGCCCGATCTTGCGGCGTGGTGTTCCGTTTGAGCGAAAGACGTTTTCTGCCGTCTGACAGATTAACTCAGGATAGACATTCTGTAAGCGCTCGTTATTGACAAATGTGGGTGCGTGACGAAAGTGTTTCAGGTCTTGTAGCACGAAATTCGCTTCGAGACGTTTGCGGTATCGCGCCATGCTCTTTGCGGAAAAATCGGCATCAGCGTGAGCCTGTTGTACAGTAGCAGCGGCTGCCAGCGCCGAAGCAATTGCAAAGTTCATTCCCTCCAGGAAGAGACCTGTGGCAAAGACGAAACCTGCTGCATCTCCGACGACGAGTAATCCTCCACGAGAAAGTTTGGGCAGCATGGCCCAGCCACCTTCGGGAATCATATGCGCGGAGTATTCCAGCGTAGTGCTATCTCGGACAAGTGGAGCGATGGCTGGATGCTGCTTGAACTGGTCGAGCAGTTCATAGGGTCTTACCCGTTTCTGTGCCAGGGAGGCAATCTGGGTGACAACGCCGATAGAGAGGGTGTCGCGATTGGTGTAGAGGAAGCCACCTCCTTTAACCTCTCCTGTGGCAAAGCCAACATATTCGTTGGTCATTCCCTCATCGCCGGTGAGGTTAAAGCGTTCTTCGATGGTATGAGCATCCAGACGGAGCACCTCTTTGACTCCAAGCGTCATTTCATCAGCATGGAACTCATGTTGCAGACCTGCTTTTTTGGCAAGGAAGGAATTTGCCCCATCGGCGGCAATTACGACAGGTGCGTAGAGTTCGCCCGCTTCGCGTCGGCATTGGACACCCACAACCTGCTCTCCTTCATAGAGAAGGTCATCAACGACTGTAGAGGTGATGAGCATGGCACCTGCTGCTTCGGCTTTGCTGGCGAGCCAGCGATCAAATTTGGGGCGTAAGATAGTGAAGCCGTTGTAGGGCGGTTGAGCAAAGTGGTTTGTGCGGAAATCGATGGAGAATGCTGATGCCTGTCCCAGGAAGGTGACGACGCGGCGGGTCAGGTAGCGCTCAATGGGGGCCTCTTCCCATGGCCGATAAATCGGCGGTGGGCGCGATAAATCGGCCCCTACGTTGTAGTTGGGCGTTTGATCATCCCCCGGATGCGCGAGCAGGTCAGCGAGGAGTTCAGGCGCATAGAGGGCAGCACCAGAGACGTTTTTTGCCCCTGGATATTCGCCCCGTTCTATCAGTGCCACTCGTAGTCCTGCTCTTGCCAGTGCGAGAGCTGCGCTACTTCCTGCCGGACCAGCGCCAACGATGATGGCGTCGAATTGCTGTTCTGTATTCATTAACAAGCGTCTACTTCAGTAATTGCTATACCAGGTACCTGATAAATATATAGTACCACATGAACAGGGCGTGATAATGCTTGACATCCACTCGTAGCTGGGACTTGTGAATGATTGCGATTGGGACATGTGTATGAGTAACTCATACAACATGGGACATTTGTGATGTTGGTGCATGTGTGATGAGGTGAGAGGTATGCGGTCTAACAAGGAGGAAAGAGTGGCTTTCGCGATTTGGTTGGGACATGGGAGTGCGCCGTGAGGCGCACGATGAAATCCCTGGCAGAGCCAGGAAGAACAGGAAGGAGGGTTCTTGGGTCACCTGGCTGACCTGGAGGGGAAAGCCGAAGGGGACAAGAGCATGCGAGCAAAGCGGAGAACGGCCGAAGACGAGAGGCGAGGGAGGCTCCGCAAGACCCGCATCCTAAGGCAAGAGCTAGACTGCCCGAAGTCCAATCTCCATG
>WNGG01003138.1_pt1 | contig 33291 bp, 48 predicted proteins | sample 5400661 | NCBI WGS metagenome assembly WNGG01 (sample SAMN13153372, study PRJNA577476) | soil metagenome | isolation source: 100 cm soil or saprolite under Garry oak tree replicate 1 | place: USA:California | collected 2016-06-15
ATGACGGTTATCCCGCGAAAATCCGCCAGATCGTCGAGTACGGTCTCGACCTGACAAAGCGAAATCTCAATTACATCTATGGCTCGGCAGACCCCTCGACCGGCGGCATGGATTGCTCCGGTTTTATTTATTATGTGCTTCAGCAAAACGGGTTCATCGATGTGCCGCGGGATTCAAGCCAGCAATACGTCTGGGTGCGGAAGGCGGGAAACTTTCGCGCGGTCTTGAGCCGTCACGAGGATTCATTCGAACTCGATGCGCTCAAGCCGGGCGATCTCCTCTTCTGGAGCGGCACCTACAATATCGATCGGGACCCGCCGGTCACGCACACGATGATTTATCTGGGACGCGAAAAAGGAACGAAAAAGCGCATCATGATCGGAGCGAGTGACGGTCGCACTTACGATGGCAAGCAGCGCTTTGGCGTCAGTGTTTTCGATTTCAAATTGCCACCGCCGCCGAATAGCAACGACGCCAAGATCAGTCCGGTTTTTGTTGGCTACGGGCGAATTCCCGGGTTAGGCCGGGATTGAATTCTATTGTTCATTCTCGGCTTCCGCGGGACTCGGTGACGCCTTCAGCTCGGTCGCGGTTGTCGGCTGAACCGGAAATTGATGAGCACGACGTTCATATCGCAGCAACGCACCCGCGATCAGCACGAGAACGATGAGCACGACGACGCGTTGTTCGCTAGGAGTCGCATCCTCCGCACGCGAGACCTTCCGGCGATGGATCATAACAACTGTGCGTGAGCGAAAGATCGACATTGAGCTCGACGGCGTTGCGGATGATTTCGGATTTGGAAAATCTGATTAACGGAGCGTGAACGCGAAAGCGCGTGCCTTCGACACCGGCTTTGGTTCCAAGGTTAGCCAAAGTCTCAAACGCTTCGATGAATTCAGGTCGGCAGTCCGGATATCCGCTGTAATCGATCGCATTGACACCGAGAAAAATATGAGCGGCCGGAATCACTTCAGCCCAAGCAAGCGCATAAGCGAGAAAAATGGTGTTGCGCGCCGGGACGTAGGTGACCGGAATTCCATGCGCGATTTCTGTTTCCGATCGCTTTTTCGGTACGTCGACATCGTCTGTGAGCGCCGAGCCGCCAAAGACACGCATGTCGATCTTTGCGACACGATGCTCTTTTGCGCCTAACGACTTGGCGATTCGACGAGCCGCATCGATCTCGATCTGGTGACGCTGGCCGTAATCAAGCGACAGAGGATACGCTTCGTAACCTTGCTCGATTGCAATGGCCAGCGTCGTTGTCGAATCGACTCCTCCGCTTAAAAGGACAACTGCGCGTTTCATCGGCCATCGCGGCCCATCTTTCTTGCGCGAACAGTCTTATCCGGATATTCGGCGCGCACGGTGAGCGCGATCCCGCCGCGCGCCGAGAATTGCGCGGTCACGATCGCCTCGCGCGGCGCGCACGCTTTCACGAAATCGTCCAGAATGCGGTTCGTGACCGCTTCATTGAACGCTCGCTCGCTCCGATACGATGCAAGATAAAACTTGAGAGACTTGCTTTCGACGCAGAAACGATTCGGCACGTAATCGATGTCGATCCTGGCGAAGTCGGCTTGGCCGGTTACTGGACAAACCGATGTGAAATCATCGGTTTCAAAATGAATCCGATAATTTCGTCGCGCCGGATTTGGGAAAGTTTCCAATCGCGCTTCCGCTGGTGATGCGGGCAATTTTGCCTCGCTTCGTCCAAGCAATGTCAGGCCACTCGATTTTTTCGCGCGCTGCATAACCCAATTAACGCTGATCGGCTCGTCGCTTCAAATCGTGCTCGTGATCGCCGCCATTAAAGATTGATTACGATCACGAGCACGAGTAGGAGCACAATCGATCCCATTAGCGCAATCCCCCTACTTAGGATGCGACAGCGCACGTCCCTCCAGCACCGGGACCGGAAAAGTGCGGAGATCATCGGCAACCCGCGGGATATTTCGCCGCCAGCGTGTCGATATCGCCAATCTCGACATCAGCGGGCTCCACGCCTGGCCATTCGGTACTCGCACCGAGAAACCAACGGCGGCGCCCAATCACGCGTGCTGTGTGGAAAGTGTTGCCGGGGATTAGAAGCTGCACGAGCTACCCCCCGCCCACGTCCGGTCCCACCACGACGCGCTCGGTTGTGCCATCAACTCGGAGCATCAACACCACGATCGGATCGCCGAGATAATAATGATAAAGCTGGTCGTTGCGGATGCGATGCAGCCGTACCGGTGCGCCGGGCGTCACCATAAGATAGAGCAGCGGAGCCGGCAGGCCGTCCATCGGCGAATGGCGCGGGCAATCCGCCCGGTGCGATTTGCTTTTCACTGGTGAAGGTCACCCGCACGAACCCGCACGTTGCGTGCGGCTTGAGCTTCAAAAGATTGCGAACCTCGTCGGCAGTCAGATCATCGGTCATCTTTCAATCGCAGCTTAACACGTCGGCGGCCGCGTTTTAACTCACGCGTCTCCCTACTTGAACATCGAACGTCCAACATCGAACATCCAACATCGAACGGCCAATCGCTGAATGAACGTCGAAAATCAAACCATAAAGGCTAAAGATCGAACGGGCATGATCGACGTCATCGCGTACGATACGAAAACCGGCGAAGTCGTGTTGGTGATGAAAGAACCCGACGGCTGGGACGGTTCGGACGCGCGATTGCTCGGATTGCAGGATCGATTCAACGCTTACGTTTCATTTTTGCTCGACGGCGAGATGGCGAGCGAACATCCGGAGCTTGCCGGCAAGCCGGCCCGAATCGAGCTGCGGTGCGCGCACATGCCCGACTCGCGTGCGCTCGAATTGCTTGGCATGATTCACGATCGGCTCGCCTTCCAGGAAATTAAAATGGAAGTCGTCGTCGCTGGGGAGTGACGGCCCCGCGCCGACTTAGTATTTCAAAAACGAGATAACCGGTGTCCGCCCAAGTTTTTCGCGACCGTGAAGGAATTCCAGCTCAATTAAGAACTGCGCTTCGAGGAGTTTGCCGCCTGCCTTTGCGATCAACGCGGCAGCAGCGGCGGAGGTTCCGCCGGTCGCCAGCAAATCATCGACTAACACGATTTGCTCGCCCGGTGTCATGGCATCGATGTGCATTTCCATTTCCGCTTCCCCGTACTCGAGCGAGTACTTCGCGATCTCAGTCTTATAGGGCAATTTTCCGCGCTTCCGGATCGGGATAAACCCGACGCCGAGTTCATACGCGACTGCCGATCCAAAAAGAAATCCACGTGCGTCAATCCCGACGATTTTGTCGATCTTTTTTCCGCGGCAGCGCTCTAAAAACAAGTCAATCGACGCGTGAAACAGGGCGTGATCGCTCAAGATCGGGGTGATGTCTTTGAAAACGATTCCCTTTTTCGGAAAATCAGGAACGTCACGAACGCCCGCGCGCAATTTGTCGATTAAGCCCGCCATCACCGCTGGGATGCTAGCGTTCCGTTACCAAACGTCAACGGACCGCATGCTCCTGGTAAATTACGTCTCGACCGCGGGCGCCGCGGGTTTGTAAATCCAGAATGTGACGAGGCCGAGTAGAATAGTTTGCGCGATGCCGGCGAAAAACCATTTCGCAGCAATTGAGCCAGGCATTGGCACGACAACATACATGATGAGTGCCCAGACTCCCGAGAAGAGGCCCATCAGGACGCCGTAGCCAACGGCGCAACTGATCTTACTCGTGCGTTCGGCGAAGCCTTTTGCCCAAAGGATCACGAAAGTGATCACGAACAAAAGTTGAGCGCCGAGCATCCAAGCCATGCGGGATGTCATTTCGACATCGGTGCGCCAGAGCTGTTGCGTGGCGCGGTAATCGGGCGTCATCCAGATCCCGTGGATAAGAAAATCAGTCACCCAAAGAACGATAAATGCGACGACAATGGCAAGAATAAGACGTTTGATGTTCATATTGACCGACAGTTGTAAAGATTTCTGCGCGAAAGCGCAAGGAAACGACGGTTTGCCAAGCTCCTGCGCAGCTTTTACACTTAACTTTCTTGGTGGATCGACTCCTTCTCATCCTTTCGACGCTTTGCTTTCTCGCGGCAGTCGTGCGGACCATTGTCGCTTTACGGGCGGGCATTTTCCGGCCGGGACAATTCAATTTTCTCGCAATCGGACTCGGATTTATTTTTCAGACGGCATTTTTATCAATTCGCGGTCACACGCTCGGTCGCTGCCCGCTGACGAACTTGTTCGAGGTGTTCATCTTTCTCGCGTGGTCGGTGGCGCTGATTTACATGTTGGTCGGCCCGGCCTATCGCCTGTCGCTGATGGGCGCATTTACGGCGCCCCTGGTCGTTTTGCTGCAAGGTTTTGCTTTGATTACGCCAATTGACGTCAGGCATCCGGTGAAATTGCCGGCCAATCCGTGGCTGGAATTTCACGCCTCGATTTCGTTGGTGTCCTACGGGGCGTTCGCGCTCGCTTGCATCGCAGCGATGATGTATCTGGTGCAGGAGCGCCAGCTCAAGACGCATCAATTGCATTCGATTTTTTATCATCTTCCGCCGCTGACCGATCTTTTCGGAGCAATCACGCGACTTCTTTGGTGGGGCTTTGCGCTTTATACGATTGGACTGGTGAGCGGTTTCTTCGTTGGGCGTCCGTTACCCTATGGGCAAGTAGTCTGTGCTTTTGGTGTCTGGCTGCTTTACGGCGCAATCTTGCAGGGCCGGCATCTTCGCCGGCTTGCGCCGAAACACGTGGCGGCGTTATGCATCATCGGATTTAGCGCTGCGCTGACACTTCTTTGGGGTATCACCTTCACCGCGCAAACGCACCCGTTGCCATGAACCTTTTCTGTGTCGGCTTAAGCCATCACACCGCGAACGTGGAAACGCGCGAACGTTTCGCTGGCCACGCTGAGACCGATTGCATCCTGCGCCGGGCAGGATGCGCGGAAGCATTGGTTCTTACCACGTGCAATCGCGTAGAGGTTTATGGCGCCGCCGAGGCGCGCGTGCCGACAAAAGAGATCGCATGCTGCCTCGCGCGCAAGACCGACAACGAATCTCGCGAAGACGCAACGGAATTTTACAGATACGAAGACGCGGACTGTGCGCAGCACCTCTTTCGAGTTGCTTCAGGCCTCGATTCGATGGTGGTAGGCGAGACTGAAATACTGGGCCAGGCGAAAAAGGCGTACGAATCGGCGCGCGCCTCCGGTGCGGCCGGACCTTATCTGCACCGTTTGTTCCAACGAGCGTTTCGCGTGGCCAAGCAAGTTCGCACGCATACTGAAATCACGCGTGGCTCGGTCTCGGTCGGGTCGGTCGCGGTTGATCTTGCCCAGAGAATTTTCGGTCAACTGAGCAATCGAAAAGTGCTTGTGTTGGGCGCAGGTGAAACCAGTGAACGCACGGCACGGGCCCTTGTTTCTCGCGGCGTGACCGACCTACACGTGAGCAATCGTTCGAGTGAGCGCGCCCAGGAACTGGCACGACTGGTCGGCGGTCAGGCTGTTCGATTTGATGACTGGCCGGAGCAATGTCGCGCAATCGATATCTTGATTACATCGACATCTTCCGAAACGCCTTTGCTCACTCCGGAAAACCTTGCACCGATGTTACGCGATCGCATCGATCGTCCCCTTTTCATTATCGATATCGCGGTGCCGCGTGACGTCCATCCAAACGTAAATGAAATGGAGGGCGTTTATCTTTACGACATCGATTCCCTGCAATCGGTCGCGGAGCAATCGCTTGCGCTTAGACGCCAGCAAATTAGCGTCGCGGAAGCAATCATCGCCGAACATGTCGCGGATTTTGGTAAATCGATTTCCCGTAAATCAAATTGTAAAACGCCGAGTACCGACCATCGAGCGTTGGGAGAAACTCCGCTGCGCACCTCGGAATTGTGACGAGGGAAGCCAGCGGCTTCCCCTACAGAATACCGACGCTACATTGTCGGGATGGTCAATAAGATCGTAATCGGAACGCGCGGCAGCGAACTGGCTCGAGCCCAAGCGCGGATGGTGGAGGAGGAATTGCGCGAGAAATGGCCGGATCTTGCGATCGAAACGAAAATCATTCGGACCGGCGGTGATGAATCGCACCCGAAAACTGGAGACATGCGCCAGGGACGAAAAGGACTGTTTACCGCAGAAATCGAGCGAGCCCTCCTCTCCGGGGATGTTGATGTTGCAGTGCACAGTGCGAAAGATTTGCCGAGCGAAACGAACCCGAGCGCAGAGATCGCAGCGGTTCTTCCGCGTGCACCAATGGATGACGTGTTGGTTGCGAAACAGCCGGGCGGTTTAACCTCGCTTCGGGAAGGTGCGACCATCGCGACCGGTAGTGTGCGAAGGAAACATCAGCTTTCCTGCAAACGTCCGGACCTCAAGATCGTCGATCTTCGCGGCAATGTGCCAACTCGCTTGCGCAAACTCGCGGAGAACGATTGGGATGCGATCGTGCTCGCCCGCGCCGGACTTGAGCGGCTTGGACTCTCGCTGGCGCAGAACCAAATCAGTTTCGAAGGCCGGCAGTTCTTTATTGAGATTCTTCCGCGCGAAATCTTTCTTCCCGCAGGCGGGCAAGGGATTATCGCCCTTCAAATCCGTGCTGATGATGAAGGCGCAAAAGCCATTGTGGATCTTGCGAATGATCACAAGACGTTGCTTTGCTTGCGCGCAGAGCGAGAATTCCTGCGTCTCTTAGGAGGTGACTGCCAATCGCCGGTTGGCGTGCTGGCGACAATTGAGAACGACATCATGAAATTACGCGCGCAGGTTTTTAAGCACGGTTCGAGGGTGCCGCGCGCAGGCAAAGTGGAAAGCGAGCGCGACGATGGCGAGCGTATCGCCGCGGAGCTGGTGCGACAGATCAATGGAGAGCAGGAGTAAAAGCAAGAGCAAAGACGAGAACGGAAAGGTTTATCTCGTTGGAGCAGGTCCGGGCGATCTCGGTTTGGTGACATTGCGGGCCAAGGAATGCATTGAGCAGGCGGATGTGATCGTCTACGATCACCTTGCAAATGCGGAAATGCTCGGCTGGGCCCGAGCCGACTCGGAATTGATTTTCGCTGGCAAAAAGGCGGGTGAGCACACGCTGAGTCAGCAAGAAATCAACGCGTTATTGGTCGAAAAAGCGGACGGAGGGAAACAGGTCGTTCGATTGAAGGGCGGCGATCCACTTGTTTTTGGACGCGGCGCGGAAGAGGCAAAGGCAGTCGTTGACGCAGGAATTGAATTTGAAATCGTGCCCGGGGTAACGTCGGCAATTGCCGGACCGGCCTACGCGGGAATTCCAGTGACGCATCGCGCGGAGAATTCGCACGTTACATTTTTTACTGGCCACGAAGATCCAGCGAAGCCTGAAAGCGCGATCGATTACGCGGCGCTGGCGAAACTCGGCGGCACCCAAGTGATGTTGATGGGTGTGGAACGTCTTGAAGCAATTACGCGCGAAATGCTCAAGCAAGGCGTGCGTGCGGATTTGCCGGTGGCGCTCGTTCGTTGGGCTACTACTGGCCGTCAGGAAACGCGCACCGGAACTCTTCAGGACATTGCCCAACGCGCTATCGACCGAGGCTTCGAGGCGCCAGCCGTGGCGGTATTCGGTGAAGTTGTCAAGTTGCGTAAAGACCTGAATTGGTATGAGAAGCGGCCGCTTTCGGGAAAACGGATCGTCGTTACGCGAACGCGCAAACAGGCGAGCGCGTTAAGCAACAAGCTGCGCGCCCTCGGGGCCCACGTGATCGAACTGCCGACGATCCGAATCGAACCTCCGAGCGATTTGCGCGCCTTCGCGGAGTTGGTGCAGGACGCGCACGCTTACGACTGGATCGTTTTCACGAGCGCGAATGGCGTCGAAGCGTTCTTCGAAATTTTCTTCAAGCTCTATGACGACGCCCGCGAGATCGGCGCGGCGCGGATCGCAGCCATCGGCCCGGCTACGGCGCAGCAGGTGAAAGACTTTCATCTGCATGTTGATCTTCAGCCGGAGGAATTCGTTGCGGAAGCGATCGTGCGTGAGTTTCAGAAACAGGGCGACGTCGAGAATTTGCGGATTCTGCTGGTGCGCGCAGAAAAGGCGCGGGATGTGCTTCCAAAACAGCTCTCAGCTTTGGGAGCAATTGTGGACGAAGGCTTCGCCTATCGCACGGTACCGGAGACCCGTGACATTACCGGCGCACGCCGGCAGCTACTGGAAGAAGGCGCCGACCTGATCACGTTTACCAGCTCTTCAACGGTGGAAAATTTTGTCGCGCTTGGGCTGACGTGGCCGAAGGGAATGCAAGTCGCGAGCATCGGCCCGATCACATCAAAGACTGCGCGCGATCACGGCTTGAACATAGATATCGAAGCGCGTCGCCACGACATCGACGGATTAGTGCAAGCAATCCGCAAGTTTTTCTCGGCGGACAAGCCTGCCAACCAATAAAGTTAGAACGTCGAGTTCCGGAAGCCGAAATCCGAAATCAAATTGTTAGGAGGGGTTGAATCGGAACTTCGTTCGACCACGTTTGGCGTTGGCTTTTGCTTTGCGGCGGCTTTTTTGCGAGGGCGTCTCGAACGCGCGCAGGCGCCGGACTTCCTCGAGAATGCCCTCCGCATCCAGCTTATTTTTGAGCCGCTTTAACGCGCGATCGACCGGTTCACCTTTACGAACGATCACTTCTGGCATCGATAATCACTCCTGTCCTCGGTTTAGAAATTGGGTGGCTGACGGGGCCGAGCCTACGCGGGCGAGGCCACCTCGTCAACTTTTGCGAAAATTGCCCCCTGCCACGCTAGGCAAGGGGTTAGCCGTGGTCACTGTCGGTGATCTCCCATCGCAGAATGCCGCCCCTGCCGCCGCTGGCGCGCCGGAATGGGAAAGGCAAACGATCTGCGCCCTAATGCGCGAGCGGGTTGGCTGCAGTCGCCTTTTGGGTGACTTCTCGCCGGAGGGCGGTGGCGCTCCCACCGCGAGCACGGGTCCACCAGAGAACAATGGGCGAGGCGATAAAGATCGAGGAGTAAGTGCCGACGACCACGCCGATAATGATGGCGAGGGAAAAGTCGCGCAGCACCGCGCCGCCAAAGAAAAATAAGCACAAAATGGGGATAAGCGTCACCGTGCTTGTAAGAATCGTGCGGCTGAGCGTCTGGTTGATGCTTTCGTTCATGATCTGTTCGATGGACCCACGCCGTCCACTGGCCAGTCCTTCCCGGATCCGATCGTAAACGACAATGGTGTCGTTGATGGAATAACCAGCGATCGTTAGGACGGCGCCGACCATCGTCAGGGTCAGCTCGCGGCCAAGCAGCGAGAACATGCCGACCGTGATCAGCACGTCGTGCAAGAGAGCGACAATCGCACCAACCGCGAAGGAAAGTTCAAAGCGGAAGGTTACAAAAATTAAGATGCCGAGAATGCCGAGACCAAGCGCGATCAGAGAGCTCTTCGCGAGCTCACCGCCGACGAGCGCGCCGACGCGCTCCGAGCCTTCCACGTTAAAGCCGGCGCTTGGGTTCGCCTGGATGATTTGCTTTTCCACTTTGTCACTTGTGTTCAACGGAGTGCGGATAGTGATGTAACTCTTGCCGCCTTGGGCGGACTCCTGAATTGATGCGTCGGCAAATCCGATTGGCTTTAGGGCATTACGCACCTGTCCGATGTCGATCTTGCTCGGCGCGCTCAATGTGATCAGGTCGCCACCGCGAAAATCGACACCGAAGTTACGATCGCCGCGCATATAAAATGCCATCCCGCCGGCCGAGAGCAGCGCGAGCGAGCACATGCACGCGATAAAGCCTTTGCCGAGGAAATTGATGTTCTTCGATGAAATCAAATGCAACATCGAGATGCGCTTCAACTTTCCCGTATCGACAAACCAGCCGAGACAGTTTCGGCCGACGATGAGGGCCGTGAACAACGAGGCCAAAATGCCAAGGGTAAGGGCGATGGCGAAGCCCTTGACCGGGCCGCTCGCCTTCCAAAACAGAATCGCCGCCGTGATTAGGGTCGTCACGTTGGCGTCAAAGATGGAACTAAAAGCTTTCTCGTAGGCCGCTTTTACTGCGACCTTGAGCGATTTTCCGAGAGCCATTTCTTCGCGCAATCGTTCGTAAATGAGCACGTTCGCATCCACCGAAAGGCCAATCGTCAAAATAATGCCAGCAATTCCCGGTAATGTGAGGACGAAGTGAAACATCGTCAGCGCGCCGATAAGCAGGACGATGTTTATCAAGAGTGCGAGATTCGCGACGAGGCCGGGAATTTTGTAATAGATCGCCACGCAGACGAGCGTGATCACGAGCCCAACCAAGCCGGCGAGAATGCTTGCGCGAATCGAATCCATCCCGAGGGTGGGCGAGACGCTGCGCTCCTCCTCGATGCTCACCGGTGTTTGCAAGGGGTTCTCGAGCACGCTAGCCAGACCGCGCGCTTCCTCTTCCGAGAATTTTCCGGTGATGACAGCGTCGCCGCCATAGATCGCATCGCGAATGACCGGCGCAGATTGAATGAGGCCATCGAGAACAATTGCGAAGCGGTGGCCTTTGTATTGCTCGGTGATCTGACCGAACTTCTTGGCGCCTTCGCTGTCGAACTTCAGCTGCACGGTCCAGCCCTCGTTGCCGTAGTAAGCGTTCGATCCTGAAACCCGGTCACCGCCGAGGTCGGCTTTCTTTTTTACCAGCAAACGTTCCTCTATTGGTTTTTCATTCCCTTCGGCAGCGTGTTTGTAAGCCTCGATACGGTACTCCGGCGGGATCACGTCCTGGCCAGCGTCGATCTTTTTCAGGCGTTGCCCTTCATCTGGATAAACCAGGCGAAACTCGAGCTTCGCGACGCGCGAAAGTTGATCCCGGGCCTCCTGAATTTTTGCAGTGTCGAGTCCCGGGATTTGGACGAGAATGCGATCGTTGCCGACCGGACTGATAATCGGTTCGCTCGCGCCAAAGTAATCGACGCGCTTTCGGATGACCTCGACGGCCTGCTCGAGCATGCCTTTGTTGATCGTCTTATCGCCGGGTACGAGCCGGATGAGAAAGGAGGTGCCACCTTGAATGTCGAGGCCAAGCGCGATCTTTTTCTCGGGGGGCCAGATCGTGACAATGCTGAACGCGACGAGCAAGGCGGTCAGCGTTAATGCGAGCAGACGCTTTCGCAGGCTCTGATCGGTCGCGAAATACCAGCCGAAGAGAACCAGCATGGCTAGTCCAATGAAAAATGTAAATGCGGGAGTCATTACATTTTTGATTTTTGATTTTCGATTTTCGACTGGGCCATCGGTTCAACCGTCTAACGTTTCAACTTCATTCAACTCTCCGCTGATTTTAAGACCGTTGTAACGGCTGATTTTTCCATCTCGATCTTTACGTTGTCAGCCACTTTCACAATTACCGTGGCGTCTTTTACGTTGGAGATAAGGCCGTGAATGCCAGCGCTGGTCACTACGCGGTCCCCGGTCTTTAGACTCGCCATTAATTTCTGTTGCTGTTCCTGGCGCTTTTTCTGCGGCCGGAACATGACAAAATACATGATGATGAAGATGAAAATGAACGGCACAAAAAATCCGATGCCGCCGCCCGGGCTCGTTGGAGGGGCCGCGCTTTGTGCCTGAGCCAGGAACATGTGAAGCATATCAAGAATCGGAGAGCGCACCTTAAGCACGAAAGCCTCCGCTGCAATCCATTAATCAACCCTGCCGTCCTGGGGCTGGTCGGCTATATGTTGACTCAACGACGTGGCGTGGGATCGTCGCGACAATGACGCAGCTTGGCAGGGCAATTATCATTAATGCTCGCCGATGATCGCGTGCAGTTGGCATGGACGCGTACCTACGAGCAAGGCAGATGCGTACTACCGTTATTTGTTACGCACAGGTCTTGCCGACTATCGAGCGACGCCGGGAAATCGCGATGTCTACGTGTTCCGTAGAACCGAAGGCCCAATCACGCATTTCGTGCTGACTACATTTTGGGAACCTTTTGACGCGATTCGAGCTTTTGCGGGTGCCGACTACGAGCGAGTCGCGCTACTATCCAGAGGACGACGAATATCTCTTGGAGCGCGAGCCGTATGTAACGCATGTTTTAGCTTCTGTCGGCGATCAAGCAGCCTAGGCAAAAGCAGTTCAGTTTGGAAACATTCGGGGGTTAGCAAGCATCAAAATGACGGCTGAGAAATACCGGCGGTTGGCGCTAGCGCTGCCAAATGTGGCCGAAGGTTCGCACATGGGCAATGTCGATTTTCGGGTGCGTGGGAAAATCTTCGCCACGCTGCACCCGCCGAGACTGAATCGCGGCGCGCTCAAGCTCACGATCGAGCAGCAGAAATCACTCATCGCGGCTGAACCTCTATGTTTCGCGCCTGCCGTCGGCGCTTGGGGCCGTAAAGGTTGGACGCTTGTCCAACTTCAGCGCGCAAACAGCGCAACCGTTCGGCGCGCGCTCGAAATGGCGTGGTATAACGTCGCACCAAAACGTCTAGCCGCGCAGTTCGATAAAAGCTAATCGCAAATTTTCTCTGTCATCCCGATCAAGAAACTAACCCGAGCGAAGCCCAGCAAGTGGGGCGGCTTGAGGAAGCTGCGAGACACATGGGCAGGCTGACGGCCGACTGAACGGGCGCGAACGAGCCAATCTTCTAGATCACCCTGATCCGAGGTCGACAACGCGCGTTCTGTAATTCGAGACAAAGCTCTTGCGAAATCCATCGAACGTTTTGTTCTCAATCGTGTCGCGCACTTGTTTCATCAGGTCGAGATAGAAATGCAAATTGTGCAGCGTGATCAAGCGCAGTCCGAGGATCTCTTCGGCCTTGATGAGATGACGGATGTAACCGCGGACGAATTCGCGACAGCTCGGGCAGGCGCAGTTTTCTTCGATTGGTTTCTTATCCAACGCAAACTCCGCATTTTTTAGGTTGATCGTGCCGTCCGCGGTAAAGGCCGTTCCATTACGCGCCAGGCGAGTTGGTAGCACGCAATCGAACATGTCGATTCCGCGCGCGATCATTTCGAGCAGCTGTGGTGGCGTGCCGAGGCCCATCGCATAACGCAATTTATTTTTTGGCAAAAACGGCTCGGCAGATTCCACGGCGCGCATCATTTCCTCTTCCGGTTCGCCCACGCTCACGCCGCCGATCGCGTAGCCATCGAAATCAAGATCGACAACCGCTTGCGCGCTCGATTTGCGCAGATCATCAAATGTCGCCCCTTGCACGATACCGAAGAGAAGCTGACGCTCGATGTCCGATTGCGGATTTGGGATTGCGGATTGCTCAGACGCTGTCGTTCGATGTTGGATGTTGGATGTTCGATGTTCGATGTTTTCTTCTCTCCATCTTTTACATCGTCTCGCCCAACGCGTGGTCATTTCCGTGCTGCGCGCCGCATACTCGTATTCGCAGGGATACGGAGCGCATTCGTCGAGCACCATCGCGATGTCGCTGCCGAGAGTTGCTTGAATTTCCATCGCGATCTCTGGAGTGATAAACGCGGGCGTCCCATCGACGTGATTTTGAAAATCAACGCCGTCCTCGGTGATCTTGCGTAATTTCGCGAGCGAAAAAATCTGGTAACCGCCGCTATCGGTGAGGATTGGTCCGTTCCAATTCATAAAGCGATGCAGTCCGCCAAAATGCCGGATGACATCGATTCCTGGTCTAACGAACAGGTGATAAGTGTTTCCGAGAATAATCTGCGCATCCAACTCGCGCAGCTCGCGCGGGCTGATCGCTTTTACGCTGCCTTGGGTTCCCACTGGAATGAATGCCGGCGTACCGATTACGCCGTGTTCTGTCGTCAACCGTCCACGTCGCGCCTTCGATTGGGAATCTTGTGCAAGAAGCTCAAACATTTCGGTTAAAAAGTGAGGTTCCTCGACTTCGCTCGGAATGACAATGGAACCAGGAAAATATTCTTGCAGCTCTGGAATTTCCCTCTATATTCAGCGTCTACCGCACAGGCGCGTGAGAGGAAATTGCGTGACCTGAGCGGGTTTTTTGTCGCCCGAATCACGATTTTGGGCGGCGCTTTGTTTAGAGAAAATGCCCACCATTAATCAGCTGATTCGAAAAGGACGCCGCAAGGTGTTGGTGAAATCGAAGTCACCGGCTCTGGCCGACTGCCCGCAGCGGCGGGGTGTGTGCGTGCAGGTGATGACGCGCACGCCGAAAAAGCCTAATTCTGCCCTGCGCAAAGTGGCGAAAGTGCGCTTGACGAACGGTCAGGAAGTGATTGCCTACATTCCGGGCGAGGGGCACAATTTACAGGAGCACTCGATCGTGCTCGTGCGCGGAGGCCGTGTGAAAGATTTGCCGGGCGTGCGCTACCACATTGTGCGCGGGACGCTCGATTCACTTGGTGTTGACGGGCGCCGGCGCAGCCGTTCAAAATACGGTGCGAAGCGTCCGAAAGGCGGGGCCGGTGGAGGTGGCGGCGGCGCCAAGGAACCCGCGGCAAAAGAAGGCGCAGCGAAGAAATAATTTTGGATAGGAAAATCGACAATGTCACGGCGGCGGAAAGTTTACAAAAAAGAGGAGCGCGTCGATTCCCGCTACGGGAGTCCGGCGGTTGCGCGTCTTATTTCCACCGTGATGAAGCGAGGCAAGAAATCGCTCGCCGAGCGAATTGTTTACACCGCGATCGATAAATCACGCGAAGGTTCCGATTCGGTCGATCCGCTTGAAGTCTTAAACAAAGCGCTGGAAAACGTCCGGCCGCGTCTGGAAGTAAAATCGCGGCGTGTGGGTGGCGCGACTTATCAAGTGCCGATGGAAGTCGCGCCGGCGCGTCAAGTCTCGCTGGCCATGCGTTGGATCGTGCAGTACGCGGATAATCGCCGCGGCGTGCCGATGGCCGAGGCGCTGGCGCATGAGATCAAAGACGCGGCTTCCGGCCAGGGTAACGCGATCAAGAAGCGCGAAGACACACATAAAATGGCGCAAGCAAACCGCGCGTTTGCGCATTTCCGCTGGTAAAGACCATGCCTGCTACGCTCGAACAAAAGCCTGCCACGAAAAATCCGAATTCGCCGGATCGTAAGTTTCCGCTCGAGCGCACGCGGAATATCGGAATTGCTGCGCACATTGACGCCGGCAAGACGACGCTGACCGAACGCGTTCTGTTTTACACCGGCATGATCCACAAAATCGGTGAGGTGCACGAAGGCACCACCGTAACCGACTGGATGGAACAGGAGCGCGAACGCGGCATCACGATCACGTCTGCGGCGACGACCTGCGCATGGACGCAACGGAAAGAAGAAGGCGTCTACAAAATTTTCGAAGGAATCAAGCAGCGCATCAACATTATCGACACGCCAGGTCACGTCGATTTCACCGCGGAAGTCGAGCGTTCGCTCCGAGTGCTCGATGGAGCGATTGCGGTCTTCGACGCCGTGGCGGGCGTGCAGCCGCAATCAGAAACGGTTTGGCGGCAGGCGACGAAATACAATGTCCCGTGCATTGGGTTCATCAACAAGATGGACCGCGTCGGTGCTGACTTTAAGATGTCGATCGACAGCATGCGCCAAAAACTTGGCGCGAACGCTTGGCCGGTTTTGCTTCCGCTCGGCAAAGAAGATCAGTTCAAAGGCCAGATCGACGTTATTAATAAGAAAGCGGTCATTTATTCGGACAGCGATCAGCTTGGTTCGACATATGAACTTGCCGATGTTCCAAAAGAGTATGTCGACCTTGTCGATAAAACCTACGCCGACCTTGTCGAACAAATTTCAAATCTCGATGACGAAGTCGCGGAAGCGGTGCTCGAAGAGAAAACGGTGACCCCGGAACTATTGAAGGCCGGCATTCGACGCCAAACTATCGCGAATAAGTTTGTGCCGGTCGTTGCCGGTTCTGCACTCAAGAATAAAGGCGTGCAGTACCTGGTCGATGCGGTAGTCGATTATCTGCCGAGCCCGCTCGATATTCCGCCAGCGAAAGGTCAGGATCCGGATAGCGGTGAGCCGATGGAAGCGCCGACCGATGACAACGGCAATTTTTGTTCGCTCGCCTTCAAGCTTTGGAGCGATCCGTTTGTCGGCAAGCTTGTCTTCTTTCGTGTTTATTCCGGCACACTTTCGAAAGGCGACACGGTTTACAATCCGCGCACGAACAAACGCGAACGCATTTCGCGGCTAATCCAAATCCAGGCGGATAAACGCGAGGACATTGAGACATGCTACTCGGGCGATATTGCCGCAATCGTCGGCATTAAGAATATCACCACGGGGGACACTCTGTGTGACGAAGATCATCCAATCCTGCTCGAGCCGCCGACGTTTCCTGATCCGGTCATTTCAATGGCCATCGAGCCAAAGACAAAATTGGATCAGGAAAAGATGGGCATCGCGCTGCAACGTCTTGCCGAAGAAGATCCGACCTTCCGCGTTTACACGCACGAAGACACTGGCCAGACGATCATTGCCGGGATGGGCGAATTACATCTGGAAATCATTCGCGACCGGATGTTCCGCGAGTTCAAGGTCGACGCAAACGCGGGCAAACCGCAGATCGCGTATCGTGAGACCATTACCACGGGCGCGCATGGTGTTGGCAAGTTGATCAAACAATCCGGTGGTCGCGGTCAGTACGGCCACGTCGAAGTAGATGTGCGTCCCGGCTCTCGAAGCAGCGGCTTGGTCGTCGAAAATAAAATCGTCGGCGGCATTATTCCGCGTGAATACATTCCCGCGGTAAAAAAGGGCATCGATGAAGCGGTACTGAATGGTGTTCTTGGTGGTTACCCGGTGGTCGACGTGGAAGTTGATATTGTTTATGGGAGCTTTCACGAAGTCGATTCGAACGAGCTTGCCTTTAAACTCGCCGCGATCTTTGCCATGAAAGACGGCTTTAAGCAGGGAAAACCGATTCTGCTCGAGCCGATTATGAAAGTCGAAAATATTACTCCGGAAGAATTTCAGGGTGACATTTGTGGAGATCTGAGCCGGCGCCGTGGCAGCATCAGCAGCATCGAGACGCGCGGCAATCTCACAATCATCCACGCGGAAGTTCCGCTTGCCGAGCTCTTCGGATACGCGACCGCGATCCGTTCTCTTTCCAAAGGCCGATCGAGTTACTCGATGGAGCCTTCACACTTTGAGCCGGTCCCGCAAAATCTGGTCGCGGCGATTCTCGACCAAAAGGAAACCAAGTGAGCAACGGCCAGCGCATTCGTATTCGGTTAAAGGCGTTCGACCATCGCATGCTCGATCAATCGGCAGTTGAGATCGTCGACACTGCCAAGCGCACTGGCGCGCGCGTGGCTGGGCCGATTCCGCTGCCGACGTTGATCGAAAAATTCACGGTGAATCGCTCGCCGCACGTCGATAAAAAGTCGATGGACCAATTTGAAATCCGAACGCACAAGCGTTTGCTCGATATCATTGAGCCGACATCCAAGACGGTGGATGAATTGAAGAAGCTGAATTTGCCTGCGGGCGTTGATATTACGATTAAGATTTAAGCGGAGGCGCTTCTGAAAAACTTGCAGACCCACGATCATGAGCATCGGACTTCTCGGACAGAAAATCGGCATGACCAGCGTCTACGACGCCAAAGGTCGGTTGTGTCCCGTGACCGTGATCGCGGCAGGCGATAACGTTTTGCTACGTCGCTTGACGGCGGAAAACGAGGGCTATTGGGGAGTGCAAGTGGGCTTTGGTGCGCAGAAGGAATCGCGCGTGACGAAACAACTGCTGGGTGAATTCAAAAAAGCCGCCGTCGAGCCAAAAAGATTTGTGCGCGAGTTTCGGCTCGATGCTGCTGCGCCCGAAGGCGAGATCAATTTAAGCGTTACGCAATTTCAGGCAGGCGATTATGTCGATGTTATCGGGCGATCGAAGGGCAAAGGCTTTCAGGGTGTGATGAAGAAACACAACTTTCATGGACAAGGTGCGTCGCACGGATCGAAAACCCACCGGCGCTGTGGCGCAATTGGCAATCGGTCCACGCCAGGGCGCATTTGGAAAAATATGGGCATGCCCGGTCATCTCGGCGATGAGCGGGTAACCGTGCAAAATCTTCAGGTAATGCAGGTGCGCGAAACCGAAAAAGTGATCTTGATCAGCGGCGCAGTGCCTGGAGCGAATGGAAGTTACGTCCTTGTCCGTCCGGCGATTAAAAAACAAATGGCAGCCAGAAAATGAGCGCGAAAGTTCTAACCAAGGCGGCCGCCAAAGAAGCCAAGATCGACGTGATCGAAGACGGACGCGGTACGCAAGCCGTCCATGACACGGTCGTGGCAATGCGTGCGGCCCGCCGTTCCGGATCGGCTAACACGAAAACGAAGGCCGAAGTGAATCTGTCCGGTGCAAAACCGTGGCGCCAAAAGGGAACCGGTCGCGCCCGGGCCGGTTACAAGTCGTCACCGATCTGGCGTGGCGGTGGCGTTGTTTTCGGGCCAAAGCCGCGCGATTATTCCAAGAAAATTTCCAAGTCGGTGCGGCGTCTCGCTTTTCGAAAAGCGCTCACAGAACGGATCAACGCCGGCGATGTCTTGACCGTCGACAAGTTCGTGGTGCCGGAACTGAAAACGAAGTCATTCCTGGCGTTGCTGAAAAAACAAACGGAGGCGCGGAAAGTTTTACTGATCTCTGACGCATTTGACCAAACGACATTCAAATCCGCGCGCAACGTAAAACCGGTGAAGCTCGCGACCGCTTCTGACGTGAATACAGAGCAATTGCTCGCATTCGAGAAAATTCTTGTGACGCATAAGGCACTCGAAAAATTAGCTGAAAGGACTCGTCCGCCTTCGTCCCGCACTGACGCGGCTGCGGCGGCTTAAATAGAATTATGAACGAGCCCTACGACATCATTCGAACCGCATCGTTGACGGAGAAATCGACGCTGATGAGCGAGAAGCAGAACAAATATGTTTTTCGGGTAAGTCCGCGCGCGAACAAGATTCAGATCAAGAATGCGATCGAACGTTTGTTCCAAAAGAAAGTTGTCGATGTGAATACCTGCAATTATGCCGGCAAGAAAAAGCGGGAACGTCGCGCCGATTATGGGCGCAAAGCGCATTGGAAAAAAGCAATCGTCACTTTGAAGGAAGGCGAGAAGATCGACCTGGTTTAATATGGCACTGAAAAATTATCGCCCACTCACACCAGCGCTGCGCTTTAAGTCGCTGCCGAGCTTCGATGAAATCACGAAGTCCGGCAAAGGGCCTTGTTGAGCCGAAGAAAAAAACCGGCGGACGCAATAACAATGGCCGGATGACATCGCGGCACATCGGTGGCGGGCACAAGCAGAAGTATCGCAAGGTCGATTTCAAACGCCGCAAGCGCGGGGTTGCAGCGGAGGTGGTTGGTATCGAGTACGATCCGAACCGCTCCGCACGGATCGCTTTGATCAAATATGCGGACGGCGATCTGAGTTATATTCTTGCGCCGGATGGACTTCGCGTTGGATCGACAGTCGCGGCCGGGGACGATATTGCGCCTGACCTAGGGAATGCGCTTCCATTACGTTCAATTCCCCTTGGCACTAACATTCACAATATCGAATTAACACCGGGCCGTGGTGGACAGATTGCGCGCAGTGCCGGCCAGCAAGCGACGCTGAACAACCGCGAAGGCGGCTACGCCCTCGTGAAATTGCCCTCCGGCGAAATTCGTCGCATCCACGAGAACGCGTATGCAACGGTAGGCCAGGTTGGCAACGTCGATCATATGAACGTTGCCAGCGGAAAAGCGGGACGGACTCGCTGGCGTGGACGGCGCTCACACGTGCGCGGCATGGCGATGAACCCGATCGATCATCCGATGGGCGGCGGTCAGGGGAAATCGAAGGGTGGCGGTGGTCGGCATCACCCCGTCAGTCCATGGGGACAACTCGCCAAAGGATTTAAAACACGCAGCAAACACAAGCCGAGCGATCGCTTCATCCTCGAACGGCGGCGCAAAAAGTAATTTGATTTTTATGGCTAGATCATTGAAGAAAGGGCCCTTCGTCGAATCATATCTTCTAGAGAAGATCGACAAGATGAACAATTCGGGTGCCAAAAAACCGATCAAAACTTGGTCGCGACGCTCGATGGTGACACCGGATTTTGTTGGCCACACGTTTTTGGTTCATAACGGAAAGACTTTTCAATCCGTTTTTGTCACTGAGAACATGGTCGGCCATAAGCTCGGTGAATTTTCGCCGACGCGGGTGTTCAAGAAACACGGTTCGCACACGGCGAAGGTGACGAAGTAATGTGAATTTTCGATTTTCGATTTTCGATTGTCGATTGCCCAAAAGGGCAGTGAGTCGGGGATCGATGATCATATTTGTGGGTCTGTTGCCCGTCGGAAGGCTGGTGGCAGAGGGAAATAGTTCTTTGCCAGAATCCAAAATTGAGAACGCGGAGCAGGCAGTGACTGCTGAGACTTTGCTCGCGCAGAACGAACAATTGCAAAAACAATTGTCGATGGAGCAGGAATCGGTCAAGACGTTGACGGATAGCCTTGCAGAATCGAACGCAGAGGCGGAGTTGTTTCGCCGCAAGTATTCCGATTTGGAATTGCGGATGGAGGCGCTTGGTCTGGCTTCGGCAAACAAAGATCGTGCAAAGCTGGAACAACGCTTGCTGGCGGCGGTGAGCGATCTTCAACTCGCACACAAGGAACGCGACGAATATCGCGATCAAATGTTGCGACTGAACGAGGCGATGTTGCGCTATTTAAAAACATCGCAAGGCGGCGATGCGCAAGCGCGGATGGACGTAGAAACGCAGCTCCGCAGCACGAACAACCTCGCTATCAGGTCGACTAGTGCGCCGGTGGACTCCCCGCGGCCGAGCTTGATGGATGGGAGCGTCATCAGCGTGAAGGACGAATGGTCGTTCGTGGTCGGAAACATTGGCGAAAACCAAGGAGTGAAAATTGGAATGCCGATGCGGGTGATGCGCGGTGACCGGAAGGTCGCGACGCTGCGAGTAGTCGATGTGCGGCAGAAAATTTGCGGCGCTGTGATTCAAGAAATGGATTCGGGGAAGGAAAAAATAAAAGTGGGGGATCGACTCCAGGTGGATGCCCAAACCAGTGTAACTTTGAAATAGAAAGACGACGGCCCACGACGGTGTGGCCTATAAGCAAATGGAAGTGAGATCGATATATAAGTATGCGCGGATTTCGCCCTACAAGGTGCGGGAAGTCACGCGTGAGATCCAGGGTCTGCCGGTTTCGGCGGCACTCGACCTTCTCGCCTTTACTCCGAAGAAGGCGGCATTTCTGATCGGCAAAACCCTCAAGAGCGCGGTCGCCAATGCGGAGAACAACGCCAATCTTAAGCCGGACGGACTGGTGGTGAAGGAAGCAATCGTGGGCGAAGGCCCCACTTTGAAGCGGATGATGCCGCGGGCCCGCGGAAGTGGCAGCCGCATCTTAAAGCGCACTAGTCATATCCGCATTGTCTTGAGCGATGAGATTCAAATCGAAACGCGAGAAACGAGAAAGGCGAAACGAAAACAAGAAAAGAAAGAGTCGAGGAAGGAAGCAAAAACCGGCGAGACGAACGAAAAATCGACAACGACGGCGAGAACCGGCGGCAAAAGCAAGAGCCGGAAGGAGAAAGCGAAAAAGTAATTTATGGGACAAAAAGTTAATCCGATTGGATTTCGCCTCGGTGTGAATCGCGACTGGCGCTCGCGCTGGTACGCCTCGCCGCAGGAATTGCCGGCATTTTTGCACAGCGACCTTAAGATTCGCAATTATGTGAAGAAGAAGCTGCAATTCGCCGCTGTCTCAAAAATTGTGATCGAGCGTGCCTGGAACAGTATTCGCGTCACGATTTTCACGGCGCGTCCTGGCATCGTAATCGGGCGCAAAGGCGCAGAGATCGAAAAGATGACGGAAGAGATCTCCAAGATGGCACAAGGCAAGCAAATCAAGATCGATATCCAGGAAATCAAATCGCCGGAGCTTGATGCGCAGCTGGTCGCGGAAAATGTTGCCTTACAAATTGAGCGCCGAATTGCCTATCGCCGCGCGATGAAAAAAGCGGTGCAGACGGCGATGGATTTTGGTGCGGAGGGGATCCGTTTACGTTGTTCAGGACGTCTCAATGGAGCGGAAATTTCGCGCTCGGAATGGTATCGCGAAGGCAAAGTGCCTCTGCATACGCTGCGAACAGCTATCGATTACGGATTCGCCGAAGCGAACACGGTCTACGGCAAAATCGGCGTGAAATGTTGGATGTGTAAGAAAGAAGAAGCGCCCGCTCAACCGGCTGCGCCGCCGCCCCCACCGCCACCAATGCCAGTGCCAGAGCAAGTCTAAGCAAGTCTAAGAAGGAATCGCTATGCCATTGATGCCGAAACGCGTGAAGTATCGCAAGTCGCAGCGAGGAAGTCGCAAGGGGACAGCTTCGCGCAATCTCAGGATCGATTTTGGTGAGTTCGGGCTGCAGACGCTCGAGCGCGCCTGGATCACGAACACCCAGTTGGAAGCTGCGCGTGTGGCCCTTACTCGCAACATGAAGCGCAAAGGCAAATTGTGGATCCGCATCTTTCCGGATAAATCGGTGACCTCTCGCCCGCCAGAAACGCGCATGGGCAAGGGGAAAGGTCAACCCGAATACTGGGTCGCCACGGTGCGACCCGGAAACATTTTGTTTGAACTGGACGGCGTGACCGAGTCAGTTGCGCGTGAATCTCTTCGGCTGGCGGCTGACAAATTGCCGGTCCGTACGAAGTTTCTCACGCGACACCACGTCGCCTCTGCGTAAAGAACCAATGAAGATCAAGGAAATTGTTGAAATGAGCATGGACGAGTTGCTGACGAAGAGACGCGACTTGCGCCAGGAGAGCCTGCATCTCCGTTTGCAACAGCAGAGCGGCCAGCTCGAGCAGCCGAGCAGGTTGCGTTTGTTGCGGCGCGATGTTGCCCGCATTGAAACAGTGCTCTCGCAGCGCGAAAAACAGACTGACAAGAAGTAAATTTATGATTGAGCAAGATCAACATTTGTCACCTAAACCGCCGCCGCTGCCCGCGTCCGTTACCCGGGCTTCGCGCAAGACGCGCACCGGTGAAGTGATTTCGAGTAGCATGAATAAGACGATTGTAGTGAGGACAGTCACACGTGTGCCGCATCCGAAGTTCGGGAAAATCGTCAACCAGAAGAAAAAGTTTTACGCGCATGACGAAGAGAACAAGGCGAAAACCGGCGACACAGTGCGTATTATGGAGACGCGTCCACTGAGCAAACTGAAGCGCTGGCGATTGGTGGAAGTTGTCCAAAAATAACTCCGAAATGATTCGCGAATAAATTGTCGATCCTATGGTGCAAATTCGATCCAGACTTGATGTGGCGGATAACAGCGGCGCGCGCATGGCGACGATGATCGGGGTTATCGGCAAGGCGACGCTTTATGCCGGAATCGGCGATGTGATCACAGCGAACGTGAAAGAAGCGAGCGCAACCGGGACGGTAAAAAAGGGTGAAGTCGTGCGGGCGGTTCTCGTTCGCACCAAGCAACCGATCCGGCGCGAAGATGGCTCTCTGCTGCGCTTCGATAACAATGCCATCGTGATTATCGACAAAGATTTGAATCCGCGCGGCACGCGCATTTTCGGGCCAGTAGCGCGTGAATTGCGCGAGCGTAATTTCATGAAAATTGTCTCCCTTGCTCCGGAAGTGTTATGAACCGCGTTAAGTGTCACGTAAAGAAAGGCGACCACGTCGAGGTTATCTCCGGGAATTTTCGAGGTTCCTCAGGGAAAATCCTCGCAGTGCTTCCGCATAAGCAGCGTGTGTTTGTCGAAGGGGTGCGCATTATTAAGAAGCACCTCCGGAAGTCGCAGGACAATCCAAGTGGCAAGATCGCGGAACGTGAAGGTCCGATTCACATTTCTAACGTGAAATTGATCGAGCGAGCCGGGAAACCGGTGAAGGAAAAAAAGAAAGGAGAAACGGCCAAGACCGAAGCCTGAAATGGAAAACGAATTTTACCGCGATTACAAAGAGCGCGTCATGCCGGCGCTGCAGAAGCAGCATGGCTACAAAAACGTCCACCAGATTCCAAAGGTCGAGAAAGTAGTGATTAACACTTCGGTTGGCTCGCAATCGGACGTGAAGCAGGCCTTGGAGGAGGCCAAGGCGGAGCTTGCCTTGATCACGGGACAGCGCCCGGTGGAAACACTGGCCAAGAAAAGCATTTCGAATTTCAAATTGCGAAAATCGCAGGCAATCGGTGCCAAGGTGACGTTACGTGGCGAGCGCATGTACGAGTTCCTCGAGCGCTTCATCAAAGCAGCGCTTCCGCGCATTCGCGATTTTCGCGGCGTGTCACCCCGCTGCTTTGACCAGCACGGCAACTACACGCTCGGAATTTCCGATCAATCGATTTTTCCTGAGGTCGAGCTCGATAAAATCAAGCGCAACATCGGATTTGATGTTACTATCGTCACAACGGCGGGGACAGACGAGGAAGCCAAATCGCTTTTGAGCGAAATGGGAATGCCGTTCAGCGACCGGGCAAGGAAGCCCGCCGCGCAAGCGACTGCCTGATTTTCATGAGCACTGTTACTGATCCAATTGCCGATCTTCTGGCGCGTGTCCGCAACGGCACGCGTGCGCAAAAGGCCGAGATGTTCGTTCCATACTCGAAGATCAAGGCGGAGATTGCCCGCATCTTGAAGGATGAGGGGTACATCTCGGACTATTCGATCGACACGACCGCCGCGCATCCGCGTATTAAGATCACGAACAAACTCGTGAACCGTTCGAGTGCGATCGCTGGACTGCGACGGGTGAGCCGGCCAGGATTGCGTCGTTACGTCGGGGCGGACGAGATCCCACGAGTCCTCGGTGGAATGGGGTTGGCGATTCTTTCTACGCCGCGCGGTGTTTTGTCGGGCCGCGAAGCCAGGAAACAGAAAGTCGGTGGCGAATTACTCGCTTACGTTTGGTAGGTCGTTTATGTCACGAATCGGAAATACGGCGGTCGAGATCCCAGAGAAAGTCAAAGTCAGCATCGACAGTGACGGGGCGGTCTCCGTGGAGGGACCGAAGGGGAAGCTGAATTGGAAGCTGCCGCGCGACATCAAAGCGAGCGTGAAGGACAATCGCGTCTCGGTCGTGCGCGAAGCAGACATGCGCGGCGTGAAAGCGTTACATGGACTTTCCCGCAGCCTCGTGCACAACATGGTGCAGGGCGTCAGCGAAGGCTTCAGCAAGCAACTCGAGATCGAAGGAGTCGGTTTTAAGGCTGCAGTGCAGGGATCGACACTCAATTTGAGCCTGGGTTTTTCCCACCCGATTCCATTTTCGATTCCGAAGGAAATCAAAGTTACCGTTGCGGATAATACCAAGATAACGATCCAGGGCATCGACAAAAAATTAGTTGGCCAGGTGGCGGCGGATATCCGCCGTTTTTATCCGCCGGAGCCGTACAAGGGCAAAGGGGTTCGTTACGCGGGCGAGCAGATTCGTCGCAAGGAAGGCAAGACTGTTCAGTAATTATGGTGACGACTCGTAAGCTCGCGCGTCAGCGCGTCCATCAGCGGATCAGAAAAAGAGTTGCCGGCACAGCGGAGCGGCCTCGACTGGCTGTTCATTTTTCCGGCAAGCATGTTTACGCGCAAGTTGTCGATGATGACGCTGGCTCGACCCTGGCTGCGGCATCGACGGCCGAGCGCTCCTTATTCGCGAAAAACAAGTCCGCGGCCAACCGCGCCGCCGCGGAACAGATCGGCAAAGCAATTGCGGAACGTTTGCTCGCGAAGAAACTCGATCGAGTCGTTTTTGATCGTGGCGGATTTCTTTATCACGGAAAGGTGAAAGCTTTGGCGGATGCGGCGCGCGCAGGCGGCTTAAAGTTTTAATTTATGGCACAAATGACCTCAGGCAGGCGGCCAGACTCGCGCAACCCCGACAGGACTCCCGCGGCAAGGGGCGATACGACCGAGAAAGTCGTTTTCATCAACCGCTGCGCGAAGGTGGTAAAGGGCGGGCGGCGTTTTAGTTTTAGCGCATTGATTGTGGCCGGAGACCACGATGGAAAGGTCGGATGCGGATTTGGCAAGGCGAATGAAGTTTCGGAAGCCATTCGGAAAGCCTCCGAGGCGGCGCGCAAATCGATGGAGAAAGTTTCATTGCACGAAAATACGATCCCACACGAGACAATCGGCGAGTACGGCGGCGGTCGTGTCTTGTTGCGGCCTGCTTCGCCGGGTACGGGCGTGATTGCTGGCGGTGGAGTGCGCGCGGTGGTTGAAGCAGCTGGAATTCGCGATGTGCTCGCGAAATCGCTTGGCTCAAGCAATCACGCAAATGTAGTCAAAGCCACGATTGAAGCGCTTCGGGCACTGCGCCGGCGTGATGAAATCTTGAAAGTCCGCGGAATTCGGTCGAGCGACGGAAAGGGCGAACAATCATGATGCGTCTTCATAATTTGCGTCCGCGCCCCGGTTCACGACATCGCGTCAAACGGCTTGGTTGTGGTGAAAGTTCCGGGCACGGAAAGACCAGCGGCAAGGGTCATAAAGGACAGAAAGCGCGTTCTGGCGGTAGCATCCGGCTCGGATTCGAGGGCGGGCAAATGCCGCTGATTCGGCGGTTGCCAAAACGTGGATTTAACAACGCCGCCTTTCACAAGCACTATGCGATCGTGAACCTTGAAGATCTCAATGAGTTTAAGGCTGGAACAGTTGTGAACGAAAAGCTGCTGCGGGAATCGAGTCTGGTCCGCGGCCATTTTGTGGGGATAAAAATCCTTGGCGACGGCGAATTGAAGCAGGGCCTGAAGGTGGAAGCCGACAAAGTCAGTGCGGGCGCCCGCGAAAAAATAGAGAAAGCTGGCGGAACGATCACTTTGCGCGAGAGGCCAATGCGAGACGAAACGGCAGCGCGTGAGGATGTCGATCTAGCTACGCAGGAAACGCCGCACGAACCGAGCGCGAAAAAGGGATCTGCAAGCAAAACACGGGCTAAATCCAAATCGCGGCCGAAAAAGAAAACGTCACGGGAGAGCTAGCGCTCGGCGTGCGATGTTCGAAATTTAGCGGATGGTTTCGGCGTTCCTAAACTCGGTCAAGATACCGGAGTTGCGCCGGCGTATTTTGTTTACGTTGGCGGTCATCGTGATTGTGCGTTTAGGCGCAGCGATCACGACTCCAGGAGTCAACCAAGCTGTATTGCAGGAATGGTTCCGCACGTCCTTGAGCGAGCGAACCGGTGGCGGTGTTGCGGCGCTCTTCAATTTGTTCAGCGGCGGCGCGCTGGAAAATTGCGCGGTCTTCTCCCTGGGCATTATGCCTTACATCAGCGCTTCGATCATGATGCAGTTGCTAACTGCGGTGATTCCGCAGCTTGGGAGGATGGCGCGCGAAGATGGTGGACGACAGAAGATCATGCAGCTGACACGTTACGCGACAGTCGCGCTCTGCCTTTTCCAAGGCTATCTGCTGGCGGTATCATTTCAGCATCCAGAATCGTATCACACGATGCTGCCGGGGATCACGGACACAATCAGGAGCCTCGGTATTCCACTGGTGGATGACCTTGGCTGGACGTTTCGGATTGTGACGGTGATTTCCTTGACGACCGGCACACTTTTCTTGATGTGGCTCGGCGATCAAATCACCGAGCGTGGGATTGGCAACGGCATCTCCCTTATCATCACCATCGGCATTGTCGCGCGTCTGCCGGCCGCGCTGGCGCAAGCCTGGAAGACCTTTGTGCCCTCAGCGCAGACCGGAACCAGTCAGGTCAACCCAGCCATTCTCGTGCTCATGGTCGCGTTCTTGTTTATTGTCATCGCGGCCGTGATTGCGATTACACAAGCTGTGCGCAAGATCACGGTGCAGTACGCCAAGCGTGTGGTCGGCCGGAAAATGTACGGCGGCCAGACGCAGTACATGCCTTTGAAAGTGAATTACGCAGGCGTGATGCCAATCATTTTTGCCTGGGCGCTGCTCCTGTTTCCCACGACCATCGTTGGCTTTGCATTTAAGAACAGCCCGACAGCCGCGAAGATCGCCAGCGCGCTTTCCAACGGCTGGCCGCATTACGTCGTTCTCGCAGGCATGATTTTCTTCTTCAGTTATTTTTGGGTTGCGACACAATTTCAACCGTCGCAAATCGCGGACGACCTAAAAAAGTATGGTGGCTATATTCCCGGCGTCCGGCCCGGGAAACCGACTTCGGACTTTCTTGATTTTACTATGACCCGGCTCACGTTCGCGGGCGCGCTTTTTCTTACTCTCATTGCGGTTTTGCCGAGTTTGCTAAGCCAGGGAATGAACGTTCCAACCATCACGGCGCAATTTTTCGGCGGGACGAGCTTACTGATCATCGTCGGTGTAATGCTCGATACCATGCGTCAAGTGGAGACACATCTAATTCAGCGGCATTACGATGGTTTCTTGCGCAAGGGACGCATTCGCGGAAGATCGTTTGATCGAGCTTCCTACAGCCGCGGGGAGGCCGCCGGGAGTGGCGCGCTCATGTGGCTCTATGTTGGCATCGCGGCGCTCATCATCGCCGGAGTCGCCATCTTTCTTTACGGTCGATAGGTGAAAAGACGACTCGTTTTGCTTGGCGCGCCTGGTTCCGGGAAAGGAACTCAAGCGGAAATGATCACGCGCCAATTCGGTATTCCTGTCACTTCGCCGGGCGCGATTTTGCGCCGCGAAAAAGACCTCGGGACGCCCTTGGGACTAGAAACAGCTGAAGTCATTCAGCATGGCGATTTGGTTTCGGATAAAATCATTGTTGAACTCATCGAAGACTGGTTACGCTTGCATGGCGGGCACGGATTCGTGTTCGATGGGTTTCCCCGAACGCTGCCGCAGGCAGAGAGTTTGATGTCGATCTTGACCCGGCTGCGCACGGCTCTCGACCTGGTGATTTGGCTGGAAGTTTCGGAACAGACCGTGCGCGATCGTATTTCGAGCCGTCTCCAATGCGGCGCCTGCGGGTTCACCACGAGTGTTAAGAGCGCCAAATTTGCGGAGCGACCGGTTTGTCCTTATTGCGATGGACCGCTCGTGCGGCGGAACGATGATGACCTTGCTGTCTTGCAAAAGCGACTCTCCGAATTCGAGACTAAGACCCAGCCTCTCGCTTCCTTTTACGCCAAGATGTCGATCTTGCACCGGATTGACGGGAATCGCGATCGCGAGGCGGTGTTTGGCGATATCTCGCGCCTGATCGAGAATAAAGCGTCGGCATGATTCCGATCAAGAGCGCAAGAGAAGTAGAGAAAATGCGGCAAGCGTGCCGCACGGCGAGCGACATTCTCGATCGTGTCAGTGAGCTTGTTCGGCCGGGAATTTCGACCAAAGAGGTCGATGAAGCCGCCGCTGTTTTCATGCAAGAGGCAAAGGTGAAAAGCGCTTTCCTCGGTTATCGGCTCGGTCACCGCGTATTCCCTGGGAACATTTGCATTTCACTCAATGACGAGGTTGTCCACGGAATCGCCAGCCAACGCCGGATTCAGTACGGCGATATCGTGAAATTGGACATCGGGGTGATCGAGGACGGCTGGGTAGGGGATACCGCAACGACGGTGGCAGTTGGAATGGTTGACGAGCGTGTCGATCAATTGATGCGCGTCACGGAAAACGCCTTGGAGCGCGCGATCCGGATAGCACGCGAAGGGACTCGCCTCGGCGATATCTGCGCGGAAATTGAAGATGAAGCGAGGCGCAACCGCTTTTCGGTTGTGCGAGAGTTCGTTGGTCACGGCGTAGGCCGCAAACTGCACGAGGAACCTCAGATCCCGAACTACGGCAAACGTGGAAGTGGCCCGCGGCTCAAGGCCGGAATGACGCTCGCAATCGAGCCAATGATTAATTTGGGCACGGCTGCGGTCCGGTTGCTAGATGATGGCTGGACGGTCCGGACAGCGGATGGAATGCCCTCGGCCCATTTCGAGCACACGGTTCTGATTACGCGGGACGAGCCGGAAATCCTGACATGGCGCGCAAAGACGCAATTGCGGTAGAAGGCACTGTCGTCGAGCTGCTTCCCAACACGATGTTTCGCGTTGAGTTGGCCAACGGCCATCGTGTCCTGGCCCATATTTCCGGAAAAATGCGGTTGCACTTCATTCGCATCTTGCCAGGCGACAAAGTTATGCTAGAGATTTCACCCTACGATTTGTCGAAGGGGCGAATTACGTTTCGCCAAAAATGACAACGCGGAGACGTCTCCGCGTTTTCCATTTCGCGGATTATGAAAGTACGACCATCAGTGAAAAGGCTTTGTGCCAGTTGCAAGATCGTGAAGCGCAAGAATGTGGTGCGCGTGATTTGCAAGAACCCGCGCCATAAACAGCGTCAGGGTTGAAATTTTATTTAACCAACTACCATGCCAAGATTACTCGGAGTTGAAATTCCAGCTGATAAACGGATCGAGGCCTCGCTGACCTATATTTACGGAATCGGCTTGAGCACGGCGAAGCGCATTCTCGAGCAAACCAATATCGATCCAAACTTGCGCGCGAAGAGTCTCACGCCACAGCAGTTGAACGAAATCATTCACGCGATCACAAACAACAAGATTGCGATCGAAGGCGATCTCCGCCGAGAGGTGCAAGGTAACTTGAAGCGTTTGCAGGCGATCAATTCTTATCGCGGGATTCGTCACCGGCGAGGCTTGCCTGTGCGCGGCCAGCGGACGTCGACAAATGCCCGGACACGCAAAGGTCCACGCAAAACCGTGGGTGTCATTCGGAGCAAAGACGCAAAGTCAGGCAAGGTTTAATCATTGTTTATATGGCCGAATCAAAAGAACCAACTGACTTGGAACAGCCGAAACCGGAAAAAGCGAAGGCGGTAGCGGCTCCGAGCGATTCCCCGGAAAGGGAGACCGTGCCGGCAACGGCCGAAGGAAGTGCTCCGGGACCCGTTTCAACGGAGGCAGGTTCAGAGTTGGCACCTGCAAAGACTGAACCGGAGGTCAAACCAGCCAAGAAGCTGGCTAAGAAGAAAAGAGAAGAGCCGGCGCCTGTTGCAGCGGCACCGGAAAATCTTTCACTTTCGCCCGATTCGATCGAGAAACCAAAAATCGTCAAAGCCAAAGGCAGCAAGAACATTCACTCGGGCATCGCGCATGTTCTTTCGACATTTAATAACACGATTGTGACCATCACGGACCTGAACGGAAATGTGATTGGGTGGTCGAGCGCGGGAAAGATCGGCTTCAAAGGTTCGCGAAAAAGCACCGCCTACGCGGCGCAGATGGTCGCGCAAGACGCTTCCCGGCAGGCAATGGGCCACGGACTGAAAGAGGTGGAAGTGTTGGTCCGAGGACCAGGAGCAGGCCGTGAATCAGCGGTGCGAGCGTTACAGGCAATCGGGCTCGATCTCACCATTATTCGCGACGTGACTCCCGTGCCGCATAACGGCTGTCGCCCGCCAAAGCCGCGCCGCGTGTGACGATTTAACGCTTCAACGATTTAACGCATCCCATGGGCAGATACACTGGACCGAAAACGAGAGTCAGCCGCCGTTATGGCGTGCCGATCTTTGGCTCCTCCAAATCGTTAGAGCGAAAAAACTATCCGCCGGGCATGCACGGCCCCAGAGGTTCGCGACGCAAGCAGTCCGAATACGCGATTGCCCTCGGAGAAAAACAGAAACTTCGTTATCAATACGGACTTCTCGAGCGCCAATTTCGGCGGATTTTTCAGAACGCGCTGCGCAAACGCGGCGTGACTGGCGAAACGCTTCTTCAGCTTCTGGAGACGCGACTGGATAACGTCGTGTACCGCCTTGGCCTTGCCAACACACGCAGCGCCGCTCGCCAGCTGGTGTCGCATGGCCATGTGCTCGTGAATGGGCGCAGCGTCAATATTGCTTCCTATAATGTGAAAGCAGGCGACGAAATCGCGATTAAGGACAGACCGAAATCGCGTCAACTCGTACTCCGGAATCTGGAGCTCACTCAGATTGCCCCCGTGCCGGATTGGTTGACGGCGAATCGTGATGCGCTCAGCGGAAAAGTTGCCCACATCCCTTCGCGCGAAGAGATGCAACCGATCGTCAACGAACAGCTCATCGTCGAGTTGTATTCGCGATAAGAGACCGTATCCCCACAGGCGGCTCGCGTGCTCGCGAACGTGATCCCGTCACGCGAACTTTTCCTGACGCTTCAGTCCAGCGGACTTTTGACGCCGAGGCCCGGCCTGTTGAGCACGTGCGTATAAATCATCGTCGTGCTCACGTCTTTGTGCCCGAGTAACTCCTGCACGGTGCGGATGTCATGGTCTTTCTCCAATAAATGGGTGGCGAAGGAATGCCTCAAGCTGTGACAGCTAGCTGGCTTTGTAATCCCGGATGCGCGTACCGCTTTCTTGAGTGCCACCTGCAAGATTCCTTCGGCGATATGATGCCGCTGCTTCAGTGGCCGTCCGCCGTCGCACTCTGCGCGCGGATCGCGCGAGACCCGTGACGAAGGAAATACGTACTGCCAAGCCCATTCGCGACGCGTATTGGGAAATTTTCTTTCGAGCGCAGATGGCAGATGCACACTGCCAAATCCATCCTCGATGTCCTGCTCGTGTTGTGCCTTCACTTTGACCAAATGGCGTTGAAGCGGTTCTGCCAAATTCACGGGCAACATTGTCACGCGATCCTTTCCGCCTTTGGCGTCGCGCACGGTGATCTGCGCGTAGGCAAAATCGACATCTTTGACTCGCAAACGCACACATTCCATCAGGCGCAGCCCGCTTCCATAAAGAAGCCCGGCCATTAAACGATTCGTCCCGTGCAGGTGCGCAAAGATTTTGCGCACCTCGTCACGCGTCAAAACTACCGGCAACCGCGCTGGCTTCCTGGCGCGTTCCACCCCGTCGAGCCAGCCGATTTCCTGCTTCAGCACCTCTTTATAGAGAAAGAGCAGCGCGCTCAGCGCTTGATTTTGAGTTGATGCGGCCATCTTTCCTTCCCGTGCCAAGTGTGTCAGGAATTCCGTCACCTCTGCTTCCGCCATGTCACGTGGATGGCGTTTGCCGTGGAAGAGAATAAACCGTCGAATCCAATTCGTGTACGCTTCTTCGGTGCGGATGCTGAAATGCTTGCGCCGGATCACGTCGCGCACCTGATCGAGGAGTTTGGGTTTGTTTTGCACGGTTCTCGCACGTAAAATTCCGACCATGAGTTCGATTTTGCACTGCCCCAGGTCAAACTCAAGGCGGATTATGCCGCAAAAATACGCCTTTAAAGACGCAATAATTGGGCCGAATTCTCGTTAGGCGACATTCTCACTTTTCCATGAAACTCGTGATGTTTGACATAGATGGCACTCTCACACAGACCTACCAAGCCGACGAAGCGTGCTTTGTCCAAGCTCTGCGAGAGGTATTTGGCTTTACCGGCATCAACACGGATTGGGCGAGCTATC
>WNGG01000887.1_pt1 | contig 33290 bp, 27 predicted proteins | sample 5400661 | NCBI WGS metagenome assembly WNGG01 (sample SAMN13153372, study PRJNA577476) | soil metagenome | isolation source: 100 cm soil or saprolite under Garry oak tree replicate 1 | place: USA:California | collected 2016-06-15
GTAACCAAGCTCGCCGGCGGCGATGATCTCCTTGCTCAGCGGCGGTTCCGGGTCGAAGTAGTTGAACTTGCACAGCACGGTGGTCGGCTTGCACTGTTGGATGCCCTTGACGTCGTCGTAGGCGTCGACGGGGAAATAGACCTCGTCAAAGACCTGTCCGTCGGGCGGCGAGAGCTGGCCGTTGATGTCGGGGGAGCCGCGGTTGAACGGGTACGCGAGGCCGCAGATCGTGCCGAGGTCGCCCTGCGGATCGACCGGCGTGCGGGACACGCAGTCGGTTACCAGTGGCCCCTGGAACGGATGGAGGAAGAAGTCCGGCAGGATCGGGCTGAAGAAGCGAATGACGAACGCGACCACTGTCAGCGCGAGGATGGCGATCAGGTCGCCGCGGTCGAAATACGCCGTCGCCTTTTTCGGGATCACCGGCGCGTCCTGCGGTTCGCCGCCCGCGGGCCGGATCACCGTTTCCGTTTGCGTCGTCTGGCCCCGCCCTGGTTCTGTCCAAGTCGTTCCGGAAGGTGCGCGCTGATCTCCCAGACAACGGTGTCCGCGTCCGGGACTGGGACGGCGATCGTGTCGTCGTACATCAGCCGCGATCGGAAGATGCCGAGGCGCTTTTTGATCTGAGCGAGCTCGGTCTCGTCACCGCGAACCTTGATGAAGACCGCGGGCTTGTCGATATGCTGCTTCATGATCGGCGCGATCATTCGGCTTCGCTTGTCTTGAAAATGCTGCCGCAGGGGCAGTGCTTTGACCGACTTGATCGAGTCGTAGTCGAGGACCACGTTCTGGAGCATGCTCGAGATTCGCACGCCGTCGTCCAGCACGCGCAGGTTGCTGCGCCAGCGGTACAGGAGGATCGCACCGCCCAGCAGAATGCCGGTCGGAATGTAGACGAGCCACACCGCGAATGCCGGGGAGAAGAGCTGACCCTGATAAATGGCGATGCCGGTCGCGACGACGCCCGCCAGGAGGAGCAGGCCGGCGAAAAATCGCTGCTGCAACCAGAGGTGGTGAGCGTAGAGGACCTGGTGTCGGGCGGGACGCGAGGCGGCTTCGGTGCTCACGGGACTACTGATTATCCGGTAGGGCTTCTTCAGGTCGCTCCCAGGAACGGCTGCGTTCGACGGCTTGGCGCCAGCGTGATTGCAACGCGTCGGCCTGGTCGCGCGACAAGGTGGGCTCGAACTCGCGATCCAGCTTCCACAAGCGGGCGAGGTCCGCGTCTGTCCACAGGCCTGCTCCCAGGCCGGCGAGGAACGCCGCGCCCAGCGCAGTGGTCTCGGTCTGCCGGGGACGGCGCACCGGGATGCCGAGAAGGTCGGCCTGGAGCTGACAGAGCACGTCCATCACAGCAGCCCCGCCGTCCACCCGCAGCTCGGTCAACCGCTGTCCGGTGTCTCTTTCCATCGCGTCGATGACGTCGCGGGTCTGGTAGGCCATCGACTCGACGGCAGCCCGCACAATCTGGGCGCGTCCGCTCCCGCGCGTCAAGCCCACGATCGTGCCGCGTGCGTAAGGATCCCAGTGTGGTGCGCCCAGTCCGACAAAGGCAGGCACCAGGAAAACACCACCCGCATCCGGAACCGAGGCTGCAAGGGGGCCGGCTTCGCCGGCGCTCGCGATGATCCCGAGCCCGTCGCGCAGCCACTGCAGCGCAGCGCCGGTGATGAAGATCGCCCCCTCGAGCGCATAGCTGAGCTCTCCGGCGCGGCGCCAGGCGACGGTGGTCAGCATGCCCGCTCCTGATGCCACGCGGCGCTTGCCCGTCTGCATCAGGACGAACGAGCCCGTGCCATACGTGTTCTTGGCCATGCCGTCCTTGGTGCAGGCCTGACCGAACAGCGCCGCCTGCTGGTCGCCCGCGACGCCAGCGATCGGTGCCTGGATGCCGAGAAACGCATCGGGATCCGTGGTCGAGATGTGCCCGCTCGAATCGGCGATGCGCGGCAGGTTGCGAAGCGAGACGCCGAACAATTCGGCCATCTCGTCGCTCCATTCACCGCTACTGATGGCGAACAGCAGAGTGCGCGATGCGTTCGAGGCGTCCGTGACGTGGTCGCGACCCGAGGAGAGGCGCGCGATGAGCCAGGAGTCGACGGTGCCGGCGGCCGCTTCTCCCGCTCCCTCGATGTGTTTCAGCGCCCAGGCGTATTTCGTCGCCGTGAAGTAGGGATCGAGGACCAGCCCGGTGATCTCCCGTACGCGGTCTTCATGGCCCGCCGCTCGCAGCCGTGTGCATTCGTCCGCCGTCCTGCGGTCCTGCCACACGATCGCGCGCGAGATTGGCTGCATCGTCTCCTTGTCCCACAACACAAGCGTCTCGCGCTGGTTCGTGATGCCCACGGCGCGCACGTCGCTCGGTTTGGCGCCGGCTGCGTCGAGCGCCTGACGCACGCTTGTCTGAACAGCAGACCAGATCTCTGTTGCGTCGTGCTCGACCCAACCGGGCCGCGGATAGTGCTGGGCGATCTCTTCGTAGCCCTTGCCGCGTACCTCACCGTCGATGCCCACCGCGATCGCCGTGGCGCCGGTCGTCCCTTCGTCGAGGCTCAGGACGACCTCCTCCCCATTCATAGGGAGGTGGCCCGAAAGGCCGGAGGGGCTACCAGCTGCCCTTTCTCCAGGTCCGGTTGAGACTTCCGGTCGCGTACCCCTCGAGGTCGGCCGAAACAAATTTGTAGCCGGCCTCGCGCACTGCGCTGGCCACGCGTCCTCGCTCAGCTAGGAGCCGCGGTATCTCCACCTCGTCGACCTCGATCCGCGCGACATCGCCGTGGTGGCGGACCCGAACCTGCGTGAACCCGAGCGCCTTCAGCGCCGCCTCTGCGGCTTCGATCTGGCGCAGCGCCGCCACCGTCACAGGCGTACCGTGCGGAATTCGCGACGACAGACAGGCAAAGGACGGCTTGTTCCAGTTCGGGAGACCAAGCGCGCGCGCCGCCGCGCGGATCTCTGACTTCGCCATGCCGGCCTCGAGAAGGGGGAACTGCACGCCGCGGCGGACGGCCGATCCGTGGCCAGGTCGATGGTCACCGGCGTCGTCGGCGGTCGCTCCATACGCGAGATGCGCGAGGCCGAGATCTTGCTGCACCGGTGCGAGGGTGTCGAACAGCTCTTCCTTGCAGTGGAAGCAACGGTCCGGGTTGTTGCGGGCATAGGCATCGAGCTCGACCTCGCTGGTCGTAACCTCGACCAGCCGTGCACCCAGGGAGCGGGCCAGGTCACGAGCTTCTTGCTGCTCGGATTCGGGGTACGCCGGCGAGCTTGCCAGCGCCGCGACCGCGCGATCGCCGAGCTCGTCGATTGCCAGCTTGAGCAGCAACGTCGAATCGACGCCGCCCGAATACGCGACAAGTACCGACCCCAGACCGCGCACGCGCTCCCGGGCCAATTTCACCCGCGTCGCGTCGTAGCGGTCGAGCTGGATCATCACCCAGCTAGGAGGTTAGCTGGCCTGGGCTTCGGAGGGTTCCATCGCCGGTGTGCCGCACCAGGCCTCGTAGTCGATCAACGAGTCGACAGTCGGGTTCTCGCCGCACAACGGGCACGCCTTGTTTTGGCGCAGCCGCAGCTCGCGGAACGACATCTCCTCGCCTTCGAAAAGCAGGTAACGGCCGATCATCGACCGCCCGATGTCGAGGAGGTACTTGATCGTCTCGAACGCCATCATGCTGCCGATGATCCCGGGCAGGACTCCGAACACGCCTGCCTCGGCGCAGCTCTGCACGCTGCCAGGAGGCGGAGGTTCGGGAAACAGGCAGCGGTAGCAGCCGGTGCCTTTCGCGGAGTCGAAAAGGGCGAGGCGGCCCTCGAACCGGAAGATGCTGCCGTGCACGAGCGGCTTGGCCAGGAAGTGTGCCGCGTCGTTGGCCAGGTAGCGCGTCGGAAAGTTGTCAGTGCCGTCGACGATCACGTCGTACGGCGAGAAGATGCGCATTGCCGTCTCCGAGTTCAGGTGCTCGTTGATCGCGACAACCTCGACATCAGGATTCAGGTTGCGCAGCGTCTCGGCCGCTGACTCGACCTTTGGACGTCCGATGTCGTCATTGCCGTGGAGCAGCTGGCGCTGCAGGTTGGAGGCGTCGACGACGTCGAAGTCGACGATGCCGACCTTGCCCACGCCGGCCGCCGCCAGGTACATGGCCGCGGGCGAGCCCAGCCCGCCCGCGCCCAGGAGCAGGACGCTCGAATTCAGCAGCTTGCGCTGGCCGGCGCCGCCGACCTCGGGCAGGATCAGGTGGCGGGCGTACCGCGCGACCTGGTCAGGGGTGAAGCTTCGAGTTTGAGTCATGTCTATAGGGACTATACCCAGGGTGCTTTCGGGCTTATTCCTATAGTTGGAGGGCGCCATGGAAACTGAATACCTGGACGAAGAGCAGGTCATCTCCCTCTACAACAAGGTTCGAACCGGCAAGAAGACTTGGCCGACCGGGATCTGGAGCTCTCCCGCTGCGCTGCAGTACGCGGTCACCGTCTTCGACTACTGGATCCACAACGTGATGGGCTGGAAGGGCTGGCCCGAAGCGCGTGGCAAAGTGACTCCCGCCCTGCTCGAGGAGCACCGCCTGGCCGACCTGGTCGAGTCCGTTTTCGTGCCCGAGTTCGGCGATGACTGGCTCGACTTCGAGGTCGTCTTGAACGAGAGCATGCGGTTGTCCGAGGACGAGGCGTGGGCGCCCGACGTGTCCGACCGCCAGGAGCGCGTCGAGGCTGCGTTCGAGCACGCCTTCGAGAAGCTCATCGGCTCGCCGAAGCAGCAGCCCAAGCTGCTGCCGACTTATCACCGGTTCCGCAACCACCTTCTGCGCATGTGGAGCGCGTTTCAGGAAGCGCAGGCGGAGCACGACAAGGCCGAACGCGAGTCAGCCGAACGCTTCTGGGCCCAGCTTCGGCTGGTGAGAAGCAGCCGCGGCCAGGCGGCCGAGGCATGGTCGATCGTCAACGCTGAGGACGAGCGTCGGGGCGAGGTCGTCATGCTGTGGGGCGAGCCGCATCCCTACTGCGTGGTCGTGCTCGACGACGAAATCGAGGCGGGCGGATGGGAGCAGGTGATCTACCGCCTCGAGCAGGAGATCCTGGTCGAGGAACCCGGCATCGTCAGCTACGCGGTGTGGCACAAGGGTTTTGTCGGCGAGTACTACCGGTGCGCGGACTGCGGGGAGCTGCACAGCCAGTTCGACGAAGAGACCGGCAACGGGCTGAGGCTCGACGACCTGGAGCCGCCCGAAGAACGCTAGGGGAATAACTCTTCCCCATTCATGGGGAAGTACCCGGCGAAGCCGGGGGATGGGGCTAGTCCACTGTCAGGGAGAAGTTCTTCCCTTCCCAACCGGTCATGTAGTGCGCGGTCCAGGACAGCTCCGCCCCGCCGGGCAGCTCGTGGCATGGAACTTCGGCGACCCAGACGCCGAGCGTTGTGTCGATGGCGTCGACTTCCACGTGCGAGGCCCAGTTGTCGAACGTGTAGTGGACGGCGCCGGGCCTCGGCAGCTGGACGCGAAGCCGCCGGCCCGCGGCGATGCGTGTGATCTGGTGCCTGTGGGACCAGATGAACGGCGGTTCCTGCGCCTGCCCCTCGGTGTAACGGCGGCGCGCCGGCATGACGATGTCGGGAAACCCGGCGAGCGCGATCGTCACGAGGAGCTCGAGATACTCTGCGTGTGCCCAGCCGAGCGGGCACGCGGAGCCATTCGGCTTGCCAAACTGAAGGCGGCGCGTCGGAACGTCCGGCGCGTCCCACAGCTGCTCGGCAAGCGCGAGTCCCTGCCCCGCAAATCCTTCGAGAGTTCGCACGAGCTCGGCGGCCGGCAGCCCCATGGAGAAGAAATGACGCGCGCGCTCGCCAGTGAGCACCGGCCAGGCGCGGCCCCGCCCACCGCCGTCCCACGGCGAGCCGTCCTCGTGCTCGCCGTAGCTGTCGCCGACATAACGTCGCCAGCTCGGGCCCGCTGGGAGACTCACCTTCAGCGATGTGTCGACGCCCTGCAGGCTGCGTAGGACGCGCTCGTCCTTGGGCCTGCGGAGCCCATAGCGAACAAGCTCGAGGAATTCGGGCGCGATCGCGCCTTCGGTCGGCCGCCGGTCTGGATCGGAGCCCAGCCGCAAGTACTGTCCGGAGGAAAGCGAGCACCAGGCCTCGACCCGGTCGTTCCAGTAGTCGGCCACTGCGCGAAAGTGACCCGCGGCGATGTGCTCCCCCGCGTCATTCGCGAACTCGGAAGCAACGATCAGCGCCGCGATGCACGCCGCCAGCGTCGACGGTGAGAGACCGCCTGAATCCTCCCATCGGTCGAGGGTCGTCAGCGGACCCTCGCGGATGATGAATTGCGCTGCCCGCCGGACCATCGTCGGGTAAGGATCGTGGTCTAGGCAGCCCGCCACGCCGAGCCGCCATGCAAGCAGGATCGGGAGCGCGATCTGGTCCAGCTCGGTCGACTGCCAGTGAGGAGTCCCGTCGATGGTCCAGTTCTGATACCAGCCTCCGTCCGGACGTTGCTGCGCTTGCAGGTGGCGGAACGCGCGCAGCGCCGCTTCGCTGTCGCCACCATCGAGAAGCGCGGTGGCGATGCGGCAGAGGTCCCGCGGCCAGACGAGCTGGTAGAGGTGGCTGCCGTCGTGATTCAACTCACCCCACGGCGCGGCTGGAGCCGCGATGAAGGCTCCCGCGTGGGACTTGTCCTCGAGACAGTGCAGCAGAGCGAAGGAGGCACGCGCGAGCATCCCCTCGTCACCGCTCACCTTCTCGAGAGCGCGCGGGATCTCGGCCTGAGCATGCCACGCACGTTCGAAGGCCTGACGCACCGTTCCCGCGCCCTTCTGCAGCGCGTTCCGGGCGACCTCCTCCGCGTCGGCTCTCGAGTGCGCGAATCCGATGGCGAGCTGGAACGTGCCCGCGCGGACGCCGAGCTCGGTGCCGACCGCGACGTTTCCCGGACCGGCCCGGTCATACATGGCGGTCAGGTATCCGTCCGCGTCGCTCAGGTCGATGTGCACGTCAGAGCTGCGGAAGTAGCCGACCGTGGCACGGCTGAACGGCCCGACGACGCAGATCCACACGTCCTGCTGCTGGAGCAACAAGGCCGGAGGATGTGTGTCGAGGACGCTGCCGAAGTTACCTTCGGTACCCGGCTGCCAGTGGGCGGAGGCCTGCAGGTAGAGGCGTAGGTCGGGCAGCTCGGGAGTGAACGTGGCCGCGATGAGCATCGCGTTCTCTTCCGGGTCGGAAAAGAACTCTTTGGTCAGCCTGTATTCGTGATGCGTCGAATCGACGTGAAAGGCGGGTACCCCGGGGCTGATCCAGCTGATCGAGTGCTGGCCGTCGGCCGCGTCATCGACCGGCGGGGCGCCGCTGGCGGACACGAAAAAACGCAGCTCATGCAACGCGACGCGATCGAGATACGGAAAGAACACCTCGCTGATGTTGCCGTCGGCGAGCGTGTACCAGACCTTGCTCCGGGAACCGGGCGCGGCCCCGAACGCCATCTTGCGTCCAGTTCCCCACATCGGGGGCGCGCCTGGTCCGCCGGGAGCTTCCATCGGCTTGTAAGTATGGAGAGCGATGGATGCAGGCTGGGGTGGATAGAATCGAGCGACAGGCTCCCTTGTCGGGGAGGTGGCTGAGTGGCCGAAAGCACCCGCCTGCTAAGCGGGTAGGGGGTGTAAAGCTCCCTCGAGGGTTCGAATCCCTCCCTTCCCGCTTCCGGCAATAGCTTTGGCTGGCCGCCCCGACCCTGCGCTGTATTTCCTACCCGGTTATTTGTGGGGCGATAGGTCGCACACTCGTGCTCTGCCGGCGCTAGACATACGCCACGACGACGGAGCCCCGCTTGAGCCTGTAGAACAGACTGTGGGATGTGCCGTCGGCGCTGAAGAAGTACGTGCCGTCCAGGCTCGCGTCGCACGCCCCGCCGCCGAATCCTGACCACACGCACTCGTGGTGCGCGACCAAACGTCCGTCGGGCAACCAGGTATCCGGAAGGTAGTCGAGAGGACCGAACGCATCGGTCTGGGACGAGGCCAGGCCGGCGACGGCCATCTGATAGCTGACCACAGGATCCTTCGCTCCATTACGAGCGGCGATGATTCTCTTGGCGTCAGGCGACACGGCGACTCGCGTGTAGACGGAGTCGTAACCGTAGGCGGTGCCACCGATCGCGATCTGGATCGACCTGCTCTGTCCAGACGGAGAACGCACCTCGATCCGGCCGTGTCCAGCCGGGTCGCCGCAGATCATCGTGCCGTCGTCGAGGACCTCATAAACGATGCACCGCGGCGACACGTCCTGCACTCTGGCAGTGGTCATGTCGATCGTCGCCAGTGGGAAGTGATACTCGAGGAATGGGTGGGCGCCACCCAGCCCGATCGCCTCCCTGACCAGATAGACGCCGCTCCTGTTCCACGCAAACGGCTGGTAGTAGCTGTTTTCGTCGGGCGCGGGCAGCGTAACGATTACCTTGTCGCTCGTAGGCGTCCCCAAATGGATCTTCGATGTGAGGTTGTCATCGCGGATCGCGTACAGCCATCGCGAGAGCCCGGGGTCGACGGTGACTGTCCCCGGACCCACCCAGTCAGGTGTCAACGCCAACTGGCCGAGCGTCGTGACCTTTCCGCTTCGGCTCAACGCCAGCAGCGATCGCCCATTCAGCACAATCACGTTCGTTCCGGCGATCCCATCGAAATGCCCGCTGACCTTTGCGATGTCTCCCGCATCAAGCCGTGCCAGCCGCACTTGGGAGTTGCCGTAGTCCTCAATGACGAGCCGCGCGTCGACCTGCGATGGCGACGCGGTCGGTTGAGTTGCCGACACTGCGCTTGGGGTTGAAGCTGCCGGAGAACTTTCGGATGCGTTCTGGCCGGATGTGCCGCAAGCACCCACGACGAGCGCCACCGTCAGAAAGGCCAGCGCTCGCGGCCCCTTCACATGAAACCTAGCCATGACGGCCTCCTTGGGGGAGGCCTCTCATTGCCTTGCCTCGGGTCTCCTCAGCCATATAACGGATCTCCATGACCAACGGTTACCTCAGCGCAGCCCGGGCTCCCAGCATGTCCGTCAAGCGGAGGTCTTCTAACAACCGGGGTCGGTATGTCCACGTGACGGTTGGGATCGCTCCCTTCCCGCCATCTGATGTCTCACGACATAGTGGACTCGTTTCACCCTATGTCTCACGGCACGTAGACCAGCTGATTTCTGGTACCCGCTGGTAACTGGGTTCTGCTCCGCGGGCCGTATGGGATGGGGGTACAAAGTCCCATTTACGCGGGACTTGTAGCCGCCTAAGTTGCAATTGGGAGGCAGAGGCCGTCTTTCAGTGGAGGGGAGATTTGGCTGGGAGTAACCGCCTTAGGGCCCCTGCCGCCCGCCACAACAGCCCCATCATCACCGCCCCAGCTGAGTCAGGGCTCAAGTGAGTCGCGGGGCCCTATTTCGAGTTGGTCTGTGCAATGTGTTGATCAGCTTCGGCCTGGGCACGGTGGCTTCCATCTACTTATTCGGGATGGACGCTTGGCTGGCCGCCTTGGGTGTCGCCTGCCTGGGCACCGGCCTGTTCGGCCACGCCATCAATCTCGGCATGCACCTGGCCGAGCGGGGGGTCGAGCGCGAGGGCTGATTCGCAAGTTCGACGCGCGGGCTGTGTGTATATCCCAGGTGCCAGCGCGCCTGAAGGACGTCATCGATCTTCTGGAGATCCGGGAGCGGGGGTAGGGTTGGCCACGTAACTGGGCTGAGTGCCTAACGTTGTACGACTCGTGAGGTGGCCGCTGGCTCTGGCTGTGCTTGGAGCGGTGGCATGCTCGTCAGGACCCAGCGCATCGATCCCGGCCCCGTCCAGCCATGCACAGGTTTCCCCTTCGACGATGTCGGCGGAGGCTTCCGCTAGCCCCAGCGACCTGGGCGGGGAAGCCGGGGGGATCGAGGCATCGCCGAGCCCGGTGCCTGCGGCGCAGGTCGTGAAGTCGTACGCCGTACTTGTCGACCTGTTCGCAGGTCGTGGCACATACACCATCGCCCTGGTGGACGGCGATGCCCAGATTGTGGCCCACGCCCAGGCAGCCAGGAGATCGGACATCGCAGATTCCCTCGAGCTGCCTTACGTGAGCGTGTCGAAATCACGCGTTTACTACCTCGACGGAGATGGCGCGGTCCGCTACCTCAAGGCGGACGGGACCACGGGGCTCGTCACGTCCATATCGGGCAGCGGCAAAGTCCACGCCGCCTTCGCTGTGAGCCCCGACGACTCACGGATCGCCGTCGCCTTACTTGACTACTCGGTCAGGCCTGTGCGCTTGACCCTCTACGTTGAGGATCTCGGCCACTCACATCACGCAGTGATTTTCACCTCCACGAGCCGCTACGTCTGGCCGGTTGCATGGCACGCGGGTCAGCTTGTCGTGGCCTATCTCGGCCCAAACGCCGTCCCTTTCAAAAGTAAGGAAATCCTCTACTCGAGTCGCGACCTCGCCAGATACCCTTACGGCCCCAACCCCTACGGCGGGATCAACTTCCACGTGATCAGCCCGGTCACCGCAGAGAGGTCCGCGATCATCAGCGGTGGCGGCGCCAGCGGGCTCCTGAGCAAATCGGGAACCGCGGTCGTTCAGGGTGACGCGGCGGGATGGCACGGGGAGTGGATCCCCTGGAACTCGCCGCATGACTACGGCACTTTCAGCGCCGCAGGATCGCTATCACCCGATGGCTCGATGATCGCTGCGTGCTGCGAGCAACCCGCCGGCCAGGGCCAGTTGGTGATCTGGTCTCCCAACGACCAATCCCGCATCCTCCAGGCAACCACAACTTCCGGCGATTGGGCTGGGTGGCTCGATAACAGCCACCTGGTGACGGGCTTCTATCAGAGCTCGGACGGCACATCCAGCGTGGTCGACCTGACCTCGGGCGCGGTTACGCCGGTCGCCGCGCACGGCATTGTCGCTGCGATCTTTCCGAGCGATCTGGAGGCCTGAGCCACAGGATCGCACTGTCGCTTGCCGGACGATTTCGACAGGCGCTGGGTCGACCCGGTCAGCGCTGCGATCGCCATCTGGCGACGTTGCGGCCGGCTAAGAGCATCTCAGGTAAACCCTGCACGGTATGTCCACGTAGGGCATGAGATCCCTCCCTTCCCGCCATCCGACTGAACCGCGAATGCGACCGACATCACCTTGGCAGCACCCTCCAGGCTCGATGCATCAACGCGCTTTGAATCGCCAGGCGTACCGACGTGAAAGCCTCCGTCGAGGCCGTTGGACTTGACTGCGGCGTGACAGAGGCCGATGCGCTGCTCGATGCCGGCTCCCCGGCAAGGAAGCGAATATCGGGTGGAGCAGAGCTTGACTGACTAGCAGAAGTTCGGACCGGCAGTGGCGGGGCCGATGACTGGGCCGCCGCCCGCAAGCCGTGCCCATTCGAGCTGAGCTCATCCAGGTAGACGCCGTACTGGCTGGGACTCTGCCATTGCACCGCATCTTCAACCGCCGTTCCCTCTCCCCACTCATTGAAGGTCGTGACGAGTTGCCAGGGCGCGCCCGACGCGACCATGTCCTGGACGTTGAGGCGCCAGCGGCTGGGATCCCGCACGAGCCGCGGCGCGGCGTCGGTCGCCAACCAGAAGCCGGGACTGATGCTGAACGAGTAACCGGTCTGCTTGTCTTCCGCGGATGTCGGCGCGTACTGGTGCCAGCTCGCGGGCTGGACAGAACAGAGGCGATAGCCGGCGAACACCTGGGGGTCGAGGTAGAACTGTCCGGCGTTTGCGGTTTCCCATGTCGCGACGTCGGTGCAGCTTTTGACGGCGCGGGTGTAGATGAATAGGACGGGCTTGCCGTTGACGTGCAGGAAGTTTGGGTCGGATCCGTAGTGGGTGGCGATGTAGGTGAGGTCCAAGGCGACCTGCGTGCTGCTCAATGCCGGCTCGTAGTACAGCGTCCAGTAGAAGTTCCTGGAATGAGCCTCCGCGAGCAGGAGACTTATCCGCTGGTCGGTCTTGCTCCCCTGTCCCCACCAGGAAGCGATGCCTACATTGATGCCCGCGTACTCCATGCGAGCGATGTGGTCATCGATGGTGGCCGCGTCGCTCGAGTTGTAGTAGCCGAGGGTTGGCGTGTAATGCGTGTACCGGTTGCTCACGGGGCCCCAGGTCTCTGGGAACCACGGGTAGTAGAACGCCGCGCGGATGGGGAAAGTGGGCGCGGCGGCTTGGGCATTCGTGGGGCGCGCGGCCAGGAGCGACAGAGGCAAAATCAGAATGGTGAGGAGGGCCGGGATTTTCATATCGCGGTTGGCGGTTCGGGACGATACTCCACCCCCGCCGGCTCCTCAATAGGTCGCCTGTCCTATCGCCTCCGCCCGGTCGAGCGGGGAACTGCCGGCGCGCTATAAGTAGCCCACCACAGCGCCATGAGTCAGCTTGAAGAAAAGCGTGCGCGAGCTGCCATCGGCGCTGAAGAAGTAGGTCCCGTCCAGGCTCGCGTTGCATGGTCCACCGCCCCAATCCACGTAGGCGCACACGTGCGTTCCGACCACTCGCCCATCGGGCAGCCATGCGTCGGGGAGATAATCGATCGGTCCGAACGCACTGGCAGTCGAGGACGTGAGGTCGGCGCCGGCCATCTGGTAGTTGATCACCGGATCTTTGGCTCCGTTCCGGCCGGCGATCAGGCGCTTGTTGTCCGCCGAGACCGCGACCTTGATGTACGCGATGGCGTCCGTCGTGTTGGCGGAGCCACCGATCGTCATCTGAATGAAGTGCGTCGCCCCCGCCGGTGACCGAACGTCAATCCGGCCCTCAGCGAACGATCTGCGGCAGATCATCGTGCCGTCATCGAGAACCGCGTACACGGTGCACGTCGGCGACACGATCGTGACCTTCTGGCTGTTCAAATCGAATTTCGCAAGGCTGAAGCGATATTCGAGAAACGGTCCCGCGCCGCCGAGTCCCGTCGGCTGTTGGGTCAGATAGACACCGCTGGCGTTCCAGGTAAAAGCGGCGTAACTGGTGTCAGTGGCCGGCGCAGGCACCGCGGCGATCTCGCTGTCACTCGTCGGGGTTCCGAGGTGTATGTGGGTCGTGAATTGGGCGTCGGTCAGCGTGTAGATCCAATGCGAGAGGTCAGGGCTTACGGCGACTCGGCCGCTATCGAACAAGCTCAGACTTGGCTCCAGTTCGCCAAGCTTGCGCACCGTCCCGCTCCTGTCGAGCGACTCGAGGATTCGTCCGTTGAGCAAAATCACGTGATCGTTGACGATGCCTTGGTATGAACCAGCGACCTTTGCCGTGTCGCGGGCGTCGAGCCTCGCCAGGCGAACCTGGTTGCCCTGGACATCCTCGATCACGAGCCGGATGTCCGACGATGAAGGCGACGCGGTCGCGCCGGCCGATGGGCTAGCACTTGTCGTCGGAGCAGAGGCCGTCGGTGAGTGAACCGAGGCAGCCGGGGAAGCACCGCAGGCGGCGAGCAATACGACCGCCACGGCTGCGCCAAAGGTCGTACCGCCAAGCCTTCGCCTCATGATCCGCAAACGAGACAGCCCGTGGCTCCGTTACGGGACTCGCGCTGACCAGGCCAACCCACCAATTTGTCGCTCAGCGACATTTATACGGTTTTTTTGGCGTAACTAGGCGTTCTCCAAGTGAGTGAGGAGGCTGACCCGCTCAATCTCCTCACCGATCCGAACAGCAACCCGCAGCGCCGGCACGTTGCGGCGAGCTGCCCCGGACGGGCAGCCTCATTGGCCGCGTGCGCTGGCAAGGGGGGATGCGAAATGGACGAAAAGAGGAGTGCCACCAGGCGCTCGGGGGCGGAGCGACGCACGTCTGAGCGCCGAATTCCCACATTTCACCACCGATTCGCCGCAGGACCCGGCCCTCCGCCTCGCTCTCGAGAGCGCAGAAAAGGCCTGCGCCGGCTGGAATATCGGCGCAAAGTCTCCAATCGCCGCGCGGCGGCCTAGCGCTGCGTAGAGCCCCTACGCGGGGTCGAACCTGTAAACAGCACCACCGAGGTTGACCAGGTACAGCTCGCCTGATTCGTCCTCGCCGAACGACGAGACCAGGAACGCGGTGTCCATCAGCGTCGCCATCGTCCAGTGTCCGCGAAACAGGACGAGCGTCCGCAAGACTCCGCTGCAGTAGTCCGCGAACACATAGAAACCGAACATCGACGGAATCTTCGAACCGCGGTATACATAGCCTCCGGTGACGGAGCAGCTCCCGCCGGCGTGCGAGTACTCCGCCACCGGCTTGACGTCGCCCGTCAGCCGCACCCCCGATCGGTACACATGCGACCCCTCGAATACCGGCCAGCCGTAGTTCTCGCCACCCTTGCTCGACGACGCGCGGAAGTCGACCTCCTCCCATGCGTTCTGGCCGACGTCGCCTATGTAGAGGTCACGCGTGGCACGATCAAAGCTGAATCGCCAGGGATTACGCACTCCGTATGCCCAGATCTCGTGACGAGTCCCGCTTCCCAGGTTGGGATTGCCGACCGGCACCGTGTATGGACCGGTCGCCTGGACCTCGATCCGCAGGATCTTTCCGAGCAGTGTCGTAAGGCTCTGCCCGTTGCCCTGGGGCGCGTGGCCCGTGCCGATATCGCCTGCGTTCCCTCCGTCGCCCATTCCGATGTACGGGTATCCGTCGGGTCCGAACGAAACCAGACCGCCGTTGTGGTTGGACTGCGGCTGCGTGATGGTAAGCAACGCCTGGCCCGAGGAGCGGTCCGCCACGTCGAAGCCAGGCACGGCCTTGTAGCGCGCGATCACCGTGTCGCCCACATGGCCAGTCGAGCGGGTGTAGTCGACGACGAAAACTCCATTGGTCGCGAAATCAGGATGAAAAGCGACGCTCAGGAGTCCACGTTCTCCGCCTGCCACGACCAACGAGCGTATGTCGAGGAAAGGCGTGGGCAGCACACGCCCATCCTTCATGACGAGGATGCGCCCCGCCTGCTCAACGATGAACATACGACCAGAGCCATCGCCGGCACTCGTTACGTAAACCGGACTCCTCAAGCCCGCCGCGACCCGTGTGAGCTTGAATGAACCGCTGTTGACCGTCGCGGAAATGGGTGACGCCAAAGGCGGCGACGGGGTCGGCGAAGGCGAATTGGTGGGACTCCAGAACAGGGATGGAGACGGCGACCGCCCCTGAGATTTGTTCTGCTGGCCGGCACAGCTGACCGCGATGAGAATCGCAATGCAACAAGCAGCGCTTCGCACCGGGGCTACGTTGACGGAATCCGCTGCTGAGAGCTAGCTGGGAACTGGGTGTGATTACATTCCAGGCGTGACGGGTCGCGTCGCAAAGTTCCTGGTGCTCGTCACGATCCTCGCCGTTGCGTGCACGCGAAACTCGCCGGCGCCATCGCACAGCCCCAGCAACCCGCCACTGCCTGGGAACGTCGCATGGACCGACTGCGGTGGTCGCTTCCAATGTGGCACCTTGCAGGTGCCGCTCGACTACGACCATCCGGACGCGCGAAAGATCTCGCTCGCATTGATCCGAATCAAGGCGAAAGATCAGGCCAATCGCATCGGCTCTCTCCTGATGAACCCGGGCGGCCCTGGCGAGTCCGGCATCGAGTTCTTGCGCAGCGACCTCTCCTCGCTGAGCAACCTGAATCGTCGATTCGACCTGGTGACCTGGGACCCGCGGGGCGTCGCCGCAAGCACGCCAGTGACCTGCGTCGACGGCCCGCAGGAAGACGCCTACCTGGCGATCGATTCGGTGCTGGACGACCCAGGTGAGAAACAAACCGCGATCCAGGCGGACAAAGACTTTGCCGCGGGGTGCCAACGACGCAGCGGCGACCTGCTTCCGTTCATGGACTCGGCAAGCACCGCTAGAGACATGGATCAAATCCGGCTTGCGGTTGGCGATCCGCAGCTCACCTACCTTGGATTCTCTTATGGGACGTACATCGGCCAGTGGTACGCGCACCTCTTCCCCACCCACGTGCGCGCGCTGTCGTTGGACGGCGTCGTCGATCCGACAGTCCCCGCCAACGAAAGCCTCCTCGGCGTGGTCATCGGCTTCGAGGAAAACCTGAAGGCTTTCCTGGCCGACTGCCGCTCGCGCAGCACGTGCGGCTACGCACGGTCCGGCGACCCGGGGACGAAGCTCACGGCTCTGATGGCGCGACTCGATTCAACGCCGCTCCGGTTCGGTGGCCGGCAGCTCACGCGCACGCTCGCCATGACGGGGCTGCTCGTCACGCTCTACGACCAGAGCCTGTGGCGCTACCTCGACCAGGCGCTAACGGCAGCGGACAGCGGCGACGGCCGCATCCTTCTACTGCTCGCTGACGCATACAACCATCGCAAGGCGGACGGCACCTATTCGAATCTCTTCAACGGAGCTTTTCACTCCACGAACTGCCTCGACTTCCCGGTGCCCACCGACATCACCGCGTATGACGAGCTCGGTCCGGCGTTTGCCAAAGCCTCGCCGCTGTTCGGGCCGTGGTTCCAGTACTCCAACCTGCAGTGCGCTCTGTGGCCCGTGAAGCCGAAAAACCGGCAGGGACCCTTGACGGTCAGCGGAGCGCCCCCGATCCTCCTGGTCGGCGGCACCAACGACCCGGCGACCCCTTACGCCGAAGCGCAGTCCGTCAACCGGCAGATCGCGGGTTCAGTGCTGCTGACGCGACAAGGCAACGGCCACACGTCGTACGACTCGAGTGCCTGCGCGCATGCCGCTGAAGACGCCTACCTGATCAGCCTGACCCTTCCCGCCGCCGGAACTGTTTGCTCGGGTTAGGCGACTGGAGCAGCGGCGCGCGACTTCGTTTTGGCAAAGGTGAGCTGGTCGCCCTTGATGTCCACCTCGACCGCGTCTCCGTCGGTGAAAGTCCCTTCCAACAGCAGCATCGCAAGGGGGTCCTGGACCAGGCGCTGGATCGCACGCTTCAAAGGGCGCGCGCCATAGACAGGGTCCCACCCACGTTCGATCAGCAGCTTGCGGGCCGCGTCGGTGACGGTCAGCGAGATCTTGCGATCCTCGAGACGCTTCCGCAGCCGGGCCAGCTGGATATCGACGATCGCGCCCAGCTGTTCCTGGGTCAGCGATTTGAACACGATGATGTCGTCGACGCGGTTCAGGAACTCGGGGCGGAATTGGTCGCGCAGGACAGCCATCACCGCCTCGCGAACCTCATCGAACGAACGACCTGACATGTCCTGGATCAGCTGACCGCCGAGGTTGGAGGTCATGATCAGCACGGTGTTGCGGAAGTCGACCGTCCGGCCCTGACCATCGGTCAACCGCCCGTCGTCGAGGATCTGCAGCAGGACGTTGAAGACGTCAGGGTGCGCCTTTTCGATCTCGTCGAATAGCACGACTGAGTACGGCCGGCGCCGGACGGCCTCAGTGAGCTGGCCGCCCTCGTCGTAACCCACGTAGCCGGGGGGCGCGCCGAGCATCCGTGCGACAGTGTGCTTCTCCTGGTATTCGGACATGTCGAGACGGATCAGCGCCTGCTCGTCGTCGAACAGGAACTGCGCGAGCGCACGTGCCAGCTCTGTCTTTCCGACACCCGTCGGGCCGAGAAAGATGAACGAGCCAACTGGTCGGTTCGGATCGGCGAGGCCCGATCGCGAGCGGCGTACTGCGTTCGCCACCGCGCTTACTGCTTCGTCCTGGCCGATCACCCGATCGTGCAGGCGATCTTCCATCTTGATGAGCTTGGCGACCTCGCCCTCCATCAGCTTGGAGACCGGGATCCCCGTCCACTTGGCGACGATGCGGGCGATGTCCTCCTCGGTGACCTCCTCATTGAGCAGCGGATGTCCACCCTGCAGCTGCGCGAGTCGCGCGTTGGCCTCACCCAGCTGCTTTTCGATCTCGACGGCCTTGCCGTAGCGGAGCTCGGCGGCCTTGGCGAAGTCGGCTGCCCGCTCGGCGCGCTCGGCGTCCCCGCGCACCTCCTCGAGGTTGGCCTTCAGAGCGCGGATCTTTGCGATCGCCTCTTTTTCCTGGTTCCACCGGGAGCGCAGCGCGGTGCGCTTCTCCGACGCCTCGGCAAGCTGCTTCTCGAGCGCCGCGAGGCGCTCTTTGGACGCGCGGTCCGATTCCTTCTTGAGAGCCTGGCGCTCGATTTCGAGCTGCCGGATCTGGCGCTCGAGCTCGTCGAGCTCGGCGGGCATAGAGTCGATCTCGGTGCGCAGCCGCGCGGCCGCCTCGTCGATCAGGTCGATCGCCTTGTCGGGAAGGAAGCGGTCGGTGATGTAGCGGTTCGACAGCGCGGCGGCGGCCACGATGGCGGCGTCCTTGATCCGCACGCCGTGATGGACCTCGTAGCGCTCGCGCAGTCCGCGCAAGATGCTGATCGTGTCTTCCACCGACGGCTGGTCGACCAGCACGGGCTGGAAGCGCCGTTCGAGTGCCGCGTCCTTCTCAATGTGCTTGCGATATTCGTCCAGGGTGGTCGCGCCGATCGCACGCAGCTCACCGCGCGCCAGGGCGGGCTTCAAGAGGTTCGCGGCATCGATTGCGCCCTCGGCCGCGCCCGCGCCGACCAGCGTGTGGAGCTCGTCGATGAACAGGATCACCTGGCCGTCTGAGCCCTCGATCTCCTTCAACACCGCCTTGAGGCGGTCTTCGAACTCGCCGCGGAACTTGGTGCCGGCGACCACCGCGCCCAGGTCGAGCGCGATCACGCGCTTGCCCTTGAGACCTTCGGGCACATCGCCCTGGGCGATTCGCTGGGCGAGACCTTCGGCGATCGCCGTCTTTCCGACGCCCGGTTCACCGATCAGGACCGGGTTGTTCTTGGTCCGGCGGGACAGGACCTGGATCACGCGACGGATCTCCTCGTCGCGGCCGATGACGGGATCGAGCTTGCCGTACTTGGCGAGCTTGGTCATGTCGCGACCGTACTTCTCGAGCGCCTGGTACTTGGACTCGGGGTTCTGGTCGGTCACCCGCTGCGTGCCGCGCAGGGGGCGGAGCGCCCGGAGCAGGGCTTCATGGGTAGCGCCGGCGTCCTTCAGGATCTTCAGGTCGCTGAGGGACAGCAACAGATGCTCGGTCGAGATGTACTCGTCCTTGAGCCGCTCGGCCTCGCGCTCGGCCTGCTCCAGGGTCTTGTTCAGGCCCTCGCTGAGGTAGGGCTGTCCGGCGCCGCTGACCTTCGGAAAGCGCTCGATCGCTGAGATCAGCGCCGGCTGCAGCGCCTGGAAGGATGCGCCTGCGTGCTCAAGGAGAGCCCGGGCGACGCCCTCATCCTCGCGGACGAGCGACAGCAGGAGGTGCTCGGGTTCGACGGCCTGATTGCCGGTCGCCCGCGCGAGCTCCGCAGCTTCCTGCAGAGCTTCCTGGGCCTTCTCTGTGAATCTGTCAAGTCTCACGCTGGAGTTATCCCAAGCGGTTTAGGGGGCCAAACAGATTGTCCGTATCTTTTCGGCATGCCTGAATTGCCCGAATTGGAGGCTCTGCGGATGCGAATCGGGCCGCGGGTCGAGGGCAGGCTGATCACAGCTGCGACGGTCAATCCCAAGAAGGCGCACCTGCTCCGCTACCCAGTCGACAACTTCGCCCTCGAGCTGCCGGCTCGACGGGTCACCTCGCTCACGCGCCGCGGAAAGCACATGGTCTTCGCAACCGAGCTGGGCGGCGGAGGCCAGCCGAGGTGGCTCGTCATCAACCCCATGCTGGGTGGCCGATTTCAGATCGTCGGCGGCGACGCTCCCGTCCCGGCGACCGAGGTCTTCACGCTGCGAGTCGAGGGCAAGCAGGAGCTGCGCTACCTGGACTTCCGCGACATGGGCCGGATCTACTGGGTGAGCGAGTGCTCGCGTGACGTGCCGGCGTGGGACGGCCAGGGGCCGGAGGCGGACTCAGTTGGCCAGATGGGCCTGGACGTATTTCGCAAGCGGCTGCGGCGCTTTCGCGATGAGCTGAAGGACCTGTTGCGCAACCAGGAGTTCCTGGCCGGCATCGGCAACGCGTACTCGGACGAGATCCTGTTCGAGGCGCGGCTCTTGCCGTTACGGCGCCGCACCTCGCTCAAGCCGGAGGAAGAAGAGGCGCTTTTCCGAGCCATACCTCTGGTCCTGTCACGCGCGGTCGAAGCCATCCTCGCCAACCCCAACTACGACGAATCGAAACAGGATCGGACCTTCATGTCGGTGCATATGAAGGGCGGCAAGACGTGCCCCAGGTGCGGCCATCGGATCAGCCAGCTCGGCTCCAACCGGGAGCCGCTGAACTTCTGCCGGGGCTGCCAGCTCTAAAAGAAGCCGCACCTCCGGCGGGCCCTCCCTTCTGCTTCCGGCCCCTCCCCCGACCGGCCAACCTCAATTCAGCGTAAGGCCGGCGTCAACCCTGCCCGTTAAGAACGGTGGCCGGCTCCGGCGAGGTTGCCCGCGATCGACTCCAGCAAGCGGTGCGAAGCGACGCTGATCTCGTCGATCGCCACCTCGAACGCCGCCGCGTGGCGGCTCGAGGGCTTGGTGAACCCGCTCACCTTACGGACGAACTGTCGCGCAGCCTCGCGGATCTCGTCATCGGTGGCGACAACGTCGGCATGACGGAGGGTCTTGATGCTTCGACACATGGCTCACAACGATAGACAGCGCTACGGGCCGCGATGCGGCGGCAGCTCAGGCAGGTCAGGCGGCGCGAGCCGCGTGGGGTCGAGCCCCGCGCGTTTCAGCATCGCGTTCGCCAGCCGTTCATAGCGATGCTCGACCAGGTCGCCCACCGGATCCGCACTTGCGCTCATCAGCTGGCGAAAGCTCAAGGTGGACACGGCCCGATACGCAAGCACGGCCCGGGCGGCGTCGGCCCGCCCTGTGATCGACGCCACTCGTACGAACGCGAGCGCGGCGCCTGTCTCTCGCATGTCGCGCCATCGCCACCCGCCGTAGGGAAGCAACACGAGAAGGATGGGCGGCAGCGCGACGAGCAGCGCCAGGGTGATGGCGACGCGGATGATCGCGTCGTGGATGTTGTGACCGGCTGAGACCAGTTGGTCGCCGGAGTAGTGCTGCAGAGCATTTGCCATGTCCTGGAGAAATTTGGTCAAGAGAGGAACGTCGTTCGGGATCACCTGCCTGAACGCGGCAATCCACTTGTTGAAGGTGGCGCCTGTATTGGTCATGCCGTCGGCGATGGCTTGCAATCCCATCACGGTCTGGTAGATCAGCCATCCCAGGTAGGCCCAGACAACCGTCCAGAAGAAGACGACCGTGTCGGCGAGAACCCGCAGAAATGCAGACCATGGGCTGTCCGGGTAAGGCTTGAGCATCATCGTCCCGCGCACGATAAGTCACCGGCCACCAAACCGAGCCGCGAGGGCTCAGCCTTGGATCGACCTGGCGGGGACGCGATCTACGCGATCGAGTAATCGACCTCCACGCTGACCTGCACGTCCAGATCGCCGACCGGGACCTGCGTCACCGCCTTGTCCGGCGCGGCCAGGGCCGCCCCGTAGGTGTACGGATAAGGGGTCCTGGTGTTGATCGAGACATCGCTGACGCGAATCACCTGGCCGACATGCACCCCCGCCGCGGAGGCCATCGCCTGGGCCTTGGCTTTCGCATCGGCGATCGCAAGCGCGCGTGCCTCCGCCTGCGCCGCCTTGGGGTTCGCGAGCCCGAAGCCGATCGAGATGTTCGTCGCCCCGCCTTCCTGGACGATGGCGTCCAATGTCCTACCGACCGTGTCGACGTTGTGCCACTTGACCTGTAGCTGCTCGCCAGCACGATAGCCGGTGATGGTCTGACCGGTCGATCCGTATTCGGGGCCGATCCAGTAGCCCGAGGTGCTGAGGTCCTTGTCGACGACGCCGAGCGACTTGATCCTCGCGATCAGCTTGGCCGCCTTGGTCGCCAGGTCGCTCTGAGCGGTGGCGGCCGTGCTCGCCCGCGATTCGATCCCGGCGTTCAGCAGGGCAAGGTCGGGTTTCTTGGACACGGTCGCGTCGCCGCTTGCAAGGATCGCGGAGTCGATCCCTGAAGCGGTTGTGGCGGACCGCACGTTGACGAGGACGGGGGCACGACTGACCACGATCACGGCCGCGACGGCCACCGAGCAAGCGACCACGACGGCGATGGGGATGACGAGAAGGCGGAAGGATTGGGGCATGTGGCGCGACCTCCTTGTGCCTGCGGAAACGCCGCCGGACAGCCCCAGGTAACAGGCCGCCTTAGATCCGGCTCAATCAGTTCTCCGGCCCCAAATCCGGGAACGATGGCGGGTCGAACCCCACGTTGGGCATGGTGCCTGTCCGCCAGTACACGCCACGCCGGCGCTGCATGAGCTCCTCGTCGACCAGGTAGCGCCGGAGCGCAGCGAAATCCGGATGCCGGCGCGAGATGACGCGATTCACCTCTGACTCCGGGTAGAGCCGGCCCGGCTGAAAGTCTTCGACGAGCCACTTCAACACGGCGAGGCGCTTTTTGTGCTGGACCGGGATGCTGATCAACCGTCCCGCGAGGTCCACGAAGTTCTCCAAGACGCGCTCGTCGTCGTGGCCAGGGGTCCGTGACATCGATTCTCTACCGGCAAACATGAGATAGCCACGGTCGAACCACGCGGCATCATCGTAGTGCGAACTTAATGGGCTGAGATGTCGTCTGGGCGAGGCGCCGTTTCCATGGCCTAGCACCCGGCCTGGCGGGCGGCTGTGGCCTGGGCGTCCGCCCAGTTGAATGCCGCGACTGGCGGCGAATAACTTCGCGGGCCGGCGCACGCGGCATCCGTGACCTGCTTACGCAGACCGGAGTCCAGCTCCTCGCGTGAGGCGAGCAGCGCTGGTGTGGCGTCACTCGAAAGCTCCGCGAGGTAGGCGCCGTCGATCTTGTGCGTGATCTGCGCGTGGTTCGTGTTGAGGGCGACCACGATTGCCTCGGGACTCGCGACATTCAAAGCAAGAAGGACCGCCGCCGCGGTGGTCGCCGCGGCCCCGATGAACCATCGGCGGTGTCGCCAGAGGCCGATGAAGTCCGCGGCCAGCAACAGGAACACGAGCCCGATCCACACCGCGAAGACGTGGCTGTACAGGCGCAGCATGGTGAACCCGTATGCCTCCTCATAAAGGTTCAGGCGGCGAAAGGCGACGACGACGATCATCAGGGTCAACGCGATCGCGCATTCGGCCAGGACGAGAAACGCGAGAAGGGTCTTGGGCTCTTTGAAGGCGCTGATCCGGCTGAAGATGATCAGCAGCGCGAGCGTGATGCCGCTGACCCACAACAGCTGGAAAAAACCTGACCGGGCGTAGTCGGAGTACGTGAGGCCCGCCGATTTCAAGGTCTCTGCCGCCGCGCCGCTCGCCGCCATGACCTGCGCCAGCGCAAAAGCCAGGAAGACCGCATCGAGGATCGCGAGGACGACCAGCGCTTCTGTTGCCCCCAGTCGCCAAGCGGGTCCGTCCACTCGGTCCGGCGGCTCCGCCAGCGCCAGACGCAGCAGGCCCGCCGCGACGAACGATCCAACGGCGACGAAGGACACGTCGAGCAGCAGCTGCCCGAGGTCGATGTTGAGGTTGAAGAAGGAGGCAAACACAGGGTCCGCCGCGGCCAGGAGCCCTGCCAGAAGGGCGGCGATCGGCAGGGCGATCAGCACGCCGCGCGCGAACGGAATCGCCGAAGAGACGCGATTGCGCGACCGGAGGATGGGCCTGGCGACGAAGGCAATGCCGGCGAAGAGTTGAATCATGCCGTGGACTGAGCGCGCCAACGCGTCGATCGCACCCAGGTCGTAGACCGAACCTCGGACGCCGAGCGAGGCGGCCGCACCGAGCATCACGAGGGCGGCGATGAGATCCGGCCAGAGCAGCCACGGGCTGGCGCGCAAGCTGAACCACGCGGCAAACACGGCCCCGATAGCGACCAGGATTCTCGACTCCAGGCGCATCGGGCGCCCGACCCAGACCAGTGCGAAGGCCCCGATCAGAAAAGTGACCGAGGCGGCGAGGCCGAACTTCCCGGTGCGGAGAGCCTGGTCGGCCAGAAGCCCGGTCGCGACGACGAATGCGAGGGCCGCCCAAGTCGCGGTGGATCTGAGCTTGGTGCTCGCCCAGGCCGGGAGATCCGTCGCGACTGGGCGCCACGCCGCGCCGTCCCAACGCCACCGGCCGTCGGGAGAGAGTTGACCCACGTGAGTAGGCGTGACGTCGGCCACCAAGCACTTGAAGCGCTTCGGCGCGCCAAATGGTTACGACATTGGCGGAGGGGCAGGTGTGTGATTTCACCACATAGTGGACAGATGTCGCAGGACATAGTGGACACCACCTTGATCGGAGGTGGTCCATGTCAGCGCTCGGTTGCTACATCGTCGATGCCATCGTGTTCGAACACCGCAGCCCTGCGACCCTCGCCCGCGACCACGGGATCTCTCGGAGCTGGATTTACCGGCTGCTGCAGAGATTCAAGGAAGGCGGGTACGCGTCCTTAGAACCGAGGTCGCGTCGACCCCGGTCGTGTTCTCATCAAACTGGCGCCGACATCGTCGCCAACGTGCTCAAGCTGCGCGACGAGCTGACCAGCGCCGGTCATGACGCCGGCCCCCAGACCATCCTTTATCACCTCGCACGCCAGTCCCGTGGCGGGCCGTCGGCCGCCACGATCTGGCGGATCCTGAAGCGCAACGGCCTCATCACTGCACAACCCCACAAGCGACCGCGCTCCTCATTCATCCGTTTCGTCGCCAAGCTGCCCAACGAGACCTGGCAGCTCGACTCCACGCCCTGGCAGCTCGCCGACGGCACGCCAGTCGAGATCCTGAACCTGCTCGACGACCATTCCCGCATCGGCCTGGCCTCTACCTGCTTTCTCACGGTCAAGGCTCTGGACGTGGTCAGGGTCTTCCGCACCGCTTCGAATACGTTCGGGCTCCCCGCCTCGCTCCTCAGCGACAACGCTGCCGTCTTCACCGGACGCTCCCGCCGCGGCAAGGTCGCCCTCGAGTCAGAGCTCGAGAGCCTGGGCATCATCTTCAAGCACTCCACTCCCTATCACCCTCAGACCTGCGGTAAGGTCGAGCGCTTCCACCAGACCCTCAAACGCTTCCTCAAGAAGCAACCACCCGCGGCCACCCTCCAAGAACTGCAGCCGCAGCTCCGTGTCTTCCTCGACTACTACAACAATCACCGACCCCATCGTTCTCTCAATCGGCAGACGCCCATGGCGGTCTTCGACACCAAGGTCAAGGCGAAGCCCGTCGCGAACACCGAAGCCATCGACCACCGCGTCCGTCGCGACAAGATCGACCGTTTCGGTAAGGTCACCCTCCGCTACCTCGGCAAGCTCCGCCACATCCCGGTCGGCGAAGCCCATAAGAACCGAAGGGTCAGGCTATTTGTCGCTGGCCCGCACGTCCGAATCGTCACCGAGGATGGTGAGCTCATCCGCGAACTCTCCATCGACCCAAAGCGCGACTACCAACCGCTCCGAGGCCGCTGGCCTGTGCACAATGTCTTGCAACAGGTGTCCTCGATGTCCTGAGACAGGACATTGGCGGAGGGGCAGGGATTTGAACCCTGGATAGGCTTGCACCTATAACAGTTTTCAAGACTGTCGCCATCAACCGGACTCGGCCACCCCTCCACGAGGGCACGAGCGATTATCGCGCTCCGATCAGCTCCACCCCGCCCATGTAGGGCTTCAAGACGTCCGGCACGGTGATCATCCCATCCGCCCGCTGATACGTCTCCATGATGGCGTCGATGGTCCTTGGCAACGCCAGTCCGGAGCCGTTGATCGTGTGCGCAAACCTCGGCGGCGTCCCACGGCCCGCGCGGTAGCGGATGTTGGCGCGCATCGCCTGGAAGTCGTTGAAGGTCGAGCACGACGACACCTCGAGATAACGGTCCAGGCCGGGCGCCCAGGCGTTCAGGTCGTACTTCTTGTACTGCGCGAAGCCCATGTCGCCGCTGCACATGGCCATCACCTGGTAGTGCAGGCCAAGGCGCTGCAAGATGTCCTCTGCGTCGCGCGTCAGCTTCTCGAACTCCTCCAGCGAGGTCTCAGCGCTGGTGACCTTGACCAGCTCGACCTTGGAGAACTGATGCATGCGGATGAAGCCTCGCGTGTCCTTGCCCGCGGCGCCCGCCTCGGTCCGCCACGACGGCGCGTAGGAGACGTACTTGAGCGGCAGGCGCTCGCCGTCGAGGATCTCCTCGCGGTGAAAGTTCGTCACCGGGACCTCGGCCGTGGGGATGAGCCAGAGGTCGCGGTCCTCGATCTTGAACAGCTGGTCTGCGAACTTGGGCAGGTTCGCGGTCCCGGTCATCGATGCGCTGTTCACGAGCATCGGCGTCCAGAGCTCGACATAACCGTGTTCGCGGGTGTGCACGTCGAGCATGAACTGCACTAGCGCGCGCTCGAGCCGGGCACCATCCCCGATCAGAAAGGCGAATCGCGAGCCGGCGATGCGCGCCGCGTGCTCGAAGTCCATGATCCCCAGCGCCTCGCCGAGGTCATAGTGGGTGCGAGGCGCGAAGCCGAGCTCGGGCTTGCTCCCCCAGTCCCTCGTCACAACGTTGTCCGCCTCGGTCTCCCCGATCGGCACCGACTCGTGGAAGACGTTCGGCACCCGCATCAGAAGGTCATCGAGCTCACGTTTCACCGCGTCCGCGACCGAGAGCTCACTCTTCGCGGTATCCGCCATCTGGCGCAGCCGGTCCTTCAATGCTTCGTCGCGCGTCCTCGCGAACTCTTTCGAAAGCTCGTTCTGCTCCGCCTTGACCGTCTCGGCCTTGTGCAGGTGCCCACGCCACGCCTCGTCGAGTCGCAGGATGTCGTCGACGGGTGCCGGCTCGCCCTTCAGCTGCGCCGCACGCTTGACGGCGTCGGGGTTTTTGCGGAGGAATTCGAGAGACAGCACCGCTACGCCTCGGACTTCATGACTGGGAAAAGGATCACGTCGCGGATCGACGGCCGGTCTGTCAGGAGCATGACCAGGCGGTCGACGCCAATCCCCAGCCCACCGCACGGAGGCAGCCCGTACTCCACCGCGCGCAGAAAGTCTTCGTCCATCGGATGCGCCTCGACGTTGCCCGCCGCGCGCATCGCGGCCTGTGCCTCGAAACGTGCGCGCTGGTCGATCGGATCCGTCAGCTCGGTGAAGGCATTGGCGTATTCGCGGCCGAGGATGATCAGCTCGAAGCGCTCGACGAACCTCGGGTCGTCCTCGCGAGGCCGGGCCAGTGGCGAGATCTCCACCGGATAGTCGAGCACAAACGTCGGCTGGCGCAGCCGCGGCTCGACGTGCTCCTCGAAAAGGTCGTTGAGCTCTTCGCCCGCCGCATGGCGGCCTGTGTGCTCGAGCACCAGGTCCGCCATCCGCTCGCGACGGTAGGGCGGTGTCAGGTTGACCGATTCACCCTGGTAAGAAGTTTCGAGGGGCCGGTCGGCGGCCATCGCCGAGACCACCATCAGGTCTTCGACCAGTTGCATGACGTCCTCATAGTCGGCATACGCCTGGTACGACTCGAGCAGCGTGAACTCCGGGTTGTGGCGCGGGGAGAGTCCCTCGTTCCGAAAGACTCGCCCGATCTCGTAGACGCGCTCGAAGCCGCCGACCAGCAGACGCTTCAGGTGCAGCTCGAGCGCGATGCGCAGATAGAGATCGCGGTCGAGCGAGTTGTGATGCGTCTGGAAGGGACGCGCGTGGCCGCCGCCGGGGATCTCCTGCAGGACGGGGGTCTCGACGTCGATGAAGCCGCGTTCGTCGAGCAGACCGCGGATCGCGGCGATGATCCTCGTCCGCGCGCGAAAGACGGCGCGGACCTGCGGGTTTGCGATCAGGTCGACGTAACGCTGCCGGTAGCGGATCTCCACGTCCTTGAGGCCGTGCCACTTCTCGGGCAACGGCCGGAGCGATTTCGTCAGGAGCTGAATCGAATGGACCTCGAGCGTGATCTCACCACGCTTGGTGCGAAAGATCGGGCCGGACGCACCGATGATGTCGCCGGCGTCCAGGTCTGCGAAGCGCGAGAACTCCTCCTCGCCGAGGACGTTGCGGTTCGCCATCAGCTGGATCCGTCCGTGACCGTCTTGCAGGTCGGCGAACACCAGCCCACCCTGCAGCCTTTTCACCATCAGCCGGCCCGCGAGCGCAACCGGCCGGCTGCGTTCGGCATCGCCAAGGAGGGCCTTGGCGCCTTCGGTGGTGTTCGTGGGCATGAATCCACGCGAGTAGGGATCGACCCCCGACGCACGCAAGCGCTCGAGCTTTTCCCGACGATCACGCATGACAGCCGGCAGATCGAGCTCGGTCTCTTCCGTCACGATCGGAAAAGGTTAACTAGAGGCTGAGCTCTTGTTCCTCAGCCGCCGGGAAAGAGTTCACATCCGCGCCGCCGGCCGCCCGATGGTTGCCGAGTGCTTGTTCGATCAGGGCGTCGACGTCGGTGTCGGAATGCACCGGGTCGTGATGGAAGAACGCGAGCTCTTTGACGCCGGCCTGTTCGGCCAGCGACAAGGCTTCTTCGTACGTCGAATGTCCGAACCCCGCGTGGGTCTTGTACTCCTCGGAGCTGTATTGCGCGTCGTGGACCAGTAGGTCCGAATCACGACACCAGTTGGCGAGGTCTTTCAACGAGCCGTTGCTGCCGTTGGCGAACAGCGCGATCTCGTTGTCGGTGGCAAACGTGAAGCGCGAGTCCCCCTCGTCGATGCGATAACCAAACGTCGGTATCGGGTGCATCAGAAGGTGCGGGGTGATCCTCAGAGCACCTACCTCGAACATCTCGCCGGGGTTGCGCTCGATGAATTCCATCTCGGCGGGCATGTGGCTCAAGCGCACCGGGAAGTACGCGGGATCGGTCTGGTCAGCGAACGCCGCTTGCAGCGACTTTGCGGAACCGGCAGGCCCGACGATCGTGAGGTGCGTGCCTGGCACGAATGCGGGCAGGAAGAACGGAAAACCCTGGATGTGATCGAGGTGCGTGTGTGTGATCAAGAGGTGAGCCTGCAATGGCTCGGTCGGGCTGAACGCATTGCCGAGCTCGGCGATTCCCGAGCCGGAATCGATGATCAGGAGATTGCTCTCCTTGTCGCGGACCTCGATGCACGTCGTGTTGCCGCCGTAGCGCAGGGTTCGACGTCCCGGGGTGGGTCGCGTTCCCCGCGTGCCCCAAAACTTGACCCTCATCGGGCGGGGACGTAAATCTTCTGGGTCACGAACACGTCGAGCAGGTCGCGGTCGAGCTTGCCCTGCCGCGCTTCGTCATGAAGGATGTCGAGGGCCGTAGTCGCCGGCACCGCTCTCTTGTACGGACGGTCCTGCGCAGTCAACGCGTCAAAGATGTCGGCGATCGTCATCATCCTGGCCTGCAGCGGAATCTGCTCGCCGGTCAAGCCACGCGGGTAGCCAGATCCGTCGAGCTTTTCGTGATGACCGTAAGCGATCTCGGGGATGCCTTTCATCACCGGTGTCCACGGGATCTTGGTCAGGAAGTGGAAGCTGTGAGTGACGTGCGCCTCCATCTCGAGCCGTTCCTGGGGATCGAGCGTCCCCTTGCGGATGCTGAGGAATCGGAACTCCTGCGGCTCCAGCATCGGATGCGGGTTGCCTGAGATGTCGTAGTACGTCTGCTGCGCGAGAAACTCGATCATCGAGGCCTTGTCCTCCGGCATCACCGTCGGCTCATTCGCAGCCACCACACTCTGCACCCACTTTCTCAGCTGCACGAGCTCTTCTTGCAACCGCTCGTCGATCTGGTCCAGCGCCGAGCCATTCCTTCCGGCACGCAGCGCCTCGAGCTTCTCCGATGCGTACTTGACCTGCACCGACCGCTCGATGAACTCGAATCGGGCCTGGATCACCTCGAGCTGGCCTGGCACCAGCTTTTTCGCCTTGATGAGGATGTGCTCGCGCACACCGACCTTGCCGAAGTCGTGCAGGAGACACGCGTAGCGCAGCTCCTTGAACTGGTCTTCGGTGAGCCGGACCTCGCTGTACTTGCCCGTGTCGATCTCGGTGACCGCGTGGGCCAGTCGCGCGGTGAGGCCCTCGACGCGGCCCGAGTGGCCGGCCGTGGTCGGGTCTCGTTGCTCGATCGCGGTGACGCTGGCCTGAACGAATCCGTCGAACAGCGCCTGAATTGAATCGAGGAGCGACTTGTTGTCGATGGCCACGGCTGCCTGGCTCGCGATCGACTCGATCATCTCCACATCGTCGGGCTGGAAGCTGGCCACCTCAGTGTCGACGTTGTCGAGCGTGAGCCTCGTTTCGAATTGGCGCTTGGCGTTGATCAGCTGCACGGCGCCGACCACGTCGTTGTTGTAGTCGCGCATCGGCACGGTGAGCATCGACTTCGTTCGGTAGCCGAACTGCGCGTCAAAGCTCTTGCCGCCGACAGGTTTGCCGGGCGGGGGCTTGTATGCGTCCTCATAGATCTGGCTCTTGCCGGTGGACACCGTGTAGCCGACCACGCTCCTTTCGTCGACCGGCACGGTGAACGCCGAGTAGGTGTCCTTGTCGATCGAGTCGTTCTGGCTCGAGGCCAGGAACAGCTTCGGCGTGCCCTCTTCCTCCATCTTCAGCCATAGGCTCGCGCCATCCGCGTTTGTCAGCTGGCGCATCGTGGTGAGGATGAAGGACTGCAGACGGTCGATGTCCTTCTCCGCTGACAGCGCGATGCCGATTCGGTTGAGCTCGCGAAACTGACGATGCCGCCGGTGTGCCTCGTCCTCGAGCTGCGTGACCTGCCGCTTGAGCGCGATGTTCTCCATGCCGACGCGGACCAGCTCGCGCACGGCCGAGGGGGGGGCGTCGGGAGGAACCTCGATGGCGATCTCGGCGAGCTGTTCGGGCGGCTTCTGCCCGGGCCCGAGCACGACCAGCGCCGGCTGCTGGACCTTGGAGGGATCACCGAGCATCTCAGGTTCCAGACCCGCGCCTTCCAGGCCCGCAATCCGGCCTCCGTCGAGCACGTAGAGATGAAATCGCGGGGCCGTTTTCATGAGCGGGCTACGTTCTAGCACCCCCGTCCGAATTTTGCGCGTAGATAAGGCGTAAACCCTCGAGGGTCAGCAGCGGGTCGGTGGTTTCGATGACGTTGGTGAGTCCCGCCACCAGCGAGGCCTGGCCGCCTGTGGCGATCACCCGCGCCTTTCCGCCGAGCTCGTCGACCATCCGTTTCACCATGCCCTCGACCTGGGCGACGAAGCCCCAGACAAGGCCGGACTGGATCGAGGCCACCGTGTTGCGCCCGATCACCGAGTCGGGGGCCACAGGCTCGACCCGGCGCAGCATTGCCGTCTGGGACACCAAGGCGTCGAGCGAGATCTCCACGCCGGGGGCAATCGCCCCGCCGAGGTAGTCGCCTTCGGCGTTGATCGCGTCGTACGTCACCGCGGTGCCGAAGTCGATCACGACGATCGGACCCCCATACTTCGAATACGCAGCCAGCGCGTTGGCGATCCGGTCGGCGCCTACGTCTTTGGGATTGTCGTAACGGATGCGGACGCTTGTCTTGACGCCCGGTCCGACCATCACCGGCTCGCATTTCAGGTAGCGCCGGGACGCCTCGACCAGCGCTGGATTCAGAGTCGGCACCACGCTCGAGATGACCACGCCGCTCACGACCCCAAGATCGAATCCGCGCAGCTCGAAAAGCTGCTTTAGCTCGAGCGCCACCTCGTCGGCGGTTCGCTCGCGGTGGGACGTCACACGCCAGTCGGCGGCCAGTCGATCGCCGTCGAATAGCGCCACCGTCACGTTTGTATTGCCGACGTCGATCGCGAGCAGCATGAGCCGCCCGAACTCTACCGTTCGTGAAGGGGGGTCGGACGCGTCTGGCCCCAGCGGCGCAACGCGACGGCCTCGCGCCGCACCACCCGGGCCCGGGCCGCCACACGGCGCTGATTGGGACCGCCGACGAGGTCACGGCCTGCGACCGAAGACTTGGCATTGAATGATGTCGCGAAGGTGCCCTCCCGCACCTGCCCTGCGACCTCCTGGTGTGCCTTGCGAAAGGCGGTCCCTCCGCGGACCAGCTCCTCCGCGGCATCGGTGGCGAGCATGCTCGGGTCGCCTGCAGCCGCAGCCAGGCGCTGGCGGTCGAACTCCAGGTGCTCGACCAGGATGGCCGCCGCCTCCAGGCAGTCGAACGTGTTGTCAACTGTTGCAAAGAGGGCTGTTTTGTCCTCCTGAAGGTCGCGGTCGTAGGCTAGCGGCAAGCCCTTGAGCGTGGTGGCGAGGGCGACGAGCGAACCGAGCGATCTCGCCGCACGGCCTCGGAGCAGCTCCGCGACGTCCGGGTTCTTCTTCTGCGGCATCAGGCTCGAGCCGGTCGAGATTTCGTCGGCCAGAGTCACAAACCCGAACTCCGCGCTCGCCCACAACACGATGTCTTCACCGAGCCGGCTGAGGTGGATACCAAGCACGGCGCACGCGTACGCGAGGTCAAGCGCGAAGTCGCGATCTGATACGGCGTCGATGCTGTTCTCCGTGAGCCTGGTGAAGCCGAGCTCGCGGGCGACCACGTCACGGCGCAGGGGCAGGGTTGTCGCGGCCAGCGCGCCCGAGCCCAACGGCATTTCTCCCGATGATGCGTATGCCTGCCGGAATCGGGCGGCGTCCCGAAGCAGCGGTTCGGCGTGTGCCAGGAGGTGGTGCCCCAGCGTGACAGGCTGCGCGCGCTGGAGATGCGTGTAGCCCGGCATGAGCCATCCCGCATGGGTCAGGGCTTTGCTCGCGAGGGCCTCGATAAGGGCGGCGAGGCCGACCGTCGCCTCGGCCGCGGCGTCACGGCAGAAGAGCCTCAGATCCAGTGCGATCTGGTCGTTGCGCGAACGACCCGCGTGCAAAGAAGCGCCGGCGGGCGTGATCTCGGTGAGCCTGCGCTCGATCGCCGTGTGGATGTCCTCATCTGTCGGTCGGAACTTGAACGCGCCTTCGTCGAGCTCCCGCTTGACCCGGCGAAGTCCGCGCTCGATCGCCGTCGCCTGGGTCTTCGACAGCAGATGTGCCGCCGCAAGACCTCGCGCATGCGCGAGGCTGCCCGCGACGTCGTACGGATAGAGCTCGTAATCCATCTCGAGCGAGGAGGCAAACCGTTCGAGCTCGGGCAGCATCGGCCCGCTGAAGCGCCCGCTCCAGAGCTTCTTACCCGTCGCTTTGCGGGCTATGGTGCGAGCCTCTTCACGTCACCCAACAAGTTGCCGAGGTCCCTTTCCTGGAGCCGGCCCTGGACCAGTGCCGAGGTGCGCACGCCCAAGCCCCAGAGCTTGATGAAGCCCGCGGCCGCCGTCTGGTCGAACTGATCACCCTTGCCGTACGTGGCGAGCGAGAGCTGATAGAGCTGATGCGGACCCTTCCGGCCCACGACCTGCGACGAGC
>WNGG01002835.1_pt1 | contig 33289 bp, 39 predicted proteins | sample 5400661 | NCBI WGS metagenome assembly WNGG01 (sample SAMN13153372, study PRJNA577476) | soil metagenome | isolation source: 100 cm soil or saprolite under Garry oak tree replicate 1 | place: USA:California | collected 2016-06-15
TGTGGCGCGGCGATGCAGCGCCTGCGACAACTGCCTCGCCGAGCGGCCTGCTGAGGAGGCGGTGCCAGTCGAGGCCGTCATGGCGGGGCTGGCCGCAGTCTCTCGTTTCAGTGGGCGGGTCGGACTTGCCAACGTGGCGGCCGTGCTCGGGGGCCGGCAGAATCGATGGTCCGTGTCGCAGCAGTGGGTGGAGCAGCTTTCGTTCCACGGGGCACTGAAGTCATGGAGCGATCGCCGGGTCAGGCAGCTCCTCGCCGAGATCGTGGCCGCCGGCTGCGCCCGCCAGAGCTCGGGGGAATACCCGGTCGTCGAGTTGACGGCTGCAGGCCGCGAGGCGATTGCGCTTGCGACCCCGCCCGCGCTGACGCTGCCGGCGGAGGCGCCGAGCCCGAGCCGTGGGACCAAGACATACGCCGACGCCCCGGTCGAGACGGTCGACCGTCTCAAGCGTTGGCGCCTGGAGACCGCCCGCGCCACGGGCGTTCCCGCGTACGTGGTCTTCCACGATTCGACTCTCAACGCGATCGCGGCGGCGCGACCGGCCAGCCTTGCCGACTTGCTGCGCGTGCCCGGCGTCGGAGATTCGAAGCTGAGCAAGTACGGCGAAGAGGTTTTGGAGGTGCTGCGAGCCACACCGGTTTGAAGTCCGTGGACGGGTGAATGCTCCTTCACAGACGACTGCGAGCGGGTGCTCGCGCGGGACGGCGTTTACGTCTCGGTGGACACGGGGTCGCCTGAGTATATGAACCCACTTGACGAGGTTCGGGCCGCCCCTCCGGCGCTTCGCGCCACCTCCCCATAAATGGGAGGGTACTCAGATCAGGACGGGCGCCTTTCCTTCACCACCGGCTTCAGATCGCCCTTCAGCGCATCCTCATACGCGGCCCACAGCACCCCATACGCCGCCACCAGGCCTTCGGGGCGGGGCTGGCTCATAGCCACTTCGAAGCGCTTTGTGTACGCATGGTCGCCGAGCTCATCTCGCAGCAAGGCCTGAGTCTGCGCCTCCCATTTCGACGCCGACGCGAGGTCCTTGCGCTTCTCAATCATCAGCCGTCCCCGGTTCATCATCTCCTCCAGGCGTGCGACGAAACCGTGCCGGTCGAATCCCTCCGGCGCGCGGGGCGGGCCCTCGCGGCTTACCGTCTTCCATTGGACCGGGCGGCCGTATGACGGGGCCGAAGCGGAGGGGCGCCAGCCGGCGGCTGCCCGCTGTCGGTCGTATGCCGCGCGCTTGGTGCTGTTGGTCAGAACATCGTGCGCCAAGTTGATCAACTTCGCGTGCTCGAGCGCGTCCGGATGGTTTCCGCGGTCAGGGTGCCAGTACTTGAGCTGCCGACGCCAGGCGGCGTGCAACTCCGTCTCCGTTGCGTCAGGCGGGACACCGAGCACCAAGTAGTAGTCGGCTAATGGACGGCGGTCGTAACGCGAGGCCGCACCTCCTTCGTCTCACAGGCAGAACTGGGCTATCGAAAGCGAAGTCTCGCACGGCGGCCAGGGCTTGTGGCAAGCCCCCTCGCCACTGGGATAATGGTTATCGAGACAGCCGTCTTTCGCAACGCTTTGCGCGACTTTGCCCACCGCCTTGTACCTCTGCTCCGTCGCGCTTAACTGCCTCATGCGAGGGAGTTGTCAAGAATCAGTCGAAGTACTGACAAACATCAGCCGAAGGCCTTTTGTCGCCTATCAGCCGAACTTGCAAATCGTGATGGTGCTCGCGCAGGGAGTCGAACCCTGAACCTTGGGATTAAGAGGCTGCAAGCACACGGTGTCAGGGAGTGTCAGCGAGTGTCACAGAGTGTCAAACCGGCTCGGTTCTATGACGCAGTAGGGTCACAGAGTGTCAGGGGATGTCAGAGAGTGTCTGCGTGAAGGTGTCAATTAGGGTGTCGGGAAATCGGGTGGATAGCGCGTCGCTCAGTGAGGTATAACATGGCAGCCCCGGGAATCGCCAAGCCCGCAAGGACAATCCACCACGCGTCGATCAGTAGGGCGAAGGCAAAGCTCAGGAGAGCACTCGCGGCCTGGGTTGCGAACAGAACGATCACGGAAGGTCGGCCCGGACGGACGAAGAACAGCAAGAGAACTGCAAAGCTGATCGCCGCGGCGATAACGGAAGGCTGCAGCAAAGTATGCGTCAGCGACCCCCCCGGGGGACGAGGGTCCGCCTCTCATAAAGCCGCGAAAAGACCACCAAATCGAGGCGGCAACTAGCCAGACCAGCGCTTGGCCAGCCACGAGTGCGACGATTCCAGCACGAAGCCATCGGTGTGGCGTCATCACTGAGGGAAGTGCACCACGGCCAGCAGATCCTATGCGGTAAACACCGGCGGTTCGTCTAAATGAGCCCGAGATTGACGCGGGACCAGCGGCCGACGGCGCAGCGGCGCGCCGGAGATAAATTTCAGTGGGAGTCAGACATATCAACCGAAGTAGCTTCACGACACATCAACCGAAGGTCTATACGAGCACCAGTAGAAATGACTGGCGCTCCCCACTGGGTTCGTCAAGACGACGAAACGACTTGTCTGATGGAGAACGGTCGAAGACGCGTGGACCTTTGATACCTTAACTGACACCCTGAGACCTGGCGGCAACGAGGAATTTTCTAATGGTGCTCGCGCAGGGAGTCGAACCCTGAACCTTGGGATTAAGAGTCCCCTGCTCTGCCAGTTGAGCTACGCGAGCGCGTATCGAGTGGCCGCCTGTCGATTTTAAGGGCCCAGTCTAATTAACAGCCTGAGTTTCCCGCGGTTCCCGCTCCACGTAGGTTTGCAGGGTGCCTGCCCGGATCCCGCTTGATGTCGACATTGAGGACAAGCTGCTCTACGGACTCACACCCACCCGGCTCGCTTACCTGGTCGTCGCTTTGCTTGCGGGATTCTCGGTCTGGACCTCACATTGGGCGCCTCCACCGGTGCGTGCAACCGTCGCCATCACCATCGCCCTGGCCGGTGTCGTCGCCGCATGGGGGCGCTGGCGAGGCAGACCCATCGACGCCTGGACGAGAGATCTGTTTGCCTTCTGCGTGTCGGAATACCGCCTCCAGTGGACGTGGCCGCGGCTTCTCAAATGTCGCCGTCGGCGAGTCTCGTGATTCGCATTGCACGCCGCCAAGCGGCAACCTGCTGGACTGCCAACTCGCGGCTGGTGACGATCGACACCGGCTCGATTGGATTCGCCGGCGCTGCGGAAGATGATCGTCGCCGCTGGCTGAACAGCTTCCGCAGGCTCGTTGACGGCCTCGAATCACCGGTGCAAGTCGTGATCGACGTATGGCCGGGTCAGGATGACTTGAGTGAAGCGTCCGGCATCGAACCAGCCGCGTTCGAAGACCTGCGCGGCGCCGACCTGTGCTTTTCGGAGGACATCCGCCGCAGCAGTTCCTCCCACACCATCATCACCTCGCTTATCACTACCGACAAGCAGGCATCACGCGTGCAATCTGCATTGGGCGAGATGGGCATCTTGGTCGCCGTCCCTGCCGCGCATGAACCGCCGTTTGGTCGGCAGCAGGCGACGCGCTTTCTTCACGTCCGAGGTTTCAGTCGGAGCTGGTACGTCGAGCGTCTTCCCGGCACCGACCTCGACGCCGGATGGCTCTTCCGCCTCTTGCCAGCAGGCCTTGCCATAAGACTCTCATGGCACCTTACTCCGCTGCCCGCCGCCTGGATCGTGCACTACCTCCAACGCCAGCTCATCAACATGCGCGCGGCCAATTTCCTGGACGCGACCGCGGGGTCGTCGGATCCAACGCTGGCCGGAGCGCTGCCCAACGCCGAAGACCTGCAACGCCGCCTCGCCTCGAGCCAGGACAAGGCCTTCCACGTCTCGGTGTATCTCACCCTGACCTCGCCCACTTCTAATGCGCTGGAAGACGGCTCGCGCCGTGTCGAGGCGGCCGCTCGGGCGATCCTCTGCGATCTGCAGCCCTGCACTTTTCGCATGCGGGACGGCTTCCTCGCCACCCATGCCGGCGGTCCAGATAGGTTGCAGCGCAAGAGAGTCATTGACTCCACCGCCCTGGTCACGTTTTTTCCATGGAATGAGCCGGACCTTCAGCAGCCCGGTGGGCTGTTCGTCGGCCGCAATGCCGCGACCGGATCGCCGGTACTGGTCGACCCATTCGACCAACGCCGCTACGCGAACGCAAATGTTGCGGTCTTCGGCCATTCGGGGGCCGGCAAGACGTACCTGCTCTCGACGCTTGTAATGGGCGCGCTGGGCACCGGCGCCAGCGTGTACATCATCGATCCAGAGCACGAATACGGAGGCATCGCCAAACAGCTGGGCGGCATCGATGTTCAGCTCGCGCTTGGTTCCGGCCACGCGCTGAACGTCTTGGACCTGAGACCTTCCGACCGTCGCGACGAGGCGTGGCTCGGCCCGGCCGCTGCAGACGCCGTCGACCTTTGCGCATGTGTTTGCGGAACGCTCGACGAATCGGAGCGGGCGGCGGTCGAAGGTGCTGTGCGCCTGGCCTATGAGGAGACGCCGCAGCCCGTGCTGCGTGACGTTGCAGACCGTCTGCCCCGCGGTTCTCGCGTCGCAGTCATATTGCAGCGCTGGGTGCACGGCAGTCTAGGTCAGATGTTCAGCGCCCCGACCAACGTCGACCTGGAGGCGCCAATCGTCGTTTTCGGTATGCGCGAGCTGCATGACGAGATGGTTGCTCCGGTACACTTCCTCCTCGCGGAGGCCCTGTGGACCCGCATCAAACGCAGAGACCGCCGACGGATGCTGGTGATCGACGAGCTCGGGTTGCTCTTTGAGGACGCGACCATCCGTCGTTTCGTGGTCAGCCTTGCCAGGCGCATCCGCAAGTACCACGGCTCGCTTGTTTTCGCCACTCAGAATCCGGGCGACCTCTTGAGCTCAGACCCGGGCGCCGTGGTCGCCACAAACCCAGCGCTGGTCTTCTTCGGCGCGCAGCGCCCGGTTGAAGCAGCCAAGCTGCAGGAGGCGTTCCACCTCAGCACGCAGCAAAGAGCCTTCCTCGAGGGCGCCCACCGCGGCGACTTTCTGCTGGCCGCGGGTTCGGACCGGCTCGGCATTGGGGTCAAAGCGCCACCCTGGCAGGAGGAGGTGATGCGACTGGCCAGAACGACGGCGCAGCCGGCGGCCTGACCGGTAGGCTTACTTGCGAGGTGCCGCGAGTTCTCCACTACCGATTACATGGCCTTCCCGAGCATCGACTTGAGCGCGTCCACGAACAGTTCGATGCGCTCGCCGAGGCCCGTGCCTGGCGGTGTGGCGCACCCTGGGTTGCGAGCTCACAATCCCGCCGGCTGTTCGAGATGGAATTCTTCCGGCACCTGAGGAATGACGAAGGCAATACTCTGAGCGCCGCCGGCTTTATGAAGATGGCCGGCGACGAGACCGACGCGCTGATCATCACGATCTTCATGCGTGACCAGAGCGCCGAATACGGGATCCGCACCTCGATCCGCGACGAGGATCATCCGCTGGCCAAGCTCCGCCGCCTCGACTTCGAGCGCGGACGCCTGCCCAGCGGCCAATCGCTCGAGGACGTCCTCGCCAAGAGGCCGGTGATCAAGAAGGTCGAAGGCGAGCGGATCTTCTTTTATCCACCGACATTTCGCCTCCATTCCCAGGGGCCGCCCAGCCCGGAGTGGGCCTACGCGCTGTGCGGCATCCGCGCGTACGCGCCGACGTTACTCGAAGCCGAGCAGGAGGCGCTCAAGATCCTCCGCGGGTTCGGTCACCTTGGCGCCTGACGGCGCGCCAGCAGCTAAAGGGTTCATCAATTCGGCGGACGGGACCAAGTTGGCCTACCGGTCATGGCCCATCTCCGGCGCCAAGATCACGTTTGCGGTCGTGCATGGTTTGGGCGAGCACAGCGGCCGTTATGAGCGCGTCGCTGTTGGAATGGGTCGCCACGGCATGGCCACGTTCGCGGTGGACCTGCGCGGCCACGGCGAGAGCGAGGGAAAGCGGGGCCACGTCGACTCGTGGTCGCAGTGGGTTGACGACGCGGCAGCATTCGTCAGTCACGTCGAGAGCCGGACATCGGGAGAGGTCGTCCCCCTAGGTCATTCCTTCGGCGGCGTGGTGATACTTAGCACCGCACGCTCAGGGAGGCTGGCGAAAGCAAGGCGGTTCGTGCTGTCGAGCCCAGCGCTCAAGCTCAAAGCCAACGTCCCCGCGTGGAAGACCTCGCTCGGCAAGGTGATGGCCAACATTGCGCCGCGGCTTGCCCTGGACAACGAGGTCGATCCAGGAACCGTGTCGCGTATCCCGGAAGTAGTCACTGCCTATCGCGCCGATCCTCTGGTTCACGGCAAGATCTCGAGCCGGCTCTACGCCGAGTGGCAGCGTGCCGCCGTAGAAAACCTGGAGCACGCGGGCGATATCAAGATTCCATTTCTGATCCTTGCCGGGACCGCTGACAGGCTCATCGATTTCGAAGGAAGCAAGGAGCTCCATGCGCGAGCTCCCAAGACCAGCGAGCTGCAACTTCTGGAAGGCCGATACCATGAGCCTTTCAACGACCTGGGGAGTGAAGAGGTCTTTGCCTTGATCGCGGAGTGGCTGAAAAAATGATTGCTGAGGTTGTGCTCGCGGGGCGACTGAACCTGGACCCCGGTTCGTGGCTGGCCTGGATCGTGGTTGGGCTCATCGCCGGCGCAATCGCGGCGCGCGTCGTGGCCGGCCGCGGATTCGGCTGCATCGCGGACATCGTGGTCGGAGTGGCGGGAGCCATTATCGGCGGCTTCCTCCTCAGCGCTCTCTTCGGGGCGACCGGCACTGTGGGTTTCTGGGGCAGCCTCGTTGTGGCGTTCATCGGCGCAGCGGTCCTGCTCGCGGTTTTGAAGCTAGTGTCGGGCGGACGCCTCTGACCTAGAGGCGTCAGCTCGCGGCGGCCCGGTACTCCTCGCGCGGCTGCTCGGCTGCGGCTTGCCTCGGGCGGCGCTTGATCAACAATGTGGTCAGGACCGTGAAGGCGAGGAACACAATCGGCACGATGAGCGTGTGCTTCATCGCGTCGATGTAAGCGCTCACGAAAACGTCGTGGGCGATCGCCGACACCTGCTGTGCAACAGCAGGTGGAATGCCGGCGGGCAGCCTCGCTCCGCTCTCGCCGGAGCCGATCTCGAAACCCCTGGAGGAGACATTGCTGAAGGCTGCCACGAACTGATCGCGAAACGCCGGTAGCAGCGCTACCGCATGGCTCACCGCCTGGTCGTGAAGGGTGGTGGCGAGCTGGTTCTGGAGGAGAGCGCCGACCACGGCGCTGCCGATCGCCGCGCCAAGCTGGCGGATCGTATTCAGCACAGCCGACGCGGAACCCGCGACGCGCGGCTCGATGTTGCGCATCGCGACAGTCGTCATCGGCGCGAAGGTCATGCCCATGCCGGCGCCCGCGATGATGGCCGGTCCGAGGAAGTTGATCCAGGTCGAATTCGGCGCGGCGACCAGCGCGATGCTGCCCATGCCGATGGTGAAGAGGGTGATGCCCGTCATGAGGATGTACTTGCCGCCGATTCGATCCGACAGCCGCCCGGCGAATGGGGCGATGAACATCGAGGTGACCGACATTGGCGCCAATGTCAGGCCCGCGACGAGGGCGGAAAAGCCGCGGACTGATTGGAGGTAGATGGTGAACGGAAGGAACATGCTCAACATGCCGAAGCTGATCGCCGCGGCTATCCAGTTGGCCACCGCGAAGTTCCGGTCAGCGAAGAGCGACAACGGGAGCAGAGGCTCGGTCTGGAACCGCTCCCAGATGAGGAACAGGACGATCAGGACGACACCCGCTCCGATGACCTCCGGGATGGTTATCCCGTAGGACTCGATCTGGCCCCAGCTGTAGCGCTGGCCCTCGATCAGTCCGAAGACGATCGCAAACAGACCTGCGGTCGCGATCACGATGCCGGGTAGGTCCCATCCGTGGTGGCGGCCTGGGCGCAGGTCGGGGATGACCAGGAAGGTGGCCATCAACGCAGCGATTCCGATGGGTACGTTGATGAAAAAGATCCACCGCCAGCTGATGTAGGTGATGATCGCGCCGCCGATCGTCGGTCCAGCCACCGTCGCGAGGCCGGCCACGCCACCCCAGACGCCGAAGGCCGCCCCGCGGCGCTCGGGCGGAAAGATCGACGTCAGGATGGCGAGCGTCTGCGGAGTCAAGAGCGCGCCGCCTATTCCCTGGAGGATCCGGAACGCGATCAGCTCACCAGCATTCTGCGAAAAACCACACAGCGCCGACGCCGCAGTGAAAACGAAAAGGCCGATCGCGAAGATGTTGCGCTGGCCAAACAGGTCGCCCAGGCGCCCCGCAGTGATCAGCAGAACGGCATAAACAAGGATGTAGGCATTGAGCACCCAGAGGATCTGATCGAGCGTTGTATTCAGCCCGTCTTTGGTGTTGCTGCTCATCGCCGGGATTGCCACATTCACGATCGTGGTGTCGAGCAGGATCATGAAAAATCCCGTCGTCAAAACAACAAGGACAAGCCACGGATTAGTGCGCGCGGGGGCCATGTTTCCTCCTCAACGTTTCACGGTCGGGATCGATACCGACTTTCCATTCCAATCGGCCTTCCTTGATTTCCTGTTCCAGGTTGTTGACCCACTTGCGTTCCGCGTCGAGCATTGCGATCTTGTGCTCGAGCTCGATCAACGACAGCCGGCTGACGCCGTCGGCTCGGAGCTCGGCCAGGATCCGGCTGAGCTTTTCGGTCGTTGCTTCGAGCGCCGTGGCCCGGTTGCGCAGGTGCTCGGAGGCCTGCGGCGCATCGAGGTGATGCATGAACATCAGGCCGGCCGCGAAGTGCGGGTATTCGCGGCGGGGCTGAGCGAGGATGTCGCTCACTATGCGGACCAGGACCTCGCGGCCTGAGTCGGTGAGCTTGTAGATCGTGCGCTCGGGCCGGCGGCCCTCCTTCTCGCGCTCGGTCGGAACGATCCATCCGTTGCGCTCGAGAACCTCCACCGTGTGGTAGAGGGAGCCGAAGTTGAGCCGGATGAACTCGTCGTGGTGCCGCAAACGCATAGTCGAGGCGAGCTCGTAGGGGTGCATTGGATGCTCGTCCAGCAGCTCCAGCACTGAAAGGGCCAAAGTCGAGATCTCGCTCGAAGGCTCTGTCATATTCCAGTTAGAATATATTACACTGGATATACCGAGTCAAGTATCCCAACCGGAGGTCTTAACCGGCTGGCTTGCTTCAAGCCGCAAATTGAAACTAGGCTCCCGGGCAGGTGCGTCGGCTGGGGGAGGGAGCCGAACGGGAGAGGGAGGGCCCGCGGAAGGCCCCAAGAACGAGTCTACGAACCCGGCGCAACCGACCACCCCACCCCCGGGTAGCTACCGTTGATGCATGCCGAGGCGGGGTTTGAAAAGCTCGCGATGAGCGACTCTCGCGGACCCTCGACCGCCCTGTCGGCCGGCCTCCTCGTCCGCCAGGCCACCGGCGGCGACCTCGACGCCTTCGAGGCGCTGATCCGCCGCCTCCAGCGCCGCGTCTACGGGTTCGCCTACCAGCATCTCCGAGACACCGAAGAAGCCCACGACCTGGCCCAGGAGATCTTCGTCAAGCTCTTCCGCAACCTCGCACGCTACGACTCCGAGCGCCCGTTCGAGCCCTGGTTCTGGAAGCTCGCCGCGAACACGACCATCAACTACCGCCGCAAGCGGGTGCCCATCCCCGCGGAGCCCTCCACGGAATCGGCCGACCCGAACGGCACCCTGCAGACCCACGATCCCGCACTGGTCGAAGCCCTGTCTCAGCTCGACCCCTCGTACCGCCTGCCCATCCTGCTCCACTACTACGCCGACCTCTCGCTCGAGCAAGTCGGCCAGACCCTCAACCTCTCCGTCCCCGCCATCAAGTCCCGCCTCCACCGCGCGCGAGCCCAGCTGCGCAACTCGCTCGCGGAGGCGGAGGAATCCCAAGAAATCAGATGAGCCTGCCACCCAATCCCCTCGCGTGTGCGCGCGTGCGCGTCCTTCTCGAGTCGTACGTCGATCAAGACCTGGCGCAAGACGATGCGCAGCTCGCGCGCCAGGTGCGAGAGCATCTGGCAGGTTGCGCCGACTGCAGGCGCCAGCATCATCAGGCCGCTTCAGTCCCATTCCGGCTCAAGGCGCTCGCCTCACCGCCGCCTCGCGAGTCACTCACCGCCGACGTCATGAAAGGAATCGCCCCGTCGCGTGCCCGCGACCGTCGCGCCTGGACGCTGCTCGCGCCTGAAGCAATCCTTGCCTCGTTCATCCTCTGGTACCTGTCCGGCCTCGACGGCCTCGGCTCCATCGCGTCCGGAATCGCAGGCGACCTTCAGGGTCTCGCCGGGTGGGGTTCCGGATCCGGTCCGCTGCCCAGCGTGCCGCCGGTCGATGTGCTGTTGCTGCTGGCTCTGATCGCCCTGACCGCGATCGCCGCCTATCACCTCTCGATCCTCATCCGGCTGGCTCCGGGCGCGATGCCGACCCGGCGCCGCGCGTGAGCGACTCCTCCCCTCCCCGATCGCTTCGCCGTTACGGATGGGCGATCCTGATCCTTGTCCTGGCGGTCTTCGGCATCCTGCTGGCCGTGGCGGACATCTCGGCCGGCAACCGCTGGCCCAACCCGATGGCCGAAGCCATTGTCGGACCTGCCACCAGGGCCATACCTGCGCCCGACCAAACCCAGACATTCCGTTTTGACCGCAGCCGCGTCGGCGACCGCCTCATCTTCGACTTCCCGGTCGGTGGCCTGGGACCACTCAGCCCCTACCAGGCACTGCGCGCGTTTCTGACCAACGGCGCGGGCCTGGTGCTGCTCGCGTTGGCCGCCCTCGTGGTCTTTCCGACGCGGGCCCGCAACGCAGTCGAACGCCTCGAGGCACGGCACGGCGCAGAGATTGCTCTTGGCGCGGGCATCGTCGTGGTCCTGCTGACCCTGGCGGCCATCACGTTGCTGCGTTTCACATTGCTGTTCCTTGCGGTGGTCCCGCTGGTGTTGCTGGTCGCCCTGGTGGCGGGACTTTTCGGCATCGCCTGTATCTCGCTTGCGATCGGGCGACTGCTGCATCACCGGCTGCGCCTGCCGAACGTCCACCCACTCATCGCCGCGCTCGCGGGCGCTCTGGTCGTCTTCGACCTGGCCGTGATCCCTTACGCAGGCGTGTTCACGCTCGCCGCGGTCGCGATGGCCGGGATAGGACTCGCGGTCGTGACGCGCTTTGGATCCGCGGGCGGATGGTCTTTCGTCGACCTCGATTTCTAAATCGCTGACGGGAGGAAGTGACTGTGTTGATGGCCTGTTGACCAGGACGCGGCTGGTGGTGGCCGGCCTTGCGATCGTCGCACTAGTGCTCGGCACCCTGATCTATCGCGACATGTTCGTGCCGAGCAAGAACGCGGCCGGCGCGCTGAACATCTACACGGTCGCGCGCCGCACGGTGACAGCAAGCATCACCGGCACGGGCAACGTCGAGCCGCAGGCACAGTCCAACGTGAACTTCAAGGTCGCCGGCACACTGACCGAGGTCGACGTCCACGTCGGCGACCACGTATCCGCAGGACAGAACCTGGCCGCGATCGACTCGACCACCGAGCAAAACGCACTCGGCCAGGCGGAAGCCAATCTCGCCACGGCCGAGTCCAACCTGCAGTCGGTCGAGACGCCGTTGACCCAGAACCAGGTCACGCAGCTGCAGGACAACGTAACGACCGCACAACAGAGCTACAACGACACGGTCACCCAGGTCAACATGGCCAACTCCCAGGACGCGAGCCAGGTCAGCGCGGACCAGAGCCAGCTCACGACCGACCGGGCGGTGCTGAGCAACAGCCTGCTCTACCAGCAGGATCTGCAGCAGCTCAACACAGACAAGGCGACGCTGCAGACCGCGTCCGCCACTTTCAACAACGACCTCACGTGCAAGGGCGTCGCTTTCGCGAGCTACTCGCCCCAGTGCCTGAGCGAATTCACCGCGGTCTCGATCGCGCAGACCGCCGTGACCTCCGACCAGGCCAAGGTGAACGTGGATTCGGGTCAGGTCACCGCCGACCAGAACAAGCTCACCGCGGACACGAACAAACAGCTGAGCGACAAGACAACAGGCCAGCGCAGCGTCAACCAGGCGGCGGCGTCCTTGAAGAGCGCGCAGGACCAGCTGAGCACGCAGACCGAAAGCAAACCCAACCAGATCGCCTCGGCGAGAGCGCAGGTGCTGAACGCCCAGGCCGCGGTCGACACGGCGCAGCAGAACCTCAACAACACCACGCTCGTGTCGCCGATGGACGGCCAGGTGAACAGCATCACGGGCGTGGTCGGTGAGACCGTTTCGCCCGGCGGCGGAGCGACGCCCGAGGCCCCCGGCAGCCAGGCGCCGCTACCGACGAGTACGGCCTCCAACGCCTTCATGGTCATCGGCAACGTCAGCGGCCTGGAGGTCGTGGTTCCGTTCGCCGAATCGGACGCGTCCCGGCTCGCCTTCAACCAGGACGCCCAGGTGACGTTTGACGCCGTGCCGAACCTGACGATCAGCGGGCATGTCATCGCGGTGGCCAGCGCGGCCACCGTCTCGAGCGGCGTCGTCAACTACTACGCCACCATCAACCTCAACCTGGCCGACCCTTCGCTCAAGCAGGGCATGACCGCGAACGCGACGGTCACCGTCAGCAAGGCGGCGAACGCCCTGACCGTCCCCAACCTGGCCATCACCCACGCCGCGGGGCAGGCTTACGTGCTGGTCTATGCCAATGGACAGCAAGTCCAGACTCCGATCGACACCGGCGTGGTCGGGGACCAGTACACGGAGGTCACGGGCGGCCTGAACGACGGCGAGCAGATCGTCATCCCGACCGTCCGTGTCTCGAGCGGCACGGGCAGCGGCACCAACCGCGGACTCGGCGGAGGCGGAGGCGGGGTTCGCGTGGGTGGCGGCGGGTGATCACCCTCGAGGGGGTGACCAAGACCTACCGAATGGGCAGGATCGAGGTGCCCGCCCTACAGGGCATCGACCTGTACGTCGGGCGAGGCGATTTTGTCGCCATCATGGGCGCCAGCGGCTCCGGCAAGTCGACGCTGATGAACATCATCGGCTGCCTCGACGTGCCGACGAGCGGTCGCTACATCCTCGACGACACCGATGTGGCCAGGCTCGGCGACGACCATCTTGCGAGGATCCGCAACAGGAAGATCGGGTTTGTCTTCCAGAGCTACAACCTCATCCCGCGCACGACCGCGTTGCACAACGTCGAGATGCCTTTGATCTACGCGGGCGAAGGCGGACGCACCGCACGGGCGCGTGAGGCGCTAGTGGCGGTCGGTCTAGCCGATCGCGCCAACCACCAACCGACCGAGCTCTCGGGCGGGCAGCAGCAGCGAGCCGCGATCGCGCGCGCCCTGGTCACCAACCCGGCCATCCTGCTCGCGGACGAGCCGACCGGAAACCTGGACACCAATTCGAGCGTCGAGATCATGCGCTTGCTTTCCCGGCTCAACGTCGAGCAGTCAAGAACGATCGTGCTCATCACGCACGAGCAGGACATCGCGCGTTTCGCCAGTCGCGTGGTCGAGCTGAGGGACGGCCGCATCGTCCGCGACGAGAGGAGCGCGGCATGAATCTCTACGAGGCGCTGCGCATGGCCGCCAACGGCTTGCTTGCCAACCGCACGCGGAGCGCTTTGACCATGCTCGGCATCCTGATCGGCGTCACCGCCGTGATCCTTCGGTCCAGTCGCTCGGAGCGAACGTGATCTACGTCTATCCATCGAATGCCCGCGGCTCCGGTGGCGTCTCGCAAGGTTTCGGCACGGGACAGAGCCTTACCCAAGCCGACGTCGACGCGCTGAACAGCAAGCAGCAGGATCCCGACGTCGTCGCTGCCATCCCCATCGCGCAGTCGGGAGGCCAGATCACGTATGGGAACCAGAACTATTTCGCCCCGACCACCGGCACCACACCGGACTTTCCGCAGATCCGCGACTACCAGCTCGCTGAAGGCTCATTTTTCACCGCCGACGATGTGACCGCCCGCCATCGGGTCGTGGTCCTTGGCCAGACGGTCGTGGACAACCTGTTCGGCGGAACCGATCCGGTCGGCCAGACGATCAAGATCAGCCGTCAGAGCTTTCGCGTCATCGGCGTCTTCGCCCAGAAGGGCGGCAGCGGTCTCGGCTCGCAGGACAACGTCGTCGTCGCGCCGATCACCGCGGTTTGGGCGTACCTCACCGGTGCTCGGGGAAAGGTGATCAGCCAGATCGTCGCGTCGGCGTCGTCCGCCGGCACCGTCACCCAGGCCGAGACCGAGATCACGACGATCCTGCTCGAGAGGCACCAGATCTCAGATCCGACCCAGGCTGACTTTCAGCTGCAGAGCCAGCAGGACATCTTGAACCAGGCCACGTCGATCGCCACCGCGTTGACCCTCGTGCTCGGTGCAATCGCCGGCATCTCGCTCGTGGTCGGCGGCATCGGAATCATGAACATCATGCTGGTCACGGTCACCGAGCGGACGCGCGAAATTGGAATTCGAAAAGCAATCGGCGCGCGGCGCCGGGACATCCTCATGCAGTTCCTCATCGAGGCCATGGTGCTCAGTGGGCTCGGAGGAGCGCTCGGCATCGCGGTCGGCGCGTTGCTGGCACAGGAAGCGCCAAAGGTCTCGGCGCTGGCGACTTCGGGTTTCCCGACTCCGGTCGTATCGCCGACGTCGGTCGTGCTCGCGTTCTGCGTGTCCGTCGCGATCGGACTTTTCTTCGGCATCTATCCGGCGAACCGGGCGGCCCGACTGCACCCGATCGAAGCCCTCAGGTACGAGTGAAGGAGTGAAACCGTGAAGCCATACGTCGTCGCGCTGCTGCTGGTCGTCGGAATCCTCGGTGGTTTTTACGGCGGATACAAGATGGGCCAGAACAACGTGAGCGCAAGCACCGCGACCCAGAACCAGGCCTCCCGGACCGGCGGCCAGGGGGCGCTCCCCGGCGGCCGCGGCGGAGGAGGCTTCGGGTCGGCGTGCCCCAGCCCCGGCGCCGCATCGCCCTCGCCCGGCAGCAACGCTGTTGCGAGCGGGACCGTGACCGACCTGACGCCGACCTCGCTGACGATCACCGCGACGGGCTGTGACGTCAAGATCGTCTTCGGCAACACCGTCCAGGTCTCCAAGATGGTCACCGGCTCGACCTCCGACCTCAAGGACAACATGACGGTCACGATCGTCGGAACGCGCCAGGCGGACGGCAGCATCAAAGCGACCACGATCCAGATCGGAGGCGCGAGAACCGGCGCCAGGGGTGGCGCCTCACCTGCGCCGGGAGGCTAGGCCTCGCCTCCGAGCGGCTTCTCGAACCAGGCCACGTCCCAGTAGCGGCCGAACTTGCGTCCCTGCTCGGTGAACAGCGCGACGCGCTTGAAGCCGAACTTCTCGTGCAGGGCGATGGACGCCGGGTTCGGCAGCGCGATGCCGGCATACGCGCGGTGGAGATCTTCGCCCTCGAGCGACTTGAAAAGCTCCGCGTAAAGCTTCGTACCAACGCCCTTGCCGGCGGCATCGGGTGATAGGTAGACGCTCGTCTCGACCGAGGTCAGGTAGCCCGGTTTGGGCCGGAACCGGCTGCTCGACGCGTAGCCCGCGACCTGCCCGCTCTCGGTGGCGACCATCAGACGGTGGCGCCCGGTTTCCGCGTAGTGGCTGAACCACTCACGCCGGACCTCCATGGTGGTGGGCTCGTCGTCGAATGTGACGTGCGACTCGACGACGTAATGGTTGTAGATGTCGTTGATCGCCTCGAGGTCCTTTTCGGACGCCGGTCGGACGTGAACCGAGGCGTGAATCACGGTGACCAGTGTATTTCCAGACAATTGGCGCTTATGGACCGGATCGAGCTCCGCGGCATGTCCTTCCAGGGTCGCCATGGTGTGGGCCCGGCCGAGCGCGAACAGCCCAGGAGTTCAAGATTGACCTCGACATCGAGGCCGATCTGGGGCCGGCGGCCGAGTCCGACAACCTGGCCGACACCGTCGACTACACCAAGGCGCGCGCGGCGGCGAGGGAAGTGATCGAGGGCGCATCAATGAACCTGCTGGAGGGACTCGCCGCAGCGATCGCCGAGCGCGTCCTCAACCTCCCTCGGGTCGAGGCCGTTTCGGTCCGGGTCGCCAAGCGCCCGGCCGGCATGCAGCCCATCGAAGCCGCGGCCGTCCGCATAAGAAGGACGCGCGCATGACGATCGCCTACTTCGATTGTTTCTCGGGCATCTCGGGCGACATGACGCTCGGTGCATTGATCGACTGCGGCGCCGATGCTGCGCTGCTGGACGCAGTGGTCGAGGCGCTCCGCCTGGGTGATGAGGTGAGGGTCGAGGTGCGGCACGAGACCCGCGGCCACGTCGGCGGCACACGCGTCATCGTCGGCACCGATGAGCGAGTCGATTGGGTCGACCGGACGGTTCCCGCGCTGCGCCGCGTGATCGAGGAGTCCGATGCACCAGGCGACGTCAAAGCGCCGGCGCTGGACGCGATCAACCGGCTCGCCCGCGCCGAGGCGCGTGTACATGGGGTGGAGGAGAACAAGCTCCACCTCCACGAGCTGGGCGGGGCGGACACGCTCGTCGACCTGGTGGGGGCGTTCTGGCTCCTGCACGCGCTCGATGTCCGCCGGGTGTATGCATCACCGCTCCCCGCGCCGCGAGGGCGCAAGGGCGAGATGCCGCTGCCCGCGCCGGCCAGCATGCGAGTGCTCGAAGGCACCGGCGCCTTGCTGCAACCCAGCGACGAGCCGCGCGAGCTGGTCACGCCTACCGGTGCGGCCATCCTTGCCGCCGTGGCGACATTTGAGCGGCCAGCGATGTCGCTGCGTCGGGTTGGCTATGGCATCGGCGCGAATCAATCTCCAGCCAACTCGCTCGCGGTCTGGATCGGCGAAGAGATCGCCTCCGAAAGCGGCGTCACCGTCGTCGAAACCAACCTCGATGACATGGCGCCCAATCTGATCGCGGCCCTGTGCGAGGACCTCATGGCGGCCGGTGCGCTGGACGTCGCGATCGTTCCCGCGCTGATGAAGAAAGGAAGGCCAGGGCACGTGCTCAGCGTGATGTCGTCGCCGGAGCTGGTCGGAAAGCTGAGTGAACAGCTCCTCCGGCGCAGCACCACACTGGGCGTCCGCCTGACTCCGGTGCAGCGGGTCATCGCGGCACGCAGAATAATCGAGGTCAAGACGCCGCTGGGCTCGGCCCGCGTCAAGGTGAAGGAGCTCGGTGGGCAGGCCATCGACGTCGCGCCGGAGTACGAGGACTGCCGCCGGATCTCGCGGGAGAGTGGAAAGGACCTGCGCGACGTGATGCGCATCGTGTCCGAGGCCGCGCGCCGCGAGGTGGGGCTCGAGTGACTGCACTCATCCTCGACGGCAGGGCTGTCGCGAAGCAGATATATGAAGAGGTCGCGAGGGCCGTGGGCGAGCGCGTCATGCTAGGCGGCTCGCGACCAAAGCTGGCGACCGTCCTTGTCGGCGACGATCCAGCCTCGGCGAAGTACGTCGAGCTGAAGCAGGGCAACGCCCGAAAAGTCGGCATCGAGTCGGAGGATCACCGGCTTCCGGCGAGCATCACCACCGAAGAGCTGATTGCGCTCGTCCACCGATTGAACCGCGACAAGCTGGTGAGCGGGATTCTCATCCAGCAGCCCACTCCGAAGCGGGTCGACATTCGACGTGTGCTGTTCGAGATGGATCACATGAAGGACGTGGATGGGGCACACCCGGTGAATGCCGGTCTGGTCGCGCTGGGCTGGTCTGGTGGCCTGGAGCCATGCACGCCGGCTGGGATCGTCTATCTGCTCGAAAAGCGCGGCGTTCCGATCGAGGGGGCCAATACCGTGGTCGTCGGCCGCAGCAACCTGGTCGGCAAGCCGACCGCGCTGCTCCTGCTCAAGCGCAACGCGACTGTGACCATGTGTCATACGAAGACTCGAGACCTCGCGAGTCACACTCGGGCGGCGGACATTCTGGTCGCCGCGGCGGGGCGCGCCAACCTGATCACACGCGCCATGGTCAAGCCGGGCGCTGCAGTCGTGGACGTGAGCACGAACTGGGTCGACGGACGCCAGGTCGGCGATCTCGGGCCTGGGGTGGAGGAGGTCGCGGGGTGGCTGACTCCGAATCCGGGTGGAGTCGGGCCGATGACGCGCGCGATGTTGATCAAGAACACGTTCGAGGCTGAGGTCCGCCGCCGTCCGTGAATCGTTGACGTACGAAGAAGCTCTCGACCTCATCTCCCGGCAGGGCCGCTTTGCGATGAAGCTCGGCACCGAGCGCACGCGAGCCCTGCTCGACCACATCGGTGCGCCGCACAGGCAATTGAAAGGCGCGCTCATCGCCGGCACCAACGGCAAGGGCTCGACCGGCGCATGCCTGAGCGCGATCCTTCGAGCCGCGGGCCGCAACGTTGGTTTCATGCCCAAGCCTCATCTCATCTCGTACACGGAAAGGATCGAGGTGAACGGCACATCGATCAGCGAGCACGATTTTGTCGCCACGCTCGAGGGCTTGATGCCGTCGTTCGAGGCGGTTGGGTCAGAGCTCGGTCCGCCAACCGAGTTCGAGATGCTGACGGTGATGGCGATCGCCTATCTCGCTCCACGAATCGATACGCTCGTCTGCGAGGTCGGGCTGGGTGGCAGGCTCGATGCCACCAACGCCCTTGACCTTGGCATTGCGGTGATCACGAACGTCGCCCTTGATCATCAGAAATATCTCGGCAGCACCATCGGAGAGATCGCGCGCGAGAAGGCCGCCATCATCAAGCAGGGCAATCGCGTTGCAACCGGCTGCGAGGGCGAGGCGCTTGAGAACGTTGAAGCGCGCGCCGCCGCCGAGACCGCGCCGGTGTGGCGCCTGGGTCGTGAGCTGCACGTGAATGCCGAATCCGCTGGCTGGGATGGACACGTGCTCGCGGTCAGCGGACCGGGTTTTGAACACACCGACCTGCGGCTTCATCTGCTCGGCGAGTTTCAACCCGACAATGCGGCGCTGGCCGTAGCGGCCGCGCACCTGATCGGTGACGTGAGCGACGATGCGGTCCGCTCCGGCCTTGCCGCCACCGTCTGGCCAGGGCGCCTGCAGGTGATCGCCGAACATCCGCGCGTGATCCTCGATGGGGGACACAACCCGGCCGCGATGGTCACGGCCGGCGCCGCCCTTCGAAGGCTGATCGGGTCAGAAAGGCTCGTCACGGTGTTCGCGATGCTGAGCGAGCGAGATCCGGTCCAGCTGCTGACCGCCCTGCAGACGTTGCGCCCGGATGCCGTCGTCTTCACCGAGCCCGCCAGCGCGCACGGCCACGCCATCTCGCCTGAGGAGCTGGTCAGCATCTATGGCCGCGCCGCGGAGGCAGCGCGGCCCGCAAGCGCGGCCCTCGAGCGGGCGAAGGAGCTGGCGGGAGTGGGGGGAAACGTGTTGGTGTGCGGGTCGCTCTACCTGGTGGGCGAGATCCTTTCGCTCAGCGACTAGCTCGCAAGAACCGCACGCAGAGATAGACGCTGCCCGAGATCATCGGCAGCATCAGGGCAAGTCCAAACGCGGCCCACAGCACACCGCCGCTGACGGCAAGCCCACCCAGCAGCACCAACGCCAGCCCGACCCCGCCCACGCCGAGCACGAGGTCCCTGGTGGCGCGGGGTCGAGGAACGGGTCGCGCTTGCGGGCGAGGCATCGACGATGGGCGGCCGGCCGATGTCCTCCGGGCGGTGAGGCCATAGACCAGAAAACCGATGCCGGCCAGCCCACCGAGCAGCGTGACCACCTCGGCGATGAGTCCTTCTCTCGTATCCGATACACGGGTCACTGCGGCAAAGGCGAGCACAACCAGTGCCGTGCCTGCGACGAGCGAGAGCAGTCGCATTCAGCGGCCCGAGGTGAGGAGATTGCTTCGCAGCCGACGCATGCCCCGCAGCCAGCGGTCGTAATCGTCCGCCTTGCGACGAAAGTACTCGGCGACCTCCGGATGGGGCAGGATGAGGAAACGCTCGTCCCCGATTCCCTTCACCACCGCCTCCGCCACAGCTTCTGGCTCGAGGGCGCCAGTGGTCAGGAATTCGATCCCGAGCTGACTGACTTCCTTCGCCAGCATGTCGGTCTTGACCCCTTGGGGACACAAGCACGAGACGCGAATGCCCTCATCGCCGTGAACGATCGCGAGCCACTCGAAAAACGAGAGGGCCGCGGCCTTGGTTACTCCATAGGGCGCCGCAAAGAAATGGTTCAGCAATCCCGCCGCGGAGACGGTGCCGACGATGTATCCATCGCGCCGGGCCAGCATGCCGGGAAGCACGTGGCGAGCGACGTAGACATGCGCCATCACGTTGACTTCCCAGATGTGCTGCCAGTCGGCGTCCTTCGTTTCTGGGCCGCCGCCGACCGCGATCCCCGCGTTGGAGCAAAAGATGTCGATTCGACCATGCACCGACTCGACCTCATGAACGAGGCGCTCGATGTCAGCCTCGCGAGACACGTCGCATTGAACCGGCGTTGCGTTGATTTCCTCCGCCAACTTCGCGGCGCCGGGCCCATCGATGTCGGCGACGATCAGCGCCTTTGGCTGCGCCGAGACGAGCCTCTTGGCCAGCGCTCGACCAATGCCTCGGGCCGCGCCAGTGACGACGATGACCCTGCCGGTCAGCTCCATCGCAAGCTCACGAACACGCCCACCTGAACATTCTCGAGGTCCTCACGAGTCTTTCCGTCGATGGCTGATTGTCGCTCGAAAAAAATTCCTGTGGAAAACACCGGCCGGGTCCTTTCGGAGACTCGCGATAGCGCATAGAATCACTCCCCATGGTCGGAGGGGGCCTCGACTACAGCGCGCCCTTTCAGCGCGCAATCGAGTTGATTGGGAAACGCTGGACCGGAGCTGTGGTCAAGGCACTCATTCCAGCGCCTGCTCGATTCAACCAGCTGCTCGCGGGGATTCCAGGCATCAGCGATCGAGTCCTGACCGAACGCCTTCGCGAGCTGGAGACCGAGGGCATCGTGGAAAGGCTCGTCGATCCGGGACCGCCGGTGCGCGTGAGCTATCGATTGACGTCGCGCGGTCGCGCGCTCGAACCGGTGCTGGCTGCTGTTTCGGACTGGGCGGAGAGCTGGCTTGCGACTTCCGCCGCGGCCGTGGGCTGAGCGCAGACTTAAATTTCGGACTCCGCACCTCGGGCTCTCCCTTCCTCCGCCGTGCCGTCCCTCCCCCGCCGACACACCACGATCGAGCTTAGGATTCGAAAAAGTCTCTGACAACCCAGTCTGTTAAGAGGTCCGGAAAGGCATGGCGAACACGACTGATAGGCTTTACCGAATGCCGATTGGCGATTTTCTCCGCCGGCGGCCCGAGGCTCAAACCTGCCAGGCTTGCGGCTCGCCTCTGCCCCACGGCGCGGTCTTCTGCCCCTCATGTGGAGTGCGGACGGACGATCCTCAGGCCGAGCCCCTCCACATCGTCGACCGGACGACAGGACTCTTCAACGATCGTTTCGTGCGCCCGGTCCTCGAGGATGAGCTCGCGCGTGCGCACCGCTATCAGCGCAACCTCGGCGTCCTCCTCATCGAGGCGAATGGAACCCTTCCCGCCGACGAGGCTCTGAAAACCATGGCCGCTGCACTGGCCAGCACGGTTCGCGACGTCGACACACCTGGTGTGCTCGGCCGCACGCCGCCCCAGCTCCTGGCGATCCTGCCCGACACCGACGTCGCCGGCACGGCGCACGCCGCCAACCGCGTCCTCGCTGCGGTCAACGAGACGCTCAAGCCTCAGGGGGCGTCCGCGGCAGTCGGCCTGGTTTGCGTGCGGCCGGGCCAGCGGGTTCGTGCAGGCGCGGTCATCGAGAGCGCAGGCCGATCGCTGCGCTCGGGCCGGCCCGAGATGATGGGCAAGCCCGCCTGACGTTAGAGGTCTATCTCGCCCGCCACGGCGAGACCGAGTGGAGTCTTTCGGGGCGCCACACCGGCGTTACAGACCTACCGTTGACCCCGCGCGGCGAAGACAAGGCCAGGGCGCTCGGCCCTCGCCTTCGGGGCATCGAGTTCGACCTCGTGTATTCCAGCCCGATGCAGCGAGCTCTGTGCACCGCGCAGCTCGCCGGCTTCGAGCATCCCGAGATCACCGATCTTCTCCGGGAGGCCGACTACGGCCGCTACGAGGGGCTGACCACGCAACAGATCCACGAGTCCGACCCGGACTGGGAGCTTTACAGGGACGGCTGTCCGGGCGGCGAGACGCCCGCCCAGCTGTACACGAGGGCGCAGAAGTTCGTCGACCTGGTGACGACCCGCCAGCGCGGACGCGTGCTTGCATTCGGGCACGGCCACATCCTGCGCGCCATCGCGGTGGCTTGGATCGCGGCGGACATCAGGGTCGCGACCGGGCTGCAGCTCGACGTGGCGACGCTCAGTACCCTGCGCGACGCCGACCGCGGTCGTGCGATCGCTCTCTGGAATGCGCCTTGACCTCGCCTACGTCCTGCGACGCAGGGTCCAGGTGCGGCTCCGGACGCCCGGAAGTCCGGCGAACACGAGGTACGCGGACGTGGCGACGTCGGCGCGGTACGTGTGCCGTTCGCCGGGATTGATCAGCAGCATCTCACCCACACCGACCTCTCCCGATTGGGCGCCGTCGTCAAAGCGCAACCGTCCGCCGGTGACGATCAGCGCCACCGGGATCGCGTTGCGATGCTCCGGAACGGTTTGCCCCGGTTGGAGACGCAATCCGACGACGCGCATCGACCCGCAGTCCGCGATCTGCTCGAAGCCGAATGCGCGCGGCCCCTCTCCGAGGTGTGGCCCGGACACCGCTGACAATGATGCCGCCGCGATTCGGTCCCGCGTCGGATCGTGAAGATCGTTCATGCGACCGGCATCGACGGCGCGCGACACGCGCGCGGCACCGTGGTCGTGATCGATGTCCTCCGCGCCTTCAGCGTCAGCGCTTACGCGCTCGCCGGCGGAGCACGCGAGTGCCGCCTGGTCCGGACCGTCGCCGAGGCTCGCGCGCTGGCCGAAGGCATCCCGGGCTCGGTCATCTGCGCCGAAGAGAACGCGCTTCCCGTAGAGGGCATCGCGATCAGCAACTCGCCGACCAAGATCCGCGAGACCGACCTGAGGGATCGGATCCTGATCCAGCGGTCGACGTCCGGAACGCAGGTGGCATCCGAGGTCGAGAGCGGCGACATCTTCGCGGCGAGTCTGGTCGTCGCCCGGGCGACCGTTCAAGCCTGCCTGTTAAGGGATCCGGAGACAATCACCCTCCTGGCATCGGCCGACCATCCCGAAGACCACGCCTGCGCCCACTACATGGAGGCGCTCATTCAGGACGAGCAGCCCGACCTTGAACACCTGCTAGCTCCACTTCGTAAGAGCGAGCGCTATCACAGGGCGATGTCGGCAAGCTGGCCTGGCTTCCCGCCCACCGACCTCGAGCTGGCGCTCGAGGTGGATCGTTTCCCCTTCGCGATGCCTTTGACCCGCGAGGCCGGTTACCTGCGCCTGACCGCAAGCCGAGCGGCTGGATAAGATCTTCACAGGGCACCAAGGGAATCCGGTGTGAAACCGGAGCTGTCGCGCAACTGTGAGCGAGGAGCCTCCGTCCGAAACAAGCCACTGAGGTAGCGGTATCTCGGGAAGGCGGACAGGGGCGGCGATCCGCGAGCCAGGAGACCTGAATGCCCGAAACGGCATACCGTCCGCGCGCAACGGCACGGAAGCTCCTGGCGGTCGGCTTTCAGCAGCGCGTGACGGGAAAGGTTGACCGCCTGGAGGAAAGATCGTGCCCAAGCACCTCATTTGGGCCAGCGCGACACTGGCCTTGACACTCGGAGCCGTGAACGCATGCGGAGGCTCGCCGGCCGCGACCACATCAAGCCCGACCATCAAATGCGTCAACGCGAGCGCGGTTCATCACGCGTATGTAGTCGTGCAGCACGCTGATGCCAGCCATCAGCTGCAGAAGTGCGTGGGCTTCACAGGCGACACCATCGACGGCCAGGCGCTGATGGATCAATCGGGTATCGAGTACCAGACCGAGACCTTCAGCTTCGGCAAAGCGGTGTGCCAGGTGGACAACGAGCCTACCCAGTTCAGCAAGTGTTTCGCCGACACAGGAGCGAACTGGTCGCTCTTCGTTGAGACAGGCGGCGCCTGGGCCGAGGCGCAAACCGGATACGCGCAGATAACGCTGCACGACAAAGAAGCCATCGGGTGGGAGTACACGGCCGCCGCGTCGCCCATGCCGCCGCCGCTGCCCAAGGAATAGAGGCAGATACTTGAACGCGCGCGCGGTGGCAGCGTGGTCAACAGCATGCCTGTTGATCGTGCTGTTCACCACCAACCCTGCGTACAAAGCCCTGGTGCTGGCGGCGGCGTTCACAGCGCTCGCCGCCGGCGTCGGGCTTCGGCGCATCCGCCGACTGCTCATCGGCGTGGGATTCGCTGCGACGTTCGACGCGCTTCTCAATTTCGTTTCCGCGCATCTCGGCCGCACGGTACTGTTCGCGCTGCCGGACACTATCCCGGCCCTCGGCGGCGCCTATACATTGGAGGCGCTGGCCTTCGGCGTCTCGGGTGGAATCACGATTGCGGCGGCGATCTTTGCGGCGGCGCCTTTCTCGCTGCTGCTGCAGCCGCACGACGTCATGGACGCGCTGCCTGACGCGCTGTCGCGCACCGGAACAGCAATCGCGGCATCAGTGAACCTGGTCCCCTCCATCGGCACGTCATTCGCGGAGGTGAGCGAGGCGCAGCGCCTGCGTGGATGGCGGCCGCGTGGGCCGCGCTCTTGGGCCGAGGTGGTCGTGCCGGTCGTGCTGACCAGCGCCGAAGGATCGATCCAGCTGGCGGAGTCGATGGAGGCCCGCGGTTTCGGCGCCACGCGGCGGACGTCGTTCCAGAGGGCGCCGCTCAATCGCAACGACTGGCTTCTCATCGCGGGCTCAGGCCTGGCGGTCGTTGGCTTCCTCGCCCTCCACGCGGTGGGCTGGGTGGCGGATTGGTTCCCGTACCCATCGTTGACGCCGCCCGCCATCGACATCGCGCCGCTGGCCGCCTGCCTCCTCTTGTTCATCCCGGTGCTGACTTGGCGACGGCGCTCTTAAGCCACCTCAGGTACTGGTACCCGGACAGCGCGACAGCCGCGCTGGATGACGTGAGCCTGGAGGTCGCGGATGGGATCACACTGGTGGCCGGTCCGTCGGGTGGCGGCAAGTCCACCCTGCTGCGCGTGCTGAACGGCCTCGTCCCACACTTTCACGGCGGCCGCATCGCCGGCAATTCGCGGGTCGGCGGCCTGGACACCATCGCGACGCCGACGCGCATTCTGGCCCGCACTGTGGGTTTTGTCTTCCAGGACCCTGAGCTGCAGGCCGTTTACGACACGGTCGAGCGCGAGGTCGCCTTCGGGCTCGAGAACATCGCCTGTCCCCCGGCGGCGATGCGCGACCGCGTCGATCAGGCCCTTGCCGAAACGGGCATCCAGCACCTGGCCGGCCGGCGAATCCGGACGCTGAGCGGCGGCGAGCGTCAGCGGGTCGCGTTGGCGTCGATCCTCGCCATGCAGCCCCGGCTGGTCGTGCTCGACGAGCCGACCTCGCAGCTCGACCCCGAAGGAGCATCGCTCGTCCTCTCGGCCGCCACGCGCTCGAGTCGCGCCGGTCGGGCGATCGTCATGTCTGAGCATCGCCTCGAGCGCTTGAGGCAGATCGTGGATGCTGTGGTCACGGTCGACGGGGGCCGCGTCGCGGTCCACAGCCCCCGATCCTGGCAGCCGGTCGGACCGTCGCCCCAATCGACGCGTGCAGCATCGCCCGGCGGCGAGGCCTGGTCACTGACGGGTGTGACTGCCGGCCACGCAGGGTGTGCTGTCCTCACCGAGATTGACCTCGCGGGGCGCCGCGGTGAAGTGGTCGCGCTCAGCGGCCCCAACGGTGGCGGCAAGACCACGCTGCTGCGCGTCATCGCGGGCACCCTGGAGCCGCTGGCCGGCAGCGTAGAGCGCCGGCCTGGCCGGATCGCCTATCTGCCCCAAAACCCGACCGCGCTTCTGCACCGGCCGAGCGTCCGGTCGGAGGTCGAGCTGACCCTTCACCGTGCCGGCGACGCGGAGAGTCCCGAAAAGATCCTGGACGCGCTTGGTTTGACGGCCGCGGCGGGGCGCTATCCGCGAGACCTGTCCTCCGGAGAGCGCCAGCGGGCCGCCCTCGCTGCGATCCTCCCGGGACGCCCCGGCCTGGTCCTGCTCGACGAGCCGACACGCGGTATGGACTCGTTCGCCCGCGCCGCGCTCATCAGCCTCGTCGCGGCGCTGCGCGACGGGGGGTCGGCGGTCGTCCTCGCGACCCATGACCGCGACCTGCAAGACGCGCTGGCGGACCGGGTCGCCCTCGTCGGCCGCGGCAGGGTCACCGAGATGGCGGCGGTCCAGAAATGAAGCGTGCTCTGCCGCTCGGCCTGGTCTCGCTTGCGGGCGTCGTGCTGTTCGCCTGGCCATTCTTCGGCACCTGGCTGTCCGCGGGAACGCCGGCCTGGGCCCTCATGCTGACCTGCGTCGCCGCTCTTCTCCTCGTCGAGGCGGGAACGCGTCAGCTCGACTCTCGCGCGCTGGCCCTCCTTGCCTCCATCGCGGCCATCGACTCGGCCCTGCGCCTGGCGGTGATCGTCGGCATAGGCGGTTTCAACCCGATCTACTTTCTCGTCCTGTGCGCCGGTTTCACGTTCGGCACCTCGTTCGGGTTCATGGCCGGCGCGCTGTCGATCCTCGTCTCCGCCGTGATCAGCGGAGGGATCGGACCGTGGGTCCCCTACCAGGTGTTCGCGCTGGGCTGGGTTGGCGTCGCCGCAGGTGTGGCCGGTCGCTGGCGAAGCCGGTCGCCCGCCTTGCGCGACGTGCTGCTGCTTGCGGCCGTCGGCGGGGTGATGGGTTACGTCTTCGGGGCACTGATGGACCTTCCGGATTGGGTCCCCGGCTATCGCGGTAACCCGACGCTCGGCTGGCTGCCGGGCATGGCTCCGGCCACGGCCATGCTGCACTTCGCGCGCTACTACGCGCTCACCTCGTTTGCCTATGACTCGTTCCGTGCGGGCGGCAACGTCGTGATGGTCCTTGCGCTCGGCGCGCCGGTACTGGCGGCATTGCGCCGCTTTCGCTCGCGACTTTCCTTCGAGGTCGTCCGCGCATGACGTATCGCCCATTTCGAAAGCTGTGCCTTGCGCTGCCTGCCATGGGCTCGCCGGAGGGCACGTCGATTTCGGTCAAGGCGTCGCTCGACGACCAGGCCTGGTCAGGAACGCCTGGGAGCGCACTGCCCCCAGGCGTTTGCTAGCTCAGAACGCGCGTCGCCGGTAGCCCCGCCCCGCGACCAGCCTGAAGATGATCAAGAGGATCGCGGCCCCGATGAAGGCCATGATCATCGCGCTGATGATGGGATGGCCCGCGATGGCGATGCTGAAGTGAAAGATGCCCACCAGCACGATTCCGCCAAAGAAGGCGCCGAGTATGCCGACGGCGACGTCCCAGAAGAGTCCCAGGCCGTGTCCGAGCGCCACGTGGCTGGCCAGGAAGCCGGCCACGAGCCCGACCACGACCCACAACAGGATCGAATCCAGGTCGAGATTGATCGGCGAACCGTTGATCGTGATAGCCATATATAAGGCCCCCTTTACATAACTAGACCGCGCACCCCTAGAACGCGCTGGGCCCTCAGGACACCTTCGCGGCCAGCTCATCGAACGCCGCGCCGAGAACTCGGTTGAAAGCGGGGAAGGGATGGATCACGTCGGCCAGCTGGCGAATCGGCGTGCCGAGCTTCACCGCCAGCACCAGCTCACCCAGGATCTCGCCTGCGCGAGGGGTGACCAGCGTCGCCCCGACCAGCGCGCCACGCTTGCGGTCGGCGACGAGCTTGAGCGTGCCGCCGTGAAAATCGTGGATGTATCCCCGGGCCGTTTCAGCCGGGTCGATCGTCGTGACCACCACGTCGACGCCTCGCTCTCGCGCCGCCTGCTCGGACCAGCCCACCGACGCCACCTCTGGGTCGGTGTAGGTGACGCGCGGCACAGCGCTGTGGTTGGCGCGCGCATCCTCGCCGCGCAGCCTCCGGGCAACGATCTGGCCGTGGTAGTAGGCCAGGTGAGTGAAGCCGCCGATGCCGGTGATGTCACCCGCCCCGTAGATGCCGTCGCGTGCCTCGAGCGTGGCTGGGTCGACCTTCAGCCAGCCGCGCTCGGTCTGGGTCAGCCCGGCGGGACGCCAGGCCTCGAAGTTGGGGCGGCGGCCGGTGGCGACGAGCAGGCGGTCGCCGGAGACGATCGCGCCGGACTTCAGGTGGAGGACGACGTCGGAGGCCTGGGTCTCGACCGCCACGCACGCATCGCCGGCCAGGACCTCGATGCCGTCGGCCTGGAGGTGCGGGAGCAGCGCGGTGCCCGCCTCGGGCTCCTCGAGGCCGAGAAATCGGGGACCCGCCTCGACGATCGTGACCTTCGAACCCAGCCGCGCGAATGCCTGGGCGAGCTCGACCCCGACCGCACCGCCTCCGAGCACGACCAACCTCTCGGGCAGCTCGCGGGGGATCGCGGCCTGGCGGTTGGTCCAGTAGGGCACCTTGTCCAGCCCTTCGATCAGAGGTATGGCCGCGGTGCCGCCGTTGGCGATGACCACGGCCCGCCGCGCCACGATCTGGTCGCCTCCCACCTCGACGGTCCGCAGGTCGATGAGCGTGCCGGCGCCCCGGATCAGCCTGGCGCCTGTCGCCTCGAGCGCTGCCGCGGGCCGCGTGTCGTCGAGGTCGCGCGCCATCCACAGCACGCGCTTGGAGACCTTCGGAAAGTCGACGTCCCACTCGACGCGCGAGGCGGCCAGGGTGCGCGCACGGCCGGCCTCTTCGAGCGTCTCCCCCGACCGAAGCAGCGTTTTCGAGGGAACACAGCCCCAGTAGGGGCACTCGCCTCCGACCAGCTCGCGCTCGACGACAGCGAGCGAGATTCCGCTGCCCTGCAGGCCGCCCGCGATCGCCTCCCCGGCCACGCCGCCACCCAGACAGACGACGTCAAACTCCTGCGGCAACCTGCTGTCCTCCTTCTGTGCTGGTTGTGCCGGCGCGCCGTAACGACTCGAGCAGAGATGTGGCCGTGAAGGCGCCGACGTAGCGGTCGCCTTCGAAGACGGCGGCCCGCTCGGTGGGGCTCGACAGCGCGGCGGCAAACGCCTCGGTCAGGGTGCTGGACAGCGGCACGCGCGGCTCTTGCGGGCTGGGACCACCCTGAGGATGGTCGAGTGTCGTGTCATCGATCCGCACGACCGACATGCGTCGCACGAGGCGCTCGCGACCGAGGAACTCCGCGACGTATTCGCTGGCGGGTTGGGTGAGGATTCCCTCAGGGGTGTCGTACTGCGCGACCTTCGCCTGCATCTTCAAAAGGCAGATGCGATCGCCCACTATCACCGCCTCGTCGATGTCGTGGGTGACGAAGACAACCGTCTTGCGTACCGAGCGCTGGATGCTGATGAACTCCTGCTGCAGGCGCTCACGTGTGATCCGATCGACAGCCCCGAACGGTTCGTCCATCAGCAGGACCGGCGGATCCGCGGCCAGTGCTCTAGCGAAACCAACGCGCTGGCGCTGCCCGCCCGACAGCTGATGCGGGTAGCGGTCGCGATACTCGGCAGGGGCGAGGCCGACCAGCTCGAGCAGCTCGTCGATCCGCATGTCGATGCGCCGTTTGCCCCACTTCCATAGACGCGGCACTGTGCCCACGTTGTCCCCGACGGTCATGTGTGGGAAAAGCCCGGTCTGCTGGATGACGTAGCCCATCTTCAGACGGAGCGCCGCCGGGTCGACGCCTCGCGTGTCGACGCCGTCGACGAGAATCCGCCCGCTGTCGGGATCGATCAGCCGGTTGATCATCCGCAGGGTCGTCGTCTTGCCGCAGCCGGAAGGTCCGATCAAGACACACGTCTGGCCGTCGGTGATTTCGAGGCTCAGATCGCGCACCGCGTTGGAGCCGCCGGGAAACTGTTTGGTCACGTTCTCCAGCCGGATCACTGCTCGATTACCGTAATCGAATGCCGGGGTACCTATTCCTGGACTACGTCGACCCCTGGATCAACTGGACCTGGCTTTCCACTCACGTTCCGGTGTTCGTCGCGGCGCTGCAGGAGCATGTCACGCTGACCCTGATCGCGGTGGGCGTCGGCCTACTAATTTCATTGCCCATGGGCGTGGTCGCGCATCGCTGGCGAGCCCTGCGCAACCCCGTTCTCACGTTGTTCGGCATCTTTTACACGATTCCGTCGATCGCATTGTTCGCCCTGCTCATTCCGTACACGGGGCTTAGCGTGCTGACCGCCGAGATCGGTCTGGTCGGATATGCCGTGCTGATCCTCACGCGCAACGTCGTCGTGGGCCTGGAGGCGGTTCCCAAAGACGTTCTCGACGCAGCCAACGGAATGGGCTACCGGCCGCTGGCCCGATTGATGCGAGTCGAGCTTCCGCTGGCCCTGCCGGCGATCTTCGCCGGCATTCGCATCGCGACCGTCACCACCATCGGCCTGGTGACGATCACGGCGGTGATCGGGCTCGGCGGCCTGGGCCAGCTGATCCTCCAGGGTTTGGTCGAGAACTTCCACACCCCCCTTGTGGTGGCCACGCTTCTGTCCATCGTGCTGGCGCTGGTCGCCGACCTTGCGCTGGCGGGATCGCAGCGCGTTGCGCTCCCCTGGTCTCGGAGCGCATAGGTGTCGGTCCTGGTCCGCGTAGTCCAGTGGTTCGCCGATCCGGCCCACTGGACGGGCCCTGACGGAATCCCCACCCGCCTGGTTCAGCACATCCAGCTATCGGCCGAGTCGGTGCTCATCGGCGCGGCGATCGCGCTTCCTGTCGGGATCGCGCTCGGCCACTACGGGCGGTTCGGCAACCTGGCCATCAATATCTCGAACGTCGGGCGTGCGGTGCCCTCGTTCGCGCTTCTCGTCCTCGCGTTTCAGATCTTCGGGCTGGGCGACGCGCCCATCATCATCTCGCTGACCGCGCTCGCCATCCCGCCGATGGTCACCAACAGCTACGTCGCCATGCAGGAGGTGGATCCGGACGTGAAGGACGCGGCTCGAGGCATGGGTTATCGAGAGCTCGCCCAGGTGCTGTGGGTCGAGTTGCCTCTTGCGGTACCACTCCTCATGGCCGGAATCCGCACCTCGGCGGTGCAGGTCGTAGCTACCGCCACCCTCGCCGCCCTGATCGCGGGCGGCGGCTTCGGCCGCTACATCATCGACGGGCTGGACCAGCAGGATTACACGAAGCTGGTCGCCGGAGCCATCCTGGTCGCCCTTCTTGCCCTGGCGACCGAGCTTGGGCTCGCCGCCGCCGAGCGCCTTTTGGTGCCGAGGGGCATCCGGCTGCTGAGGGCGCCGTCGACCCGGCGCGTCACTTACAAGGCGGCCTAGGTGGAAGAATGAGGAATCGTTCGGGGTTCGAGTACCTGTCCCGCCCGTACAAGGAGAGAATCTCATGAACTGGAAACCCCGTTCGGCATTGGTGGCCGCCGTCATCGGCCTGGCCCTGACAGCCGCAGCCTGTGGCAGCTCGCCCTCGACCGGCTCGAGCACGCCGAAAGGCACCATCACGGTCGCCGGGTTCAAGTTCTCGGAGGGCAGCGTGCTGGCGGAGCTCTACGGCCAGGCGCTCCAGCACGACGGTTACACGGTCACCTTCAAGCTGAACCTGGGGTCGCGCGAGGTCGTGGCGCCGGCGATCAAGTCCAGCCAGGTCGACCTCTACATCGGCTACGCCGCGACCGACCTCGAGTTCTACAACAACAGTGCCGGCGAGGCGAGCGGCGACGTCACCGCGACCACCGCCAAGCTCAACAGCCACCTCCAGCCGCTCAACCTGGTGGCTCTCAACCCATCTTCTGCGGTCGACCAGAACGCCTTTGCGATGACCAAGGCGAACTCGACGAAGTACAACGCAACCAAGCTTTCCGATTTGGCGGCGATCGGCGGCCAGCTCGCCCTCGGCGCTGGGCCGGAATGTCCAACCCGTCCGTTCTGCCAGCCGGGGCTGCAGAAGACCTACGGCATTAACTTCAAGAGCTTCAAGGCGCTCGACACCGACGGTCCGCTGACCCGGGCCGCGCTCAAGAACAACGACATCCAGGTCGGCCTGGTCTTCAGCAGCGACGCCGACCTGTCGAGCCTCGGGCTGGTTACCCTGCAAGACGACAAGCACCTGGAGAACGCAGACAACGTGGTGCCGATCGTCCGGACCCCGGTGGCGACGTCGGAAGTCAAGAAGGTGCTCAACGCCGTGAGTGCCGGCCTGACGACGGCGGACCTGGTCAACCTGAACTCGCAGGTCGAGCTGCAGCACATGGACCCGGACGTGGTCACCAAGGCGTACCTCCAGCAGCACAACTACTTCAGCTAATCTCGGTCGGTTCGATGGAGCGAGATGCGGCGCTCGCCGACTTTGAGGCCGCCCGCAAGGAGTGGGAAGCTGCGTTCGCGCGCGTGCCGGACGGAGCGCTGACGTACCTCAAGCCTGGCGACGATTACGCGCTCGGCGGCCTGCAGGTCCACGTCAACTGGGTGCTCGTTCACTACCGGCGGGTCCTCGATGGAATCGTCGCGGCGGGGTTCGATGAGATCGGCCCTCAGGACCCGGCAGGCGCGGAGGAGGAGGCTCGCGCCGGGGCGAAGCGCGGCCTGAAGCCCGCGGAGCGAGGAAAGTCGCTGGACGACATGGCGCACCTGCACGGAGCAGTCAGCGCGGCGGCCCGCGAGCTGCCGGACTCGGATTGGGCGCGCAAGGCGCGGGTCGTCTACGGAGCCGGGCAGGAGCCGTATCCGACCAGCCCGGAGGACATCCTCGGCTGGCTGCGCGAACACTATCGCGAGCACGTCGAGCAGAGCGCTGCCCTCGTCGAGGAGTGGAGGACCCCTAAGGCAACCGGTTGATCCACGACGCCTCGGAATATTTCGAGGCGACCAGCTGCGAAGCTGCTTCGAGCTCCTCGTGCGTAACCGCGCTTTCCTCGGCGTGAAACTCGCCGACGAAGAATGCCTGCAGATGCGCTGCCACCTCATCGGATGAAAGTTCTGTGAACCAGGACAACGGTGAGACCGCCTTCCCCGCGCTGCGGACCCCGCGCTCGGCGAGTCGGGCGCGACCGATCCTGATCAACCGCGGCAGCAGCTCGACGTCCATCGAGTGCGCGATCGTGGTGTGGTGCAGCACGAAGCCGCGCCGGCGGGCCTGCGCCGCCCCGGCGATCTTGCCTCGCGGGGAGATGATGTCGTTGATCTCGCGATAGGAAG
>WNGG01000975.1_pt1 | contig 33270 bp, 43 predicted proteins | sample 5400661 | NCBI WGS metagenome assembly WNGG01 (sample SAMN13153372, study PRJNA577476) | soil metagenome | isolation source: 100 cm soil or saprolite under Garry oak tree replicate 1 | place: USA:California | collected 2016-06-15
TCGCCGCGTAATCGAGGATGCTCCTTGCTCTCTTTCCGTACACCACGTCTTCACGTACGGATACACTGGGTTGGACGGCTTGCTCCCTGAGCTTGTGGAGCTCGGCGGTGGCGTGCTTCTCTAGCTTGTCGTAGAAGCTACGAATCTCTTCGAACTTCAAATGTTCGATGGTCTCGATGACGTGAAGCAGAATGACCTCCCCACGAGTCGCGGCAGCCAAACCGCTAGCCACGTCGACCGCCTTTGAAGACTTTTCCGAAAAATCAACCGGCGTCAGAATGCGCTTGAACATCTCACCTCCTGCCCGATACATCGCTTTCGTCACCAGGAGCGGACGCCCCCGGCCTCAATACTCCCTTCACGATAGCCGTCCAGGTGTCGTTCCCGCAAATAGAACCGTGAAAACCATCCTGTTCATCAGCTTTGCAAAATTGGCAAGAAGACACAGATCGAGCTGGACGTTATCGTTAGGCCAGGACCCGGCAGTCTGCGGTGACCGGGGCGACTGCCGGCGGGATCATGGACGCGCCCGCGCTGCTTCGCAAAGAATATGTTCATTGTCGTTGCTCGAAAAACGGAGCGCCAGACAAGACTCAAATACTGCCGATGGAGTCGGTTTCGCACTGCAACCGAGTTTCGGCACAACAAATGCTCTCCAGTCTGGTGACGATACGAAACGGGGAGCTCGAGATGAGGCTTGACAACAACTTGGCAATGCGACATGGCGACCGGAAACACGGCTTCCTGACAGAACGTCAATTTCTCCGCTTTGCGGGGCAATCTAGGGAGGACACAATGGCAAAACGCGATGCGACTTACGCAAGGTTCGAGGCTTTGGAGGAACGACTCGCGCACTGTTATTTCCTGCTGCACGAACGCTTCATCAAGAATCCTCCGCTGGCCAAGTTTTGGGCGGAAGCTGCGATGGAGGAGCTGCAGCATTTTTCAATACTGCGCTTCTGCCGCGAGCGCGGTGTGATGGCAGAAGTCGATGTCGATCTGGAAGCGGCTAACAACGTCGAGGAATTACTTGACACGGTGAAAAGCATTGTCGCCGAGCCTGAGGTTTCGGTCGACGAAGCGTTTTATGCGTCGCTACTCATGGAATCTTCCGAATTGGATGAAGTGTACGAGAAGTTATCTCACGCCCTGGCCAAGGAGCATCCGTTGCTCTACGAAACAATTCACGCGAGTCTTCGCTCGCATCTCGACTCGTTTGCCGATGGCGCTGCAGAGTTCTGCAGCGATCGCGGATTCGTCGAAGGTTTCCGAAATCTGGCACGAGTTGGAAGGAGTAGTTCATGAAATGTACGGACCTTCTGATCCAAGATCACAAAATCATTCTGCGGTGTCTCGATGTTCTCGAGCACATGGCAGCACGTGTGCAAAACGATCAGCCCTTTGAGACGGAGGACCTCCAAGCCGTGTTGCGGTTCCTGCGCACGTTTGCAGACGATCACCATCAGACTAAGGAAGAGAGCGCGCTGTTTCCTGAACTGAGGCGCACATCAGCGGCACAGGAAGGACCTCTGCGCCAAATGCTGTTCGAACACGACCAGGAACGCTCCCTTGTCGAAGGCCTGGAAGAGGCGCTCCTTACGAAAAGTGGCATGGAGTTTGTCCACTTCGCGAATCGGCTCACAGCGCTGCTAGGGAACCATATCCAGAAAGAGGACCACATTCTCTTCGCCATCGTCGAACGATCCCTGTCCCCTGAGCAAGACGACAGGGTCGTTTCGGAGTTCAATAAATTTCAAATCAACCCGGAACTCCTGGTGGACCTTCGGCGTCTGGAATGGAAATATTTGAGAAAGGACGGCGTGACTTATGCGGTCAAGACTCGTGCTTCTGCTCATTAGCTTCGCATTGGCTCCGTTCGCATGGCGGCTACCACCGTCATCTTTCTTAGCGTCGGGCCTACCGTCCGGATCGCTTCGATACACCGCTTCGCCGGGCTTCGCGCTCCCTGCGCGGCCTCCTTACTACGGTCCGGTCCTCCCACGCCAGATTGGGATCGTTCCTGGAAGCTCGACGCGGGGCGCCGAGCTTTTCCGTGAAAAGAGTTGCATCGAGTGTCACGCGTTTAACGGTAGCGGTGGTACCCTCGCGCCGGATTTGGCGCAAGGATCCGAGCACGCGCGGACACCGATGCTGCTTGCGAGTGCTCTCTGGAACCACAGCCCCGCGATGTGGCGCGCGCAAAGAGCGCGCGGAATTCGGCCGATGTTGGATTCGACCGAGACCGCCGATCTCTTTGCGTACTTCTTCTCGCTTTCGTACTTCAGCACTCCGGGCGATGCTGCACACGGTAGGATGATATTCGAGCGTGCAAGCTGCAGCCGGTGTCACGCGACTGAAGCCGCGGTCCGTGACCGCCGGCGTCCGGCCGGCCCACCCATCTCCACTTGGAGCGAAGTCGATGACCCACTCGCGTGGGCGGAGCGGATGTGGAACCATTCCGGGCTGGTCTATTCCGATCTCTCGAGCAACGGACTACCCAGGCCGGAGCTCTCGACCAAAGATATGGTCGACTTGCTTGTCTATCTCCGCACGGTGCCTGAATCGCGCTCGCACTCTGCAGTATTCCAACCCGGCAATCCGGAAAAAGGTCGCGTGACGTTTGAGAGTAGTTGCGAATCCTGCCATTCGTTCGGCAGCCGCACCGCCGAACGCAAAATTGATTTGTTGAAGACACGTGGTCCGGCCGTTCTTACGGATTATGTTACCGCCATGTGGAACCACGCGCCCCTGATGCACCGGCGCGCTGGAAATAATTTTCCGATTCTTGGACCTGGCGACATGGGCAATCTTATCGCCTACCTGTTCGCGCAGCGCTATTTCGACGAGGAAGGAAATGCGGCCCGCGGAGCACAAGTGTTCGATGAGAAGAACTGTAAGTCGTGCCACGAACAGCGGCGGCTGGAAACCAGAGCGCCGGATTTGACAGTAGCAACCGAACGGTACTCGCCAATCACTCTATCCGCATCTGTCTGGCGGCACGGTCCAGCAATGTTGGAAGCCATTCAAGAGAAAGAGTTAGCTTGGCCGGAGTTCAGCGGTTCGGAAATGTCAGATCTGATCGCATATTTGAACAGCCGACTGGTTCCACGCATAGCTACCGCGAAAGAGTGACATATTGTCAGCGAGAAATTGGGGCATGCGGCAGAATTTTGACATTTGGTCATAAGTGGCTGTAATATCAAAATCATATCCGTTGAAGTTCCTATCATTCTCTGCAAGGATTTTCAGCTGCAACCCTCACTACACACGATGGTTCGTGACAAAATGTAGTGAAATTCCTTCCGGTCTGACAGAATGGCAGAACGATTGCCACTACCGTCGTATGACTATTCGAAAAGCTCCAACAATCCTCGTTGTCGAAGACGACGCTGAAAATCGAGCAGCTATGGTGAAGGTACTCGAAGCTGCCGAGTACAAAGTGCTCGAAACCGACAATGGCCAGCAGGCCCTCGACCTTATCAATGAAGAGAATATCGACATTCTTGTTACCGACCTTCGGCTGCCCGTCATGGATGGCGTCGAGCTTTTAAAGCGCGCCAAGGCCATGGGGCAAGACATCGAAGTCATCATGATCACCGGCCACGGGACGGTGGAAATCGCTGTGGAAGCAATCAAAGAAGGCGCCTACGACTTCATCACGAAGCCCGTGAAGAAAGCGCAGCTGCTGCGCGCCGTTGAAAAGGCTGCTGAGAAGCAGTACCTGTCGCGTGAAAACCGTGATCTGCGCCAGCAACTGAGCCAGAGCGGATCGCGGCGCATCATTTACGCCAGCACCGAAATGCGGAATATCACGCGGATGGTCGAGCAGGTCGCGCCAAGCACGGCCACAATTCTCATCACGGGGGAAAGTGGAACGGGTAAAGAAGTCATCGCCGATGCAATCCATGCGGCTTCACCGAGACGACAGAAGCCGTTGATCAAAGTGAGCTGCGCTGCACTGCCCGATACGCTTCTTGAATCCGAATTGTTCGGATACGAGAAGGGCGCCTTTACCGGCGCAAACGCTCGCAAAGAAGGCCGATTCGAATTGGCCGATGGAGGAACATTGTTCCTGGACGAGATCGGCGAGGTCAGCCCCGCACTTCAAGTAAAGCTTTTGCGCGTATTGCAGGACGGCAAGTTCGAGCGCCTTGGCGCCACGCGCACCATCACTGCGGACGTCCGAATTCTGGCGGCGACGAACAAGGACCTTCACAAAGAAGTTGAGGAAAAACGATTCCGCGAAGATCTCTTCTACCGCTTGAATGTGATCAATATTCGGATTCCTCCACTACGCGATCGCAAAGAAGACGTGCAGCTCCTGGCAATGCACTTCCTGAAGTATTACTCTGACAAGAACAACAAGCCGATCGAAAGTTTTACGGAAGAAGCCATGCTTGCGCTGTCGAGCTATGACTGGCCCGGCAATGTGCGCGAACTCGAAAACGCGATCGAGCGCGCGGTCGTCTTCACGAATGGGAAACAGATTCCGCTTTCGGTCCTACCGCAGGGGGTATCCGCGTTTGCGGAATCGCGCCACTCCCTGACGTTCAAGATCGGCACGCCGCTTCGCGAGCTCGAGCGGAAAGCGATCGACATTACGCTTCATCACACTCGTGGCGACAAGAATATGGCCGCCCGGTTGCTTGGCATCGCGACGCGAACCATCTACCGCCATCTCGAAAAGCAAGACAATCAAGAGCACGATACGGCTCTCGATGAGGACGATACCTCGTCACCTCCCGAAAGCGACACCATAAAAGTGCAGTAGCAGGTCCTCGCACCTGCGCCGAGAGGCGCGTCCTTATTCAGCCGCGGAGCGGCTTTAATCGGTTGCGCCTAAGGCAGAACATTCTTCACAATTTGGAGAGAGTTATGGTTCACTTTGGTTTTCACCCTTTGCTAAACCATTTGGTTTTTCGAGAGGAAAGGACCAATGCACCAAAAGACAAAACTACCATTGTTAGTGGTTCTACTGGGTGGCTCCTCCATGTTTGTCCTTGGGTTAGGGCAGAAGCAACCGAAAGCCAACACCCCTTCATCGGTTGTTTGGAAATTACCAGCCGGACAACCTGGCGAATACGCGGGAGCCGAGGCTTGCGCCGCGTGCCATCCTGTCCATTCAGGTCTGTTTAATAAATCCATTCATGCCAAGGCTGCACCTAAGGATGCGCAATACGGCACAGGTTGCGAAAGCTGCCACGGGCCCGGCAAAGCTCACATCCAGGCCATTGAAGCGGCAGCGGGTGACGATCAGAAGATCGCAGCAGCTAAGAAACTCGTCTTCGGCTTTCATGGAAAACCGGAAGAAAACTCCGGGCGCTGTCTCACGTGCCACGTGACCAGCCACGATCAGTCGCTGTTTGATAAATCAGAACACAAACTCCACGGAGTCGCTTGCCAGCAATGCCACTCCGCTCACCTGGTGGACGCTGCCGACGTCAAGGACAAGATTGAAGCCCCCCTGACGCAGGCGCACTTCTTCCGATCGCCACGAATTGGCGAGGAAAATCGTTGGTTGACCCAGAGTCTTCTACGCCAGTCCCAGCCGCAGTTGTGCTACTCGTGCCACTCGACCATTCAGGCGCAGTTTGCATTGCCGACACATCATCGAGTACCCGAAGGACTCATGAAGTGTACGGATTGTCATAACCCCCACGGCACGAACAATCAGCCGATGCTCCGCAAAACAAATTGGGAGGTGTGCGTCGACTGCCATACCGAAAAGCGGGGTCCGTTCATCTTCGAGCATGCCGCCGTGAAGGTGGAGGGCTGCGCCGGCTGTCACACGCCGCACGGCACTGTGAACCGGCAACTGTTACTGCGGCGTGAGGGGCGATTTCTCTGTCTGCAATGTCACGTCGATCCGCAAGCGCCCAATGTTCCGCATGGACGCCTCGGCTTCACCACGAAGGGCGAATGCGCGCGCTGTCACGTGGCGGTTCACGGATCCAACTTCAGCCAATTCTTGCTGAACTGAGGAGGGCGCATGAAAAGATCATCACACTTGGCAATTGCAGCAGTCGCCGTCCTTCTCAGTGCTGCCACGTTGCAAGCACAAGATAATCCCACACCCACAAACCTGGGCGGGTTTGAAACACAGGGCTCGGTCACCGCTGGTTACCGGTTTTTGGACACGAGTGGGCGGCGCCAGAAATATCTCGAGCTGTTCAATCTGAAAAAAGGGTTTCGCGTAAATGAATTCGAGCTCTTCGGCCGAGCACCGGAGAAGGGAAACGATTACGCGGATACATATTCGATAACAGCAAGCGGCCTGGGCGGCGACCCCTTTCCAGGTGGGCAAATCGCCGTTTCAAAACAAGGTCTTTACGACCTCCGAATCAATTACCGGCAAAGCTATTACTATTGGAACAGGAACGATGATCAACCAAATCCAGGCGGCCTGGCAGGTTTGTCGATTAATCATGATTGGGCGACTGTCCGCAAATTCGGCTCGATGAACCTCACACTGCATGCCACGCAAAACTTGCGTTTCACTTTTGAATACAACCGGACCGCCCGCGATGGCGTGACGTTTGTAACGCGCGCGCTCGATTATTTCGGCTCGGATGCCGCATGGGGAGGCTTCGCGCGCGCGAATCCTTATTACTTGCAGGCGCCGATCAATGAGACGGCGAACCGGTTTGCCGGAGGGTTGAGCTATACATGGCGCGACTGGAATGTATTTTATCGAACCGGATACCAAACGTTGGACCAAAACCTGACGCTCGACAATGTGGCGTCGCCCGAGCGCAGCATCGACTTGAGTGATCCGGTTACCGCAAACGAATTGCTCACTCGTGCCTCACTGAATCAGTACCGGCGTCTTAAAACGCCCATCAGCGAATTTTCATATGTCGGCCGTTCGCGATCACGTATTCAACTGCGCGGCGGTTACATTTTTTACCGGTATCGCGGCCCGCTCTCGCAGAATGCGGACTTCAACGGAACGGCTCGCATCACGACGACGACGTTCACACGGTACGCCGTTTCAGAAAACGATCGTGGCCAGGTTTCGGAACCGAATCACATCGTCGATCAGGGGTTCACGTTCAAGCTCGCCGATGGGTTGAACTTCCTCGCGGACTACCGTTATTCGCGGCTGACCGAGGATGGCGTTCTCATTGCGGACAGCTTGCGTGATTCCACAACCGCTGCGACGGGAGATGTGCTTTCGATTTGGAGGTATGGGATTCATCGCGTGGACCTATCCTTCGAGGTTGCGCCCGGGAACAAATTGCTCGTGCGCCCCGGGATTCGATTAATGAAGCGGGATATCACCGTATTGGAAGACGGGGTCGGCGATCCACTACGTTCGAAGCGATCCAAATTTGCTTCGCCCATCCTGAGCGTCTTCTACGCGCCAAGCGAGCGGTTCACGATTCGCGGCAACATTCAGAGTATTACGAATGACACGCCTTACACGCGAATCAGCCCGCGTACCGACGTCGCCGAGCGGTGGATTGCACGATATCGCGCGGGAGACCGGATCACCATCGAAAATTCGGCAATCCTGCGGGTCGGCAAGTACACCGCCACAGCGTTTCGCAATTCGATTCGCACGAATGCGACGACGGTTTCGGTCGCGCTGAATGACCGGCTCTCGCTGTTCGGCGGCTTTGGTTACGACAGCTTTCTTGCCACCGCATCCATCACATTCCTTCGCGGTGTTGCGCCGTTGCAAGCGGTCTGGCGAGACCAAACGGTGAATCGCGTGTGGCAGGCGGGCATCGATGCACGGCCGGCAAAGAGGTTCAGCTTGCGATTGAGCGGGAACTACGACCGCACAACCGGAGTCGGAGAAATCAGCGGCGAGCCCCCGCTGCAGGGTCCGCTACGCTGGCCGATGGTCACGGGAACCGCGGCCTACGACTTCGGCATGCCGGGACGGCTTTCGCTCGATCTGCAGCGCACGTACTATATTGAGGAGATCCTGCGCGGCGATAATTTCAACGCAAACGTTCTGGCGATCCGCTGGACCAAAGACTTTTAAACATGAAGCTGTTTTTCCGAACGCTTCTTTCTTTAAGCGTCGCTCATTGGTTGACGAGAATCGGAGTGGTGCTGACGACCGCATCATCAGCTGTCTTTCTGGTGCTCGTCTTTCAGCGTTTCGAAAATCCCTATTTCGGCATCATCGTATTCCTTGTCATTCCCTCACTGTTCGTATTGGGCCTGCTCCTGATGCCGATCGGAGTGTTCCTCGCAGTTCGCCGGCTCGGCGGTTATCGGTACGTGCTCGCGCGCGTGCCGGCCGAGGGACCTCGGCTAGCCCGCCTCGGTTGGGCATTTGCATTTGCGACGCTTACGAATGCCGGAATCCTTACTGCCGCTGCTTATCATGGCGTCGGTTACATGGACTCGAGACAATTCTGCGGTCAGACGTGTCATTCGGTCATGCAGCCACAATACGTTCGCTATCAGAGTTCTCCGCACGCGCGCGTGCCGTGCGTGGACTGCCACATCGGTTCCGGCGCAACTTCTTTTATTCAATACAAGCTTGCTGGCGTACGTCAACTGGTGAGGCTCACAACCAACACGTATCAGCGGCCCGTTCCTCCCGCTATGGATCGCATGCGCCCCGCGGAGGATACGTGCGAAGAATGTCATTCCACAGAGAAGATGCAAGAGGACAGACTGAAGGTCATCCGGCACTATGACAATGACGAGAAGAGCACCGAAAAAACGACCGTGCTTCTCATGAGAATTGGTAGCAAGATCCACAAGGCTCACATCGGTCGCGGTATCGAATACGTCTCCGCCACTCCCGACCCACAGACGATTTCGGCCGTGATGGTGGACGGGAAGACCTACTCTGCTAGCGGCGCCCCCACCAGCGGTGCAACGCGCCGGATGGATTGCAGGGATTGCCATAACCGTTCCGGGCATGATTTCGAAACGGCGGAGTCTGCTGTCGATCGAGCAATCGCTGAGGGCAAACTGGATCGTTCGGGCCCGTTTGCGCGCCGCGACGCGGTGGCCGCGCTGACAGGCAAATCGCCGATCGAGAAGCAACCTCCCACTGTCCAACAGATCTATGCAGAAAATATCTATCCTGCAATGAAGATCACGTGGGGCACGTACCCCAACAATGTCGGCCATGAAAAGTTCCCTGGATGCTTCCGCTGCCACGACGGACAGCACGCGACGAAGAGCGGCGACTCCATCACTCAAGATTGCGGGTCATGTCACGAGCTCGTCGCCGTCGATGAACAGAGTCCCAAAATCCTCAAAGACCTCGGCTTCCAGTAAGTGCATGCGGGAATGATGCCTCCCGCTGGTGCGCCGCGCCACCCACGGCGCACCGCTCCTCCCTTTATCTCGGCTCTTCTTTCGCCGCCACATTCTTGAGGACATCCGCGATTGTCAGATCCCCTTTCTTAATTAGGACAACATGGCGCCCCAACGTGTATCGTCCATAGTCGCCGGTGATCTGGCTGAGCTGCGATTCGAGTTTTGCAGGTAGAGGCACCAGGTCCTTCTCGAGTTGCATCGGGACATGTGAACCGGTTACGAGCGCTTTCTCGATTCCTAGGGGAAATGCCGATCGATCCAGAGAGCCCGGCGCCAGGTTGCCGACGAGATGGCTGTAATAGGCGTCAATCAGCTGGCGATCTTTTGTGCTGAAGGTGGGCCCCTTCGGTTCTTGAGCCAAAGCAATGCTCGTGACGAGCGTTAAAACCACTGTCAGAAGCAGAGCCACTTTCCATGCGCGTGTCATAACGACCTTCCTTTCGGCCATCTTCTAGCGTCGGGCCCACTGTCCAGATTGTTTCAGTACACCGCGTTTAATTCGTCGCGCTTCGCGCTCCCTGCGCGGCCTCCTTACTACTGGCCGGTTCCTCCACGCGAACTAAAGATAGGCTGATCTGCTTCCTGCAATTGGAGGTCCAGTGTCAGAGTTGCGGCGTCGGGTGGGCGCGCATGAGACGCAACAGATAGAATCCCCAAAACAGAATGCCGCCGATCCATAGGAGTGCTGCTAAGGCGAGGTGCTCAAAATAGGTAAATGCAGCGAAAGGCGCGCCAACGCGGGCAAGCATCGCCATAAGTCCAGTACTTAGGCCGATGCGCAGAGGCCACGACCCGCGCTCGCGCGCAAGGCTGTGGCCGCCGTGGGACAGCGTAACCCGTGTGCCAACGGCGAGAATGAGCAATGTGAATCCGCCAATGAACAGAACGTGCAGGAAGTCGACGCGATAGCGAGGTGCGATCGCAACCGTCCAGAGTGACAAAATGACAAACCAGTGGGCGGTCCACACACACCATGCGAGCGTTGTGTGCACTCCGGGGAGCCGCCAGGGTTGTACCGTTGACAAAATGACAGCGGTCGCGGCAGCCGCACGCAAAAACGCCATGGTCGCGAAACCGAAACCATACTCCGCGATTAATGATAAGAGCACTAAGAGTCCTGCCAGCTTATATAGAACACTTCTTCCGTCTGCGCCGTGGGCCTGGCGCAGGTTGCCGAATTTTGGAAGCTCCGCAAAACCGAGTAACCGCGGTCCGAGAAATCCGCCGACGCCGAGGACGAGGAGCAAGACCATTCCTTCAGTCAAGAGCCTTTTCCCGAGCAGATACCAAAACGGGCCGATGATCTCCCATGCGAGCGCTGCGTTAATCGCTGCGCCCAATGCGCCGCTGACCAGACCTAATCCCACGAGCGCGAACGTTTCCGGAGGATCTTGTTGCCGGCGGAGAAAACGGCGTACTGCAAGCGTGATGAGCGTAGCGTGCGCTACAACAAACGCAGCATCGCCGATCTTAAAGAACTGAAACTCAAATGCAACCGCCGAGACAATGACTGTTGCCGCCAGCACATATTGAGTCGTCCGCGAAGGAGCTTCCGTACCTGTGAACCGCGGAATGGCGGTTAGAAGAAATCCCGCGATAAATGCATAGAGAAAACCGTCGGTCTGAACGAACGCGTGCGAGCGGCCCGAATAGCCTTCGATCACGCCGAAGTAGTACAGCGGCCAAATGGAAACTCCGAACACGCCGAGAACGATTCCGAGTGGAAAGAAAATCCGATAAGCGTCTGTTGGCTTGCCGTGAATATCCATAACCCCGTCATCCCTGCAAGCTGGCTTCCGCTGAACGCTGGTAAAAAGCCCGCGCTTGGTCATGTCGAATCGACAATCCGCACATGACCCAAGCCCCGCTCTGCGACACATTGGCGAGACTCCACGCAGCAATGCTGTGCTAACCCGCGCAAAATCCAGCACTCGACGCGAGGAACAACACGTGCAGTGAGGGAAGCGATGTGAAGAAGTGATCCGGACGGTTGGACCCGACGTCAGGAAGGAAGAAGCAATGATTCGTATTAAGAAAATAATGGTGCCAGTCGATTTCTCGGAGCCATCGAAGAAGGCTGTGAACTACGGCCTGTCCTTAGCGTTGGAGTTTGAGGCGGGGCTGGTTCTGGCGCACATCGCGCCGTACGATACCGTCGCCTATGAGACAGCGAAGGTGTGTCTGCTCGAGCTGATTCCTTCAGATTATCGCGAACGGCTCGACTTCGAAATCATTGTGAAGAGCGGCGAAGTCCGCCAGGAGCTTCTCGGCATCGTCGATGAAAAGGAAATCGACCTTGTCGTCATGGGATCCCGTGGCCGGTCGTACTTCGAGCGGCTGCTGCTTGGATCTGTGACCGAGCGCATGCTCCGCAAGCTGCACGTTCCTATCCTGACGGTCTCGCATCTCGATCCGGAAAAAGAGATCCATAAGCCCGGATCCGTGCCGCTCCACCGCATCCTGTACGCGACCGATCTTGCTGAAGGGTCCGAGCCGGGACTGGAGTTTTCGATTCGGCTCGCACGCGGTCTCGGTGGCCGGGTCACCGTCGTTCATGTCGTCCAACCAATCGATGTGGCGTTCCATGGTGTTGAAGCCGCAGCCTATTTGCCCGATTACCTGGCCGAAGTCCGAGCTCAGGCTGCGGAGCGGCTGGACCGCTTGGTTGCTCTCATGTCGGACGGCAGTGTTCCCGTCACGACCCTGCTCGCGGACGGAGTGCCCTACGAAACGATCAATAGACTTGCGGAAAAGATCAACGCGGATCTGGTTGTCATCAATCTTCAAGGAAAAAGCCGCCTCGAGCGAGCACTGCTCGGTACGACTGCAGAGCGTGTGATCCGGACTGCCACCGTACCGGTCCTGTCATTGCCGATGCCGGCGACTTATGCGTCGCGCTGGGCCGCGGCGTGAGTTGAAGAGACGAACTGAATTGATAAGGAACATCGGAGGCTCTGATGAAACGTAGCGCGCTTGGTTCTTTCATCTTGGGATTTGCTTTGTTTATGGCGGCGCCGCTGCTAGCGCACCATTCGTTTATGGCGGAATTCGACCTGAACAGGCCGGTGACGTTGAAGGGCGTCGTTACCAAAGTCGAGTGGGTGAATCCACATGCAGCTTTTTACATCGAAGTCACTGACGGGAATGGCGAGGTAAGAACATGGGCTATCCAATCTGCTAGTCCCGGTGCCCTGATGAGGCGGGGTTGGATGCGCAATTCGTTGAGACCCGGTGACCGAGTCACCGTGGAGGGATTTCGGGCAAAGAAGGATGTCTTCTTCGCGGCCAGCCTGGCGGTGACGCTGGCTGACGGTCGAAGATTTTTTGCCGATTCGGATGGAGTAGAGCCGTAAGACTGGGAGGTATTTATGATTACTATTAACAAAATCCTGTGTCCGGTGGATTTCTTTCCCGCTTCGGACGCGGCTGTCAGTTATGCCGTTGGTCTTGGCGCCAACTACGATGCGACGATTCATCTTCTACACGTGATCACGCCGATCCTTCCAAATGAATATGCGATCGACACCGTGGAGATCATGAAATCGATGGAGAAAAGCACGGCCGAGGAAATGAAGAAGCTGGTCGCGAGAGTGAAGGAGGCCGGTGTCACTATCCACACGGAAATTCGCACCGGGGACGTTTACGATGAAATCAAGCAAGCCATCGAAGTTGTTAAACCAGAGCTTGTCGTTATGGGAACGCACGGCCGGCGTGGCGTCGAACGGTGGTTCATGGGATCAACGACAGAGAAGCTAATGCGTCACAGCCCGGTTCCATTGCTCACCATCAGTGCGTCTGGAGAAAAGGTGGCTGTACCCCGGTTCCGGCGAATTCTGGTGACAACAGATTTCTCGGACGGAACACCAGACGCTTTAGCGTACGCCTTCTCTGCTGCGCAGGAGAATGAGTCCGAGATCACGCTGCTTCACGTTGTCCATGATGTTACAGCCGATGTGACCGGTAAGTATCGCGACTCATTAATAGCCGGAATCCGTAAGCAGCTCGATGATGTCGTCCCGGCAGAAGCCAAGAACTGGTGCGAAATAGCTACTCGAGTGGAGACCGGAGTGCCTTATCGGATAATTCTGAAGATACTCGAAGACGAGAAGATCGATTTGCTTGTGATGAACATCCATGGAAAAGGCATGTTGGATCGCGCTCTGCTCGGCAGCACTGCCGAACGCGTCGTTCGGGCGGCATCTTGTCCGGTCATGCTGATTCCTCCAATGAAGAGGAAACTGATGAGGAGAACGCGGCCGGGTGGCAACCGGGTCGCTGTGTAGGAAAACGTGGTAAATCATCAGCCGGGAAATCTGCCCAAAATGCGCGTACGCAATTGGGCAGATTTCGCGGTAATCCGGTGCGGCAAGCTGTTACTTTTTCGCCAAGGTTCGGACATAGGCAACGAGGTCATCCGCGGCTTTCGCATCGAGGTCCTTTATGCCTTTCATCTTGTCTTTCCCTTCCGAAATGATTTTTTTAAAGTCGGAGTCGCTCTTTGCTTGGATCTCTTTCGACCCAAGTTGCTTCATCTCGACTTTGAACGTCTTCGCGACGGTCTCTTTCCCTTCGCCGGCTGCGCCGTGACAGCTGGCGCACTTCTTCCCGTAGAGCTCCTTACCTGCCGCGGTGTCGGCTGCAAACAATGGTGCGGCGTATAACAACACCGTCGACATTAGAACTATTGCAATAAGCGACTTCATTGAGCCTCCTTCTTTCATCATGCCATTGTCTACGCACTTTGGATGCCGATTCAAACAAAATGTCGAGGTTTCTCGGTCAAAACGCGCTAGCGCCGGTCTTCCGCCAAACTGACAAAGCCAACACCCTTCGTTCAGCCATAACGCCAATCGATTCAGCACAACTCGTGTGGCATGCCGAATGCTTCATTGAGACGTGGCCAACCCCAGCCAAGGAGGTGTGTCATGTCAATACCGATTTGCACCGAGCGTGCAAGTAGAAACGAGGAAAGGCGGTGTGCAGTAATGAAACTAAATAAATCCGAAGAAGCGAATACGCCAATTCCAGCGCCAGCCATGCTCGGCACTCGGTCGGCTGAAAAGTGGAAGAACGGCATTCAGGTCAATGAGCTCAACGAGCTTGAGACTCTATCGATCGAGACAATGAATCATACTTATGAAGTCACGGTTATTAATCCGCCAACTGCCGAAGTACTCATACGTGGCGGCGAGTTCTTTCCCCATCGCAGGCTGGCCCATATATCGGGCGCGTCCTTGGGAGGCTCGTTCCTGAAAGTTCATGGGATCTATGTTGGTTTCAATCTCGAACTGATGGCCGCTGGCCGGCGGATCATAACGTCTCCGGTGCGCGCAATTACTGTTTTGGAATCGTAAGACGCCCCAGTGATTCATTCTTGGCTCACCAGCCTTCCCAACATAAGCAATCCGCTATCGCCGATCCCTAAATACCCAACAAAAATACGCAACAGCCTCAGCGATCGCTTTGGCTGATCGCACATGGCGTTAGACATTGGGAATCCGGAGTTGCTGATCTTCCGTGACTTGGTTAGCCAGGTATGTTGTTACCCAAGTTTGCTCCGCAGGCTCACTTCCTCTTCGAAATGGCGTTCTAGTGACGGAGACATCGGAGCGGCCGCGAACGCCCCTGTAGCGCCGATGAGCGCACCGAACAGTACCCCACCGAATGCGGCGCAGGCCAAAAGCAAGAGGGCCTCGAACAATCCTGGAATGCGACCGCCCATCGTGGCCAGCATTGCGCCGCCAAAGGCCAAACCGATGATGATTCCGACGAAGCTTCCCTTTATGGCATTGCGGAAGTCCTGCGATCTGGGATCTGCCAGGTGCTCCACTTCGGATGCGTTACTGGCAACAGACACAGCGGCTGGAGCGATTCCCATTGCTTTGATCTTTTCAACAATTTTTCGCGCTTCATTCTCTGTTTGCGCGACACAATAAACTTCTTGCGACATCATTCCTCATTCCTCCCTGCAGAATTCTTCTGTGCCCGCATGAAGCAACTGTGATGCCATGCTAGTCAAATTCGGCGACAGACACCTCATTGTCTGAAGTGCAAGAAATCAGGTATCTGTCCCCGAATTTGTCGTTCGCGTCGTTGGCGTAATTCGCGGCTCAAATGAAACTTTGCTGCATTTCTGTCACAACAAATTTGGGTCAAGCGTTAGTTTGTGCCTCTTTTTCAGGAACGCTTGCGGGGACACGCGATTATTTGTCGATCTCGCACTCGGGCGGCTAATGGGAAACGGATCCTTGCCGAGAATTGCCACTGCAGTTCATGACTTCTCGACAAGCGCCTCTGACTGTCATCGCCTGTTTGTGACAATTCTGCAAAAAGCCGTTCTCCGCTTCATCCGAGTGTGACCGCTGAAACGCGTATGAACACTGGGGGTTCCATGCGATTCACCCAACAGGAACGCGACGTGCACTGCCCAAAGCGAGTCCAAGCAAATCTGGAGTTTGAGGAGGAACAAAAATGGTAGCGTTCAAAAAAATTCTATTTCCGACAGATTTCTCAGCCAACGCAAACAAGGCGCTCGCTCACGCGATCCGGCTCGCCGACTTCGATGGCGGCGAGGTGATCGCACAGCATGTCGTTGGCAACTACTTTGAGAAGCATCCGCACTGGGCCACGCTGTTCGATCTTCACGAGCTCCAGAAGTACATGGACGGATACGTCGACGCTCATATGACGAATCTGTTGCCTAAAGACACCGGTAATGTACACGTGCGGACTGTGATTTCGAAAGGCAAGCCTGCAGAAGAGATCGCGGCCCTTGCCGAGCGCGAATTCGTGGATCTGGTCGTCATGGGATCAGCCAAGGGCGTTGTGACGAACAAAGTGATCCGCATGACGAACCGGCCTGTCCTGGCTGTATCTGCAACTCAGCCGAGCTGCAACGAAGTCGGCCTTCACAAAGTGACCAAGATTCTGGTTGCCACAGATTTTTCCGGGCATTCGAAGCGAGTCGTCCAGTACGCCTTCGATCTCAAGCGGATCTTCGACGCGTCCATCTACATGCTCTACGTCATCGAGACGAGCCACGCGATCGAATGGGCGTTCCAACAGGGCCATTTCACTCACGCTATCGACAAGATGCGCGAGTGGGCCGGCAATCAGCTCGTGAACCTGACGCCGGATGAATTCTTGCATGATCCAACAGTGATACGTCTGGTGGAGACCGGTTCTCCGGGCGACATCATCGCGAATGTCGGGTTCGAGGTCGGCGCCGACCTGACGATTCTTGGCACGCACGAATACGGTACCATTCACAAGCATCTCATCGGCTCGACCACCGATAAGCTGTTGACGAAGACATCGACTCCGATTCTGACAGTGAAGCTCTAGCGAGGCGTGGCCCGGCCCGGTGGCCGGACGCTTAGGAAAGGTGAACGAACGTGGGAACGATCTTAGTCGCGGACGACGATAGGACCTGCCGAGACTCGATTCAAAAAGTGTTGGAGCGAGAGGGCCACACGGTCCAAGCGGCAGAAAACGTGGACGGAGCGCTCGAAGCGATCGGCGCAAACCACTTCGATCTCGTCGTCTGCGACTACCGGATGCCGGGTAAAACTGGAATCGATCTCCTGATTGAGCTGAGACGCCAGCAGTGTTCGGTTCCGTTTCTGATGATTTCGGCGTATGCGGACGCTTTTGTTGAGGCCACGATTTTGAACCTTGGTGCTCTCGAAGTGTTGAAGAAGCCAATTCGGCGCCAGGAATTGATCGCACGCACCGCGAAAGTCGTTGGAGGCTGACATGAGTGGAGCGAATGCAAGCCCGACAGGGCGCAGCAATCAAGGGATGAGTGGAGCGAATGCAAGCCCGATAGGGCGCAGCAATCAAGGCATGAGTGGAGCGAATGCAAGCCCGATAGGGCGCAGCAATCAAGAGATGTCCGGACCAGTGATCTTCAAAGATCTGCCGGCAACGTTTCCGGAAAAGGACAAGTACAGGAAGCCATCGGTTTTGGGTTCGATCATCTTCCACGGCTTGCTCATCTTCGCCGTCATCATCATTCCAATGCTGATGCCGGAAACCATTCCTGAGCGCGAGCTCTTGATCACGCTTGTATCGCCCCTCGGGCCGCCCCCTCCTCCGCCGCCACCGCCTGTGGAGATGCCCGTGGCACCGGCCCCTAAGACCGTGACGCCGATTGCCCGACCGGTGGCTCCCGAGGTCTTGATCGCACCGACGGCAATACCCAGGGATGTCGCCAGAATCGTCGAGGAGCCGATCACGCCGCCAGCCGGCGTGATCGGCGGCGTGCCCGGTGGCGTTCCCGGAGGTGTAGCCGGGGGCATTTTAGAAAGCATCCTTTCATCAAACGTGACGAACGCTCCACCGGTTTTTGCACCCCCGCCACCACCACCTCCGCCCCCTCCGAAGGCGGCTGCTCCGGTGGAGCCCGTCCGAGTCGGTGGAGTCGTGAAAGAGCCGCGTCCGATCAAGATGGTTGCGCCAGTATATCCGGCGCTCGCATCAAGGGCGCGAGTCACCGGAACCGTTGTGCTGGAAGCCACATTGACTGCAAAGGGAACAGTCGAAGAGATTCGCGTCATCAGCGGCCACCCGCTGCTTATTGACGCTGCCATCACATGCGTGAAACAATGGGAATACGAGCCCACGTACCTAAACGGTGTTGCGGTGCCCATCATCTTGACGGCAAAAGTCCACTTCCTCAAGACACCAATCTCGTAACCCGGTGGCGATCATGATCACAAAGACGGATCAGGAACCATCAGAAAAACTCAAAGCGGCTGGCGGGGTTGGCGCGTTTCTGAGGTACTGATGCTACGCCGGTACTTCGTGAATTCATTACTGAGCTCTGGAATCGTTGCCACGGCGGCGTCTATTTTCTATCCGATTCTGCGGTTCGTGATTCCGCCAGAAACCGCGGAGTCCGCGGTGATGTCCGTATCCGCCGGCAGGCCCGATGACGTACGCCCCAATTCGGGAATGATTTTCAAATTCGGTGGTGAACCAGGACTCCTCGTGCGTACTGCGGAAGGAGAGTTGCGCGCATTCTCGGCTCGCTGCACTCACCTCAACTGTACTGTCCAATACGATTCCGGCGAGAGGCTGATCGTTTGTGCATGCCATGGCGGCACATTCGACTTGAACGGCAAGAATATCGCTGGACCGCCTCCGAGGCCGCTCCTCACATATTCCGTGAACATCCGTGGCGACGAGATCGTCGTTTCCCGCGTGTGATGCAGGAGCAGCGATGGAACCACAACCAGATACGTGGTTGGACAAACGAATCGGCGGTGCGATGCTGCGGACCTGGCTCCGCGAGAAGACTGTTCCGGTTCATCGTCACACGGTCTGGTACTACTTCGGTGGTATGACGCTCTTCCTTTTTGCCGTTCAGGTCGTTACCGGAATCCTTCTGCTCTTGTATTACAGGCCTACCGCGGAGTCCGCGTTCGAAAGTGTTCAATTCATCATGGCCGAGGTCCAGTTCGGCTGGCTCATCCGGTCGCTGCATAGCTGGGCGGCGAACCTGATGATCCTGGCGTTGTTTATACACATGACCAGCGTGTATCTGACGCGCGCATACCGGAAACCCCGGGAGATCACGTGGATATCGGGTGTGGCGTTGCTGGTCCTTGCATTGGGGTTTGGTTTCAGCGGCTACTTGCTGCCCTGGAACAAGCTCGCGTTCTTCGCCACGCAAGTAGGTACGCAGATTGTGGCAAACGTGCCGGTCATTGGCTCGTTCATGCTCCGGTTTCTACGAGGCGGAGAGAACGTGACCGGCGCGACGCTCACGCGGTTCTACGGCTTTCATGTCGCAGTACTGCCTGCGCTGACTACGGCCGTGCTCGGCATTCATCTGTTATTGGTGCAGTTGCATGGCATGAGCAAACCTTCCGACGACGAATCGAATCGCAGCATGCCCTTCTTCCCAAACTTTCTTCTCCGCGACGTCGTGGGTTGGCTGGTCGCGCTGGGTGTGCTGGCTGCGCTTGCTGCGATCTTTCCGTGGGAACTCGGCGAAAAGGCCGATCCATTCGCGCCGGCGCCGAAAGGGATTCGGCCGGAATGGTTTTTCATGTGGATGTTTCAAACTTTGAAGATTGTGCCGGCCCATGTTGGAGTATTTGAAGGCGAACGAGTCGCGATTCTGGGATTTGGCTTCCTACTGGTCCTGATTGCCGCCGTCCCACTACTCGACACAAACGGGAACCGCCAACCTCTCAGTCGGGTCTTCACGACCCTCGGCTGGGTTCTGCTCTTCTACATTCTTTTCATGACGATCTCGGGCTATCTGGAAACTCCTGTCTTCGCAGCCGGTCCGCCCCAGGCGAAAAGTCCAGCGGATCTTTTCATAAACGACATTCACCGCCAACGCGGCCTCACATGCGTGGATTGCCATGAAAACGATGTCCGCATTACTGCGCCGAAAAGAACTCAGATTGCCGCGTTGTGCGCGCGATGCCATTCGGATCTGAATTACATGCGCCGGTTCAATCCTCAGATGCGCGTCGATCAATTCGCGGAATATCAGACAAGCATTCACGGGATGCGAGGCGCACGGGGCGACGAGAACGTCGCGACCTGCACAAGCTGCCACAGTGTTCATGACATCCGCGCTGTCCGCGACCCGAAGTCACCCGTTTATCCGACACAGGTGGCATCCACGTGCGCGGCGTGTCATGCCGATTCAAAGCGCATGGCACCGTATAAAATTCCGACCGACCAATACAAGAATTACCGCGGGAGCGTACACGCAGCCGCTCTGATTGATCGCAACGATTTGGGAGCTCCATCGTGCAATGATTGCCACGGCAATCACGGGGCGAGGCCGCCCGGCGTGGATTCTGTTCCCGCCGTATGCGGTCAGTGTCACCGGCAGGAAAAGGATCTTTTTGGAGGCAGCCCTCACGCAAAGCCGTTTCAGGATCTGGGACTCGCCGGATGCGTCGTCTGTCATGACAATCACGAGATCAAGAAGACCGATGATCGGATGCTGAGCGCGCAGGGTGAAGGCGTTTGCGCAACGTGTCACTCGGATGATGGCGCTACACCAAAGATTCGCACAATGCAGTCGTCCATTCTTGGCTTGCGGCTTCAAATCGACACGGCATCCGAAATCCTCGGCAGGGCCGAACGCGCCGGAATGGAAGTGAGCAAACCGAAATTCGACCTGGAGCAAGCCCGCGCAGAATTGGTCAAAGCGCGCGTGTCGGTTCACGGGTTCAATCCCAACAAGGTCATGGAGTTCACCAGGCCGGCAATCGATATCACGATAGCTGCGCACAAGGCCGCGGATGCGGCGCTCGAAGAAGTTGGCTACCGCCGCCGCGGCCTTGGATACGCGCTCATCGGAATCGCAATCATGATTTTCGCCCTTGTGATGAAGATTCGAGAGATCGAAGGCAAGAAGTCCTGATTCCCAGCGCTGTTCTTCGGAACATTGTCATTCTGGCAAAACCGCGCCGGCGTTGGCTGTGAGAAGCCCATGCTTCTTCAACGCGATGACCAATGGACCTTACGTTGCAAGAAGTACCTGTAAAGAACGTAGGCTCCGGTTGGAAAGCTTCTGAAAGGAGGCACGAACCATGTCACTGATCAAATGGGATCCATTCCGCGAATTCGACACGCTGAATGAACGAGTGGGTGGCTTTCTGCGCAAGAACTGGGAAGCACCAATGTCAACCACAGTCTGGAACCCCGCAGTTGACATCTTTGAAAACGACAACGAGGTCGTCATCAAAGCAGAACTGCCCGGAATGAATGCAACGGACATCGAAGTGAAACTGGAGAACAACGTTCTCCTGCTGAAAGGTGAGCGTCGCTTCGAGAAGGAGGCGAAAGAAGAGAACTATCACCGCATCGAGCGTGAGTACGGGAGCTTCAGCCGAGCGTTCTCGCTGCCGACTGTAATTAACGGAGATAAAGTAACTGCCGACTACAAGGACGGCGTGTTGAAGATCGTTTTACCCAAGACGGAGGAGATCAAACCCAAGCCGATCAAGATCGCCGCCGCTTAGGCACAAGCACCACGAGCGAGGTGCGAGAAGCTGTGAGAGAATCGAAACCGGTGGCAAGCCGCGAAGCGCTGCGGCCACCGGTTATTTTTCCGGCACGGAGGGAGTGCACACATATACACCGAAGAAAATGAAGGTCCAATTCAAATCAACGCAGAAGAACTTGCGGAAGCGCTATTCGGTGCGAATTATAACGACCTGTCCCCCGAGCTTCAGGGATGGATTTGCGTCCGCATCGTCGAATCTCACGTGCCCGAATACGCACAGCAGGATTCCGTTGCCGCAGCATAGGCGCATGACACGAAAAACAAATTCTCGTGGAAGCTGAATCGCGGATCGACCTCGGTATTTCGCAGGTCACCGCCCGAATCGCGGCTATTCGCAGTTCTTTGATAGCGGCTTCGCTCGGCGAAATACTCAAATCATTGGAGGGACGGTCTGGTCCGATACAGCACGGAAGCTGAGGCCTCGCAAATAAGCCCGCATTTCAACAAGTTTCGCATTCTTTCGGATAATTCCTGACAGCTCGACATCCGGGGCGTCGAGTACGGAATCGATTTCCTTCTTCAATTCCACGAGCGCCGCTTCTGTTTGCGTGATCTCCTTCAAGACTTCTTGAGTGGCGCTGTACTGCCGCAGGCTTTCCACCTCTCCCATGAGCTTCTCTCTTTCGGCCTGCCAGTCCTGAGCAGCACCCCGGAACCGCTCCTCAAACTGATCGCGAACGATTTGCAGGCCTTCTTGAAGCTGATAGTCGAACTGCCGCTGGCGCTCCGCTGTGATTTCTTCATTCAAGGTCTTGCGGATTTCGGCCGCCGCGGTCTGGAGCTTGTGGAGATACCGAGTCTCAATGGTTTGAATGGCAGTGGCGATACCGGTTAGTTCGGACGAGAGGAACGCTAGTGGCTCTACGAAAGGGTCTGAAGTTCCTGCGGACCCGATTGGGTCTTGGACCTTTACGTTGTCTGACATACTGCCGGCTAACCCCGAAACCAAGTAGACGCCACCGCGTGGAACGCCAACTTGTGCTGAAATAGGTAGAAATTAACGGGCACTCGATAGGCCACGGCCACGCGAAGCACTGATCCCGTTGTCGTGATATCGATGTCGTCTTCTTTTACCGGGAGAGAATACTCGCTGGCTTTGGTCAGGAGCGCGGACTTGAGCTGACCCTTCAGTTGGGTCCGCTGGACCTCCTGCTTTACAAAGTTGTTAAATTCTGACGTGTGGTAATAGACGGAAGCGTAGCGCAGGAGCGCCAGCAATCCTACCAGCACAAACGTCAGCTTCAGCGCACGCATATGATGAGCCTCCTTGGCTCAGCGTTTTGAATGGGCCCCGCTTCAGCAGTTGAAGCAGTTTGACGCCGGGGGTCGCCGCGCATCGTGCTGGCTGACTTCCCCGGCACTTACACACCTCGCCGCACCTTCCCTGGGGAAACGGGTGCATTTAAGGTATCGGCCAAATCAACGCGAGGGTTTATAGCGGGACAAAATTCTTTTTTACGCCCGGAGCGCAACAGTGTCCCCCTGGGTAGCGGTGAAGAGGTCGTCGCATTTCCGGCGGAAGGCCGGTCCTCAGCTAACCGGTTTGAAATCTATTTCATGAGGGCAATACGCGGCTGGGCGGGAAGACGCCCCAGAGCTCATCCTGCCGGAGACATCTCCGTCGATACGCAATGCGACGACAAAGGACGGGAAGTGGAAGGTGTCCAACTCCAAGCCCGCCCTGGGGCGAAATTTTTCGTCATGGACGAGCTTGAGCCGTGGATTTTTGAGTTCTGAGGAGATGATAGCCGCGAAGAAAATAAATGAGGGTAGGGAAGTCCCTACCCTTCTGATTTCTTATTTACCGCTTCAAAGCGTGGCGCTCAACGCGCGCGAGTCTCTCTTTCATGCTTTGGAGTTCCTGCTTCAGCTCGGTTAGCTCGGCGCGAAAATCGAGTCTGTCGATGATGTTGGCAAGCCTTTCGTCTGCCCCATCGGAGCCCTTGTTGACCATGCGGGCGAGGTTGTGGTTTTGCTCGGTGAGGTTCTTCTCCATCTGAGCCAAGTCCTCTTTGAGTACGTTTTCCGTACGGACGAGGGCCTTCATGGTGGCGAGAGTCGCCAGCCGGCTGTCCAAGTATTCTTTGGTGAGTTCGGCCATCAAATCAGACGACATCGGAAATTTCCTCCATCCCTCGCAAGAGTTGGCTGAAGGTGCCGTCTCCGATGAGCACGGGTATCACTGAACAAAGTGTCCATAGTCTTTTCATGTTTAACCTCCTGTCGGTCTATTTCAAGCGTTGACGTTCAACGAAGCTGAGTTGCATTGGGTTCTATCTCAAATGTCGGGAGAGGATGTCAAGTTTTGGACGATCAGCAAATATAGCTGCCGCTCAAATCAATGATCATTGATGATTGAGTAAGAGAATGAAGCAGAGTTACAGCGGCCATTTCCCTTCTGGGGCGCGAAATCATGCCTGGACTCGAGGTAATCTTGGAGGGCCGAAGAAGGAAAGACCGAACTATGGTTTCGTCCGCTTCAAGTACAAATACGCCAAGGATGAGTCGTTCACGATGCCGACAAGTTCCCACCCGTCCTTTCCAAGACGATTCAGTTCGTCTTCGGCGGGAGCATCCTCTTTGGAAAGATTCCGAGTCAGTACTTTGTATTCCCAGATGATCTTCTCATTGACGTAAACAATTGGCGTCACGACACCCCGTTGATTCGGTAGATTCATAACCTCTCCCTGAGAACCGCGATGTAAACTTCGGTAGTTGCGTGCCCGTTCCTACAAACTTCGCGTATATTTTACCGCCGATAGCTCGGACATGCTTGCTTGATAATCGCTATTCAATTATTTCTGAAGTGCACCAATCGCCAATGTCTAACAGCCATGTGCAATCAGCCAAAGCAATTGCTGAGGACATTGCACATCTTTGTTGCGTACCTGACGATTAGTGATTGCAGATCTCAGATCTAGCTACGTTACATGCTCTTACTCGTAACGGAGGGCTTCGATGGGATTCAGAAACGCCGCCTTACGTGCAGGATAGTATCCAAAGAACACGCGATCGACATGACTTGCGCCGATGTTTCCTGCGCGGTGAACAGCTCTTCAAGATTCCGGACGGTAAAGTCGTCATCCTGGTCTGCGGTCAGATGGTGCCGCTGCCGCAATAGCGTGCGCATTTGGTCCTCCGCATCGCTCATCGATTCGGGTCCTCGAGCCTGGACCATGATGGTTCCAACCGAATTAGCCCGGGCTTGATTTCCTCCCAGCACTTTCTTCTCTTCGCCGTTGTGAGAGGGATAATGATGAGGTCGTCCTGGTCCTGACCCGTAGGTGACTGACCCTTGGCTTCAAGCACTCCCAAGACCGTAAAGGGAACCTTCTTTATGCGGATGACCTGTCCTACTGGATCGTCGGTCCCAAACAAGTTGTCCACCACGGTCTTACCGAGCAGCGCGACCTTCGTTCGCACTGTCGACATCTTGCTCGCTGAAAACATTTCCCGAGACCAGGTGAAGATCTCGAATATCGAGGTATTCGGGGGTGGTCCCCTGAATTGTGGTTGCCCAGTTGTTGTTGCCGTAAACAACCTGGGCGCCACCACGGACCGCCGCGGCGGTTTCTTCTACAGCGGAACATTCGGTACTGATGGCCCGCGCATCATCTGTAGTTAGCGTTACCGCATTCCCGCTGCCAAGTCGAATACCGGAAGCGGTGATGCTTCCGGGCAACACGATGATCACGTTGCTGCCGATACTGGCGATTTGCTCTTCAATCCGTTCGGTCGCGCCCGTCCCGATCGATATCATCGCGATTACAGCCGCTACTCCAATGATGATTCCAAGCATCGTCAGGGCCGAACGGAGCTTGTTGACTCGGAGGGCGCCGATTGCAATTCGTGCGCTGGAGAGAAAAATTTTCATGAGGCGATTTGCGCTGTGGCGTTTTCGCGCGCAGCGACCGCGCTGGCGATGTCGGCTTGGGCCTTGCTGGCCACGGCCTGCGCATTAAGAAGGCCTGCGCGCGCATTGTCCAGATTGGCCTGCGCTTGATTGACCTTCGCCTGAAATATTTCGGGATCGATGAGAGCCACCAGTTGTCCCTTGGACACTTTGGTGTTGAAGTCTGCATAGAAGGCCTTGATATTTCCCGAGACCTGACTGCCGACTTGGACCGTCACCACCGCATTGCAGGTTCCTGTGGCGGCAACCGTTGCGTCCACGTCGCCCCGTATTACTGGTGCAGTTTGATACTGGGGCGGCGCCGCGCCCCGGAGATAAGACCATCCGAACACACTGCCCGTGGCGACGATCGCGGCGAAAACCAGCCAGCGTTTGATTCTCATATTTATCTCCTCTCACAATTCAATTTGCAGCGTTTACGGCCAGCCGTGGATTGGCCTTATCGATCTCAATATTGTTGTGCTGCAAGGTCTGACCGGTAGCCCGATCCAGCGCAACCAGAGCCTTGGCGTAGTTCACCAAAGCTTGAATTTCATTGGTCTCGGCAGCAGCCAGGTTCGTTTGTTGCTGTAGAACGAAGAACAATGTCGATACACCCAGCTCGAACTTTTTCTGCTCCGCATCCAGTGTTTGTTCCGCCAACTCGCGGGCCTTCTGCGCGGACTGGATATGCGCCCGGTTCATCTCGACCTGGTTCATCGCATTCCGCACATCCAGCGCGATCTGCTGTTCCTGTGCGTTCAGTTGCGCCAATGACAGTTGCTTCGTGCTGAAGGCCCGGTCGTAATCCGATTTTGCGGATTTGTTCGACAGTGGAATCTGAAGGCTGAAACCAAAAGAATACGTGTTGTAATTGAAGCCGAATACCTGGCTGAAGGCGTCGGCGAGTCCTCCTGGAATTATTCCCGCGATCGTGTTCGCGCCCAGGGCCGCCTTCAATCTCTCCACGCCCCCCAAACCGTTCTGCGTGTAACTGGCATTGATGTCGAGGGCCGGCAGAAGCTGATTCTTTGTGAAATCGGTATCGATTTGCGCATTGTTGAGCGCCAGGCGCGCCTGCTTCATTTCTGGCCGATTTTCCAGCGCGATCTGAATTGCCCGCGCTACCGGTACGGTGTCGGTCGGAGCGGGATGGCGCAGAGACTCGGAAGGGCTGAGTTTTGCCAGAACCAGGCCCGGGTCTGGCCTGTCGGTGATGATTTTCTTTAGTTGATCTTCCTGCTGGGCGGACGCGTATGTGGACACAACCAACGCGTCCTGCATCGTTGCCACTTGCGATTCAGCCTGGACGAGGTCAATTGGAGCGAGTATTCCGACATCGACTCTCTGTTGATTCTCATCCAGCGTCTTTTGGGCCAGCTGCAGTGAGCGGTTCTTTAGCTTGATGTCTTCGAAAGAGAAGACATAGTCCCAATAAGCGTTCTGGCCTTGCGCGACCAGATCCATCATCTGCTGCTCAAACTGGCTTTCCGAAATCTTCTGGTTGTTCTGTGCGATCCGGATCAGATGATCATTGGGAAGCCGGCCCCAGTTTCTTAGAAGATGTTGGCTGACCGAGTATCGCAGTTGGCCGACCCAACTCGGGTTGTATAACGCGAACGCATTATTCGAAGAGGTTCGGTTCACGATCGCATCCACGCCATAACTCGTGCCGGTCTGGAGTGTCTGTCCGACACCAACGTCGTAGCTGTGTGTGAGTTGGACCAGCGATTGCGCTCCGTTGAGCTGGGACGTGCTCAAGGTTGTGCCGCGCGTACCGCTGGCCGTGATGTGCAGTGTCGGATCGAAAGGCCGCAGGTACGTGTCGATCAAGAACTGAGAGATCTGCGGTGGTAGCCGATCGACGCCGATGTTGAGATTACTTTCCAACATCAACCGGATCACGTCGTTGAGCGTGACCGGCAATGTACCGCCCCGAAACAGAGATGGAGTTGTCTGAGGCGTTTGGGGGGTGGACAGAGGATTCGCGGCAGGCCGGTAACGGTCGAGAAACCTGGAAACCCAGTCCGGCCCTGCGGCGAACGCGGGCATGCTGACGGAGATCAAAACAATGATGACAAGACTTTGAACTTTCTTCATTGGAAGCTCCCATCGCTCGAGCATGGGCGCCTGAAGAGCCCATGGCTTTTACGTGACTGCATTGTTGATGATGGCTATGCCTGGATCAAAGTGTGGGAGGAGCCCGGGAAGAGATGGGCCGGTCGTTTTGAGTTACAACACTCGCAGATGATACTTGGCCTAGATTCTCTTCAGCTACCGACGGAATGGAAATGTCCCGGTTTAGACAGATGACAAACCCCTCTTCTAATATCCGGGTCTGGGACTGGTGTGGCGAGTGGTGCCACTGTTCGGCCGCGCGGGGCTTACTGCTCTCCGCGTGGGCGGCGGCCCAGGTGAAGGTGCGATCTACTGTCAAAAAAACGGCAAATGCCGCGTAGAACAGTATGAACGTCCCTGTGGCCAACCTTTTCATGGGTTGTTCCTTAGAATCTGAAGAAGACGCCAACTGAAGGCTGGGCAAGGTGTGTCATAGTGCCCGGAGTGAGTCCCGTAAGCGTGAAGTCCGGCACATTTGCAAGAAGACCTCGATATTCCGCTCGGATACCCACGTGCCGCGTCACATCGAAGTTCGCGCCACCGCCATAAAGGAATACTGCCTTCGACTGAGATGCTGTGCCAGGCGTGTTTCCGATATTGCTGGTGGGATCGAATCTCAAAGCGCCGGTCCCGGCAAGAGCATATGGCCTGACCTTGCCGATGCTGACTGGTATTCTCAAAACGAAGGCTCCCGTCACCTGGTGCACGTTGGCTTGCACTGCGGAACTTCCGAATAATCCTGAATAGTTCTGAGTGTTGCGGCTGTAACCGTAGTCGCCTTCAACCGCTGCCCAGCGGTTTAAATTGAAGGTATAGCCGGCAAGCAAGCCGCCGGACCGTGTCACGTGATCGGTGATTCCGTTTCCACTGGAATCCTTCGGTACTAAACCTGTGAATTGTAAGTTGACCTGCGATCGCATCTCCTCCTGAGCCATAGCCGTACCTGCAAGTACCAACGTCACTGCGAGAACACTAACCAATCCGATCAATTTGCTATTGGAATGGACGTATCGATTCATATCAACCTCCGACAAACAGTTATTTGACAAATAAGACGGCCTACGTATTCGTTTCCAGGGCGATGAATGTCAAGATTCCGATCCGTTCGACCTGAAGGACAATCGGATCATCAGGCTTGAGCACTTCGAGTTCGGCGCGCAGAGCAGAGACGCTGTCGATTCCCTTGCCGTTGATTGAATAGATGATGTCGCCCTGCTGGAGGTCATCGCCAAAATAAGATGATGTGCCGGCGTGCGCCGCGACCAGAACACCATGCTCGAAGCGAGTTTGCAGCACCGCGCGGACGGTATCGTTCAATTCGAGCCCGAGAATGCCGAGCTTAGGGACAATGGCATGCTCGGGATTGATCATGTCTGCGAAGCGCTTGGGATCATTCACTGTCGTGGCCGCCGCCCATAATCTATTGCGAATTCGACGGTCCCCAAATTAAGCCAACATTAAACCAACCTTAATTGCCTTTAATCCGGACGGGCCTGCCGTGCGACCTCGTTACCTTCTGGAGAATACATAGGGACACTTACGTATTCTCGGCCGCCTTCCACAAGAAATAGAAATGACCACATTCTGTATCGTTCAAGAATGACTGACCAACATTCACCGACACTCCGGCAGTTCAACGGCCCGCATCGCCATCCACAAGACTCCATCTGTTCTGATCGTCGAGGTAAGCGACCAGGGCACGGCATGCGGGGCCGAGTACCCCCAACGCCAGCCGGTTCAACCGCGCCTTTTGGCGTGGGGATTATGGGAATGCGTGAGCGGGTGAAGCAGCTTGGGGGAAGCATGGAAATCGAGTCCGGAAATAGCGGCACGACAGTCCGCGCATCATTGCCGTACGAGAGCGTTGCCGCATGAACAGGGCCAGGATCTTAATTGCCGATGATCATGCTATTGTCCGAAGAGGGCTTCGAGCGCTGGTGGAATCTCAGGCTGGATGGGAGATTTGCGCTGAAGCCTTTACTGGCACGGAGGCCGTGGAAAAAGCCGGACAATTCAAGCCGGACGTTGCGATCGTCGACATCGGCATGCCGGAGCTGAATGGACTGGACGCCACGCGTCACATCCTGAAGGAAAGTCCGCAAACCGAGGTGCTGATTCTGACGATGCATCAGTCCGAAGAAGTCGTTCGTGAGGTATTGAAGGCCGGAGCCCGAGCCTATGTGCTCAAATCAGACGCCGATCAGAACCTTGTCGCAGCCATTGAAGCCCTCCTTCAACATAAGCCGTTCCTGACATCGAATGTCACCGATGTGGTCCTCTCGGATTACCTGAACGGCCAGATCGATGCGGCCGAACCGCAGCCGAGAAGCCGCATTACACGGCGCGAACGCGAGATCATCCAGTTGCTTGCGGAAGGCAAGAGCAACAAAGAAGTAGCCCTCACGTTGGATATCAGCACCAGAACAGCTGAAGCGCACCGGGCAAACATCATGCACAAGCTCGGATTCGACTCGCTGGGCGATCTCGTCAGGTACGCGATTCGTAACAAGATTGTAGAACCGTAGAACTCCCGCCACGAATCGCGCGCACTATTAAAGGGACACGACAACGTTTTCATCTGTGCCGAGTCGACTTTCAGTGCACGACGTGAGTTGCACATCATCGGAGCTTGATTCGCGCCGGCCACGAATTCGATATGCTCGAGGACTAGTATCGCCTCCTGTCGAAGGCGTGAGGCCGTGGCGGTCGGTTCGTGCCTACGGCTCGCCTCGCAACTGCGGAGTCGTCGCGGGCGGTTTTCGGTTGTGCGTGGCTTGCTCGTAGGAATAGCCAATCTTGAATAGCGTCGGTTCCGCGAACGGTCTCCCCATAAATTCGATCCCGACTGGTAGCCCGTCGGGAGTGAATCCCGCCGGCACGCTCATTGCGGGAAAGCCGAGGATTGGGGCGAGACGCCGGTTGTTGCCGGGATCTGCCAGATCCGAAAACGATGGGTTGGCCAGAGCGTCGGAGCGAATCACGGCCGGAGGGTAATCGTAGGTCGCATACACTAACGCGTCCAGGCGATTGTCGGCCATCAGTTGCAGAACGATCTGTCGAGTCTCTTCTCTCAATAGTAAAACCTTGAGGTATCCCGGTTCGTCCGTCGTTCGTCCGACATTGGCGATGAGCCGGGTGGATCGCGACGGCACTACCTTTCCCGTCAGCAGGATTTCGCGCAGGGTCTTCGCCGGAGCATTGGGATGCTTCGCTAGGTAAGCCTCGATGGCTTGCTCGGTCTCGAACAGGTTGTCATCGAACGTCTTCTTCACGCGCTCTTTCAAATCGGGGATCGTCAAGGGATCAACCACTTCGGCTCCGAATCTCTTCAGGTCGGCAAGCCCTTTATCGAGGACCGCCTTGACCTTCTTGTAGTCATCAGAAGCTGTGTCGGTCTTGGGATCGAAAGGCTCCCGGATGACCCCAAGTCGCGCACCTCGCAATCCATCTTTGTTGAGAAAAGCCGTGTACGTTTCGGGGACCCGTCCGGCGGCGTAGGCGGTTACCGGATCGTTGGGATCATAGCCGGCAATCACGTCGAGCAAGAGAGCTGCGTCTCTCACAGTGCGCGCAATCGGCCCCAAGGTGTCCTGGCTAGGCGTCGCCGGCATCATCCCAAACCGGCTCACCAATGGTACGGTCGGCCGCAAACCCACCAGGCTGTTGAAAGCGGCCGGTCCGCGGACCGACCCGCCGGTATCCTCTCCGATGCCGACAGTGGCAAAATTGCCCGCGATGCCGGCCCCGGTTCCGCTCGAAGAACCGGATGGGCTGTGCGTGGGATCGTAGGGGTTGCGAACAATGCCGAAGGCGGAACCAACGTATCCGGCAGCAAATTCGCCCATAGTTGTCTTCGCCAGAATGATGGCTCCAGCCTGCTTCAACTTCGTCGTGATGGTGGCGTCTCGGCGCGGAACGAATTCCTTGAAGATCACGGACCCATAAGTCGTCGGCATGTCGCTCGTTTCGACCTGGTCCTTTAGAAGAATGGGAATGCAATGCAAGGGACCCACCGGTCCGGACGAGGCATAGGCCGCATCCAGGCGCTCGGCTTCCTGGAGCGCGCGTGAGTTGACAGTTTGAACGGCGTTCAGGCGCGGCCCCGCTTTGTCGTAAGCCTCGATGCGCTTGAGATAGAGGTTTACTAGTTCGCGGCATTTAATCTGCTTGGATTGGAATGCCGCGCGGATATCCTCAACGGTCGTTTCCAGAAGATGAAAACCTGCCGGGCTCGCCGAGGCCGCCGGCACCTGGGCCCCTGCGCGGCCGGCGTTTCTGGCCAGGATCAGGATAAGTACCACGCTCACTATCAATCTTGAGTCGCGCATTCGATTGACCTACTCAGGAGTTACCAACGGCAGACCTTTTTTCGCGAACATAAGTGCGAGGAATTTTGCTGGTTTGGTAGCACTCGCATTTCGGCTGACCTCATGCGTGCTGCCAGGCTGCTCATAAAACATTTGTCCGGCGAGGATGGCTCGTCCTAGCTCTTCGGAGCCAGACCTTCCGTGATCTCGATCTCAGTGCCCCAGGGATCCGTGAGTCGAGGTTCCTCACCTCGAAACCCATGTGATCCACAGAGCGGCCTTTTGTCGGCGCCTGAGGCATGTCGACCTTATTGAAGGTAATCTCAGTGCCGGGAACATTGGCAGTGTCGAACTGAGCGCGCTTGCCGGGAGTCGCGCCGAAGTGCTGGACGTACCACTTCTGAGCCGCCCCTGGATCCGGCACCCACAAATGAATGTGATGCATCTGCATCGCAGTGGAGATCGACTTGTTTTCGTAGATCTCAATGCGGACGCTGTCGGGCCCATTAAGGTAACCTTGACCCGGGTTCGCTCCTGGCTCCCACTTCAGTCCCGCTGCCTTCCACCGCGCAACGGCCTGATCGAAATCCTTGACGTAAAACCCAAAGTGGTTAATGACGGATCCGACAGAGCCACCGTTGTAGTCCTGCTTGCGGAGGAGAACGTAGATCCCCGGAAACTGGACCATCACGATCTTTTCCCTGTTGACGATCTTTCCACCGACATCCGTCCAGAACTTCTTCTGGATCTCCACATCGTTTGCATTCAAGTGAACGTGGCCGATCGCGGCGCCTGCCGAGTTCGGAGGCGCGAGTTGGGCGAACGCCGGAGTTGCCACAATAACAGCCAAAGTTAGTGTTAGTAGGAGTTGTTTTTTCATGGGCGTACTCTATCAGCCGCCATTGAAAAATGCGATTAGAAAGGTTCGCGCTAGTAATCGCTCTGTGCCTTGATCGCTCGATCGATTTCTTTGACCGCCCGTATTATCGGTCGTAGAGTGGAGCACGATGCGATTAGAGGCACGCCGCCGCGGCGTCCGAGGGATTTATCGGAGTTCTTCCCGACTTAACATCCGGTCTGGGACCGAACGGCGGCAACTTCGACTCCTTCAAGTTTCCGGACGACTCCGGCGCAGCACTCAACAAAATCAGCCATGCGGAAGTGTTAAACCGTATCCGGGTGGCTCGCGACTACGCGCTCAAGCTGCCGATGGCCAACGGCAAACTCGGGGTGACCGGCTTCTGTGCGGGTGGAGGTCTGGCATGGGAGTCGGCAGCGGAGATCGAGGGCGTGAACGTCTCAGTTGTTTTCTATGGCGGCCCGCCAGCCGAGGCGGTGATGGCGAGAATCCAAGCGCCAGTGGCGGCGTTCTTTGGCACAAACGATCTTGGCCTGGCGCCGGGAATCGCACCCGCCACTGCTGACATGAAGAGACTGGGCAAAGAATTCGACGTGCACGTCTATGAGGAAGCGACGCACGTATTTCTCTATCGCCAGGATCTGGGAAGAAACTGGGCGGCGACTCGAGACGCGTGGCCGAAGGCGATGGCCTTCTTCAAGAAGCACCTTCGGTAATTTGGTGGGGACACCTCTTGTCTGAAAGTTCTTCCAGATTACGG
>WNGG01001124.1_pt1 | contig 33257 bp, 31 predicted proteins | sample 5400661 | NCBI WGS metagenome assembly WNGG01 (sample SAMN13153372, study PRJNA577476) | soil metagenome | isolation source: 100 cm soil or saprolite under Garry oak tree replicate 1 | place: USA:California | collected 2016-06-15
CATCAACAAGATCAAGGCCTACCAGTTACAGGATGAGGGATATGACACGTTCAAGGCCAACGAGGTGCTCGGGTTCAAGCGTGATGAGCGCGACTATGATTTAGCAGCCCACATGCTGAGGTCCCTCCACGTCAAGTCCATCAAACTCATGACCAACAACCCTGCCAAGATCAAGGACCTCCAGTTGCACGGGATCCGAATAACCGGGAGGATTCCAGTCGTCGTCCCCCCGAATAAGTACGACAGATTCTATCTCGAGACGAAGAAGAGAGCAGGCCACCTTCTAGACAAGACCCAGCCGGAAGAGTTTCTCGAACAATCAGAAGAATTGCAGGACAACCATCACTGGGAACAAGCCGAGTAGTCGGTTCGATCCCAGGCAAATTGTTGGATTCTTCTTTACGCTTTGACAGATGGAATTCCAAGGAGGCAATCACTCCATGTTACCATTCACGGTTACCAGACCCGTTACCAACCAAGAAACGCCCAACTGCATTTGATGCTCTCGACGCGAAGCTCGCATCTGGAGGGGGACTAACGAGGAGTAATCTTCTCTCTGCCAGACCCTACGAGAAGACATCCGCAAACTGTGCTGCTTGAAAGTGAACAACGGCGGAACAAGCCCTGATCCGGAATCTGGGCAGGCGTTTTTAGATCGCGACTTTTTCACGATGAGCTACACGCCTGATTTCCACTCTGGAAAACGTTCAACCGTTCTATTCTGCGCCCTGAAACGTGAGACTCACCTGGATCAGTTTCAACTGGCGAGACTCTCGGAAAAAAAGGGGGGCCGACAATATGATCCTTACGACACAAGCGACGTCTTCGGAAGAGTTGGCCCGCAAGAAGTAGTTCGAACAGTAACGCGCGTCACACAACGACATACCACGAGGAATATTCCACTAACTCATCCTTATCGTTCGTCGATGTTACTCGTCCGGTCCTGACGAGGTGACGACAAAGGCTTGGGAGACGGACAGGATTAGACCTTCATCGAAAGAGGACCGCAAACAATCTTGCAGTACAGACACTATGATCGTAAGGGGCTCGACACGATCCTCGCCACCCTCCTACTCGTAGTCATAGTCGTAGTCATGACAGTCATAGTCTACTCCTGGTCACTCGGAGTCTTCGGAGCAATACTCCCCACACCCCCAACTGGCAGAGAGATACTGACCATAGAAAACCAAGGATTCGACACCAGCAACATGAAGCTGACTCTATATCTGAGAAACACCGGCTCCACCCCAACCACCCTCGCCAGCTACTACGTCCAAGACCAGAACGGCAATCAATACGCCAGAACCACCTGGTCAGTACCCGCCACTACTCCCGCGGGCATAGTAAATGGGACTGGGGTATTCCTCTTCATCAACACCGCATGCATCAGTTGTGCACACACAGGAAACTCCTTCACCTTCCAATCCGGCAACAGCTACACGATAACACTCATCACCCAGAGAAACAACCAGTTCTCATTCACAATAATACGATAGACCTACAACCAGTTCGCTGAAGAGAGCTGCCTCTCTCTAGCTTGTCGGAAGAGACAGACGCAACAAACGCGTCCCCAGCACCTCAGATGATGATTCCGGGGGTCCGAAAATCCACAGCCGCCTCCCCTAAAGTTATATCCTTATCAAGCCTAGTTGTTCCATCGAAGATGAAGATAAACAAAGTTCTGATATCCGCGAGCCCGGCGATCCTACCCTGGGGCAGAAATCTTGACCGGCCCCACTTTGGCTGCCGTGCCGCTCTACTACTCTACCGTGGCTACCTCAAGCCACGGAAGGCCCTCGAGGTCGAGGGAGAAGAATCATCAATCGAGCTATAGAAATCTCCGAAGATGCTCTATTGACTACGTCGTCTGGAGGCTTTCAATCCCGGCGGGCCAAGTCGAAGAGGCCCAGATGGAGAACGAACCTTTTCCTGTCGACAGTGATAGCCGTCATCCTAATACTTGGAATGGTTGCCTGGAGCACGAATAACTATCTCTGGAGACTCCCTGCGTTACACAGTAATTCGCATCCCAGAGCGCTTGTAATGGATCAGCTCTCGCTCAACTATCCCGACCCTTCGTTCACTATGAACATAACGAACGCACTGAGGGTGGCAGGGTACGTAGTAGACTATACTGGACCCAGACTGAATGACGTCGACTCGTTTCGGCAACTTCCTAGACAGGGATATGACTTGATAATCATACGCGCACATACTGGTTCCAGCCAATCAATAATCACGGCCGAACCGTACTCACAGTCTGAATATGTCGCGGATCAATTGGCAGGAACGCTTGTTCCCGCTCAGGTTGACGACGGACCCTTATACTTCGCCCTAACTCCAAAGTTCGTACGCCAAGATATGGCAGGAAGCTTCTCAGAATCGACGATAATAGTCATGGGGTGTGCCGCACTGCAGGGAACACAGGACATAGCCTCAGCGTTCCTTGACAAGGGAGCGAACTTCTTCGTTGGATGGGACAGCTCGGTCAGCATAATCCATACAGACACCTCAACAGTTGCCCTCGTACAGCTCCTCTCGATAGGCAGGAACGTACCGGCGGCAACTCGCGAAGCTAGTGGCAGTGACCCAGTTTACGGAGCAAAACTCCAATATCTCGACTGGAACACTCTAGTCCAGAATCGGGCCAGCGATCTAGTCTCAAGGCTTGTGGTCTGGGCCGCCCTCGCAACAATTCTCGTAGTAGGCCCTATGGCTGTCTTCGTCGCTCCGAGAATCATTGCCTCGCTTGACCGCATTAGAGAACGCATGACTATTCGGGAAAAGAAAAGCACAGCAACTGGCGAAAATCAGACGCCTGGACATCAGTAGCTACGAGATTTATGGCGTTAAGTCTAGCTTGACGATACATCGATTTGTTCGCTGATCATTTCGAAATCCCAGATTCCTCTCCTGGCTGCGGTACCCCGTAGATGGCTAAGGTGACCGTTCCGGCCAAGCTTGTCAACGAGCCAAGCCGCAAAGGCCGGAGAGCCTGTAGCCCCTGGTGAATTGTAGTTGGTAATATGGTAAGAGCGGTCACCTTGGAGTTCGATTGCTTCTTTGATGAAGTTCCCCCTTCGATCTATAGCTTGGGCTCTTACGCCCGCGATTCCGGGTCTTGCTAGATACTCTACTTTCAACTCGGGGATGAACTCCTGAGCTCGTCGCGCCATCTCGCTCTTTGAGATGGAAGAGAGCCACTCTTGGCCTGCTAGTTCAAGGAAATCTCGGTTGTAGAGTAAGGCGATTTTGTTCGCAATTGGCTGCTCAAGTATCTTCTTTATCGCCTCTGCCGGATTTCTGAAGAATCCTCTGTAGGTGTAAGGGCCCGCGACGGGCACTGCGTTAGGCCCGATCTCTCTCCTGCCGTCGGCTCGTACGATCCAGTGCGGATCTAGGAACGGAAGCTCTGGATGTTGCGCTACTGTGTAGATATTTCTGGTCGCTAGGTAGGTCCATTCGTCATCTATTTCCCAGTATTCTCCCCTGAAATTCAGGTCGCAATATTCTGTTCCTAGCCCCAGCATGTGAGCGATCCGTAATGAGCTACCACCCGCACAGTTTATGAGGAATCGAGCTCGGATGGTTTCACCGCCGCTTCTTGTCGGGAGGATCTCTAGCAAATCTCCGGTGACTTTGACAGATCCGACTTCGATCCCTGTTAGGAACTTGATGCCTTCCCGTTCTGCGTCTGCCCGAAGGGATTTGGTGAAAGCATGATAGTCTACCGACGTATCTGTCTTCGACCAGATGGCACCGTGGCCACGAACATGCGGCTCAAGCGTTCGAACCTGCTCAGCTGTGAGAACCTCAAGCTCGTCTTCTCCCATTCCATTCTCAAGCCCCCAGTGATAGTATTTTTCGACCCTCTCCACATCCTCGGGCCGGGTTGCCACTTCCAAAGTCGTAACAGGCTCCCATGGAAGGCCTCGCTCACGAGCGTAGGATTCCCACATACCGTAGGCGGCTTGTGAGCATCTGGCGAAGATTCGCCGCTTTATCGGATCAAGATAGAACGGACGATGGACAACTCCGGTGTTTCGTCTAGAAGTGTGCATAGCGACGTCCTGTTCCCTTTCTAAGACGGCGACTCGTCCCTCGTACTGGTTTCCTAGCCAGTATGATACTGACGTCCCTAGGATTCCCCCGCCTATGATTACTACATCCCAGGGTTCCATTCCGATTTACTCTTCTCTATGGAAGATTAGGGTTGCTATTTCGAAATTGTGGACTGAGGGTCTGGCCATTTCTGATACGCTGTCGACCTTTGGATTGTCTGATCTTGGGACTGATGTTAGAATGACACTGGAACGCCTAATTCGATGCCTATTTGTCTCAACGATTCAACTACCGCTGTTCCCAGAGGAATGCCTTCTCTACGGTACTTCTCCATTCTTGCGTAGCTTTTCTCTCCGTGGACGTAGATCCTGTTTTGCCCATGTGCTTTGGGCGAATTCTTCAGCTCTCGTGACAGCCGATCCATTTCTCGCTTGAAATCGTCTAATGGACGAAAGGCCGAGGGATCTAAAGCCATGAAGAAATGGCCAACATTGGGTTTTGCCTTGTCGACATCGACTCCGAGCCCGGTAGCTGAGCCGCTAAGAACGCCGCAGAGTACGTCGACCATGAGGGCCAGCCCGTAGCCTTTGTGACCTGAGTGTTCTTCTCCCTCTCCACCTAGGGGAAGGATTCCTCCGCCGAGCCTCTTTGAGAGTGCATCTAGGACTGCGTGAGGGTCAGAGGTTCCTCTGCCAGTTGACTCCACTGCCCAGCCGAGCGGGATTTTCTTCTTTAGACGATCATAGACCTCCAATTTTCCCCGTGGGACGACAGATGTTGCCATGTCTAGGACGAACGGTTTTTCTTCGGACGCTGGGGCTGTGAGACTGATTGGATTTGTTCCGAGAACAGCTGTCCGGCCAAAGGTTGGGACGACTAGCGGGGCGGCGTTAGTCATGCTTACGCCGATGAGGTCATGTTCGAGCGCCATTAGGCTGTAGTATCCGGCGATTCCGTAGTGGTGCGAGTTTCGCACTGAAACGATTCCTATAGCAGTCTCTTTCGCCTTCTCTATTGCTAGTTGCATTCCTTTGCGTCCAACTACTTGCCCTAGGCTCTGGCCACCGTCGATGAGCGCTGTTGCTTTCGTCTCTTTGACGACCTTACTCTGGTCTGTGGGTTTTGTCCAGCCGTTCTTTAGGTCAGTGTAGTATCGGGGGAGTCTTGCAACCCCATGAGAGTCAATTCCTCGTAGGTCTGCGAGTACCAGAACGTCGGTTGTAACTTGAGCGTCCTTCTCTGGGACTCCGAGTTTGGTCCAGACTCTATTGCAAAACTCCTTGAGCTTTGCCTCCTGAACAATGACTGGGTTGACCGTTAGTTGATCCAAATCCTCACGTTCCTCTGAGTATCACTAGTTCGAGTCGAGGGAATTCTTTAAGATTGGTACTGATTCCAACATAGAACCCTGAGAGGAGTATGGAAACGTACAAGACGATTCTGACCAAGCTCGATGTTCGCCAGTTCGCTCCGAAGAAAGTTCCGGCTGAGGTGAAGCTGAAGGTGCTCGAGGCTGCTCGTGCCTCGGGAACGGGCAACAATCGGCAAGAATGGAGGTTCATTCTAGTCCAAGAGAAGGAGATGTTGAAGAGGTTAGCTGAGGATAGCACGTCGGGGGGCTGGGTCGCGGGTGCTAACTTTGCGGTGATTGTTGCTGCGGCACCGACTCCTAGTTTTCATCTTATTGACGCTGGTCGAGCGGTTCAGAACATGGAACTGGCCGCGTGGGATCAAGGAGTTATCTCCGGAATCTACACTGGGGTTAATGATGAAAAGATGAGCAAAGACTTCGCGATACCCAGCCCACTGAAGCCTCTGGGGGTTGTTGGGTTCGGCTATCCGGTTAAGAAGATTGTCGGGAAGAAGAATCGTATGCCGCTCTCTGAGCTGGCCTTCATCGACAAGTTTGGGAACAAGTTCGATCCGAAGAAGCTGAGCTAGGAATCTCGACCCCGCAACGACAGACCAGCGGCGGCAGCCTCTACCAGATGCCGGCTAGACGTCGTCGAACTGCAAGATCGAAACTGTCAGTGCATAAGGCCGGCCTAAGAGATCTCGATGCCCTAGTCCATCAGCGTCGAAGAATGTGGGAAGCGCTTGGGATTAGAGATGATGACCTCCACATAAGAGGAGATCGGGTCTATGACCAGTGGGCGCGTGCACGTCTCAAGAATCACCAGCTCATGGGATGGATTGTGAAGAGTGCTGATGGTAGGGTTGCGGGTGGAGGTTGTGTCTGGCTTCAACCTGTCCAGCCGAGGCCTCATCGCGCGTCGATGGTCCAGCCGTACCTCTTGTCGATGTATACTGAGCCCGGTTTTCGTCGACGGGGCGTCGCGTCGATGGTCGTGAAGGAAGCGATGGGATGGTGCCGGAAGAACAAGTACGAGAGGTTGATGCTTCACGCGAGTGAGATGGGTCGTAAAGTCTACTGCAAGCTAGGTTTCAGACGCACCTGGGAAATGAGGCGTGATCTCGCGCACAAGTGAACAGTCTCCACGCTTCGGAGAAGCTCTACGAAAGATGACTCGTGCGTCGCGAGGATCATATTGTCGGCCCCCCTTTTTTCGAGAGGGCGTTCGCCAGTTGAAACTGATCCAGGTGAGTCTCACGTTTCAGGGCGCAGAATAGAACGGTTGAACGTTTTTCCAGAGTGGAAATCAGGCGTGTAGCTCATCGTGAAAAAGTCGCGATCTAAAAACGCCTGCCCAGATTCCGGATCAGGGCTTGTACTGCGCCTGTTGCGTTTGAAACGGAACGGTCTGCGGATTACTTTCTCTCCGAACGGCTGAAGGTAGGGGATTACTCTTTGTTAATTCCCTCTCAGAGTCGAGTTTTGCGTCGCGAGAACAAATTATTTTCCAGATTCTTGGTTGGGAACGGGTCTGGTAACCGTGAACGGTAACAGAGAGCCCTGTGGAAGGGCTTGGGTCCTTTCAGACTCAGGTTCGCAAAGGAACCGCTGGACCCTTCAGAGTTGCTGATTTCTCATGTTATCGTCCCGACTCTCTCTAGTGCAGGTCAATTATTCGACCTTCACCGGATTATCATGAGTTGACATTTAGCCGACCGGATTGCATTAAGATATGGATCGAGCAGCTTATGTTACATTGCACGGCGAAGCTTCCTGCAAGGTTCGCAGTGAATTTGACATCATAGCACTTACCCGGCGCTAGGCCTCCTAAGATTCCACTGTCGAAGTAGTGAATAACTTGGAAACCGTGGGCTTGCACTGTATCATTATTGACGACGTGGATGATAACGTTCTGTCCGAGTGTGACGTTCATGACTGGCCAGGGAGCCGGATGATAGGCGCTTCCATTGAACCCCACGTTCGCGCCCTGGTTCGCCATTACGACTGTAAAGATCGCCGTATTGGGCGCATCTGGGGGACGGGTCCAGCAATTCGGGGTCTGTGATCCAAAGAGATGAAACGCGTAAGCGCCAAGGAAAGAACCGGCCCCAATTATCACGAGGGTCGCAGCCAACAAGAGTACTTTTCTCGAATTTAGGCGCCAACGCTTGACGGTTGCGCCATAGAGTCCCTTTTTGTCTATTCGAACCGTCAACCCTGCCAAAGTGGATCGTAGAGAGATGTGAAGATTAGGATATTGAAGCATGCTCTAATGACTCGTTTGTGCTATCGCAGTCCCTCATCTCTTGATCAGGTCATTCTTTAGGAGTGGAAGAGGGCTGAGGCATAGAGTGCCATGATTCCGAGGATCCAAGACACAGCCACCTTGATCGGGTCTCTGCTTGTCGCGGCTCCGCTCGGAACAAACAATGGCCCAGCTAGCCTGAAGACTACGTAGACTGCGGCACCCGTGCCGAGAGCGAAGAAGTATGTGGTATCATAGGCGAGCACGTAGCCTGTAGCGGCTCCGAGTAGAGAGGGAATTACGAAGACGATGCTCAGCAGGAACATGCTCCTGAGCCAGCTGCGCACGGTTCGACCCTCTTGCTTGCTGTACACGGAGTAACAAGCTCCTATCATCATAGGTTCCAGAAGTTTGTGCAGAATGTAGGCCACGCCTACTGTAAGTCCCCCGAATGCATTTAGAAGAGACGTGCTCGACGTCGCGTAGGCAGTGGCGCCGAAAGCCGCCCCTTCACCGAGACCATGAATACCCAGTGCGATGGCGACTAGCAATGGAATAGTCAGGCCGTACTTTCCGATGGCCGATTGTGGTGATAGGATATCGCGCTTACGATCGACCCAAAAGAAGAAAACCACGCCAATAAGAAAGAGGAGCACCACGCCTACCTGAGCCAGACCTCCTCCAAATCCGCTGTTGACATCGAGAACTGCTGAACCACTTATGGTGTCCACAAAAAACCAGAACAAGATGCCAAACGCGAAAGCGACTATGTATCTGACAGGAACTTTCTTACTCGCCCAGGTAATTACCAACAAGCCTAAGAAGGTAGGTAGGATTGTCGAGGCCAGCCAAGTGAGGAAGCTTTCTGCGAATCCGATCATGGCCGTGAGTTCTGAAGGTGAAAGTTTTGAGGATTGTGGCTTAACCTTCTAAGTCGAATTATTCTAAAGTCCGATTACTCTTATGCGTAGTCTAAAAGCGTCGCCTTCCGCTTCGGTCTTGGGCCCCTGTTCTTGACCGTCGCTAGGTAACGGTGCATTCGTTCCTCTTTTCGTAAACTGGTCCAGTAGTAGGCTTCGTCTATGGTTCCCTCAGTCATCAACACCGTTGTCTTGCCCGGCCTCGTTCTTCCAGTTCTTCCCCGTCGTTGTATCATTCGGATCTCAGAGGGGACAGCCTCGTAGAATATCACATGGTCTACGTCCGGTACGTGCAAACCCTCCTCTCCTATGCTCGTAGTAACCAGAACGTTGTGTTTGCCATCGCGAAAGTCTTCGAGAATCTGCATCTGTTCACCTTGACTCAGACCCAAATCCTTACTGTTTCGACTCGCCTGCCCCACAAACCGAACCGGCCGGACGATCTCGATCCTAGTAAGGTCATCGACGATAGCTTCTACGCTGTCTCTAAACTGTGTGAATACGATAACTTTCGAATCCGGATTCGATTTAAGGTCCGCCGAGATTAGCTCTCGAAGTCGCTTCTGTTTTGGATGCGGGATCGTTGAGAGGGAAGCAGATAATTTCTGGGCTTCAATTATTCGAGGATCGCGAGCTAGACTACGAGCCGATCTCGTGCTAGCGCTGTCTAGCTTGGAGAGAAATCGGTCGGCACTCTGCGATCCCTGTGTTTCCAACAGGTCAATAGCATGGTTAAGCGACATCGCTTGTGCTTGGAGTTGTACTGCGCCGAACAATGCGCCGCCCCAGCCCCTTCTCAAACTGCTGTGAAGCTTTTCGCCCAAGTCTAGTAGGATCCGTTTGCTTATTCTCACGTTGGCTGGAAGCTGATGCATGGTCCTAAGTTTGTTTATCCTCTCGTCAAGAGCCGTCCGGAGAATCTTGCTTACCTCTTTGTACCTCTGCGGTAGAGCTAGTCGCTCATAGTTGAGGGAGACATCTTTGACGTAGGGCGTGACGTCTTCGTCAGCTTCGGTTCGGGTCTCAACATTGGTTATGGCGAGTTTCTCGCAGATTTCTTCGACTCGGCTCTTCTTCGCACTTGGAGACGCGGTCAAGCCGAGAATCAACGGGTTTCTGGCTTGCAGTTTGTAGGCTTGGGCTACCTCAGAATAGGCGTAGCTTCTGACGCATCTATGGGCCTCGTCGAACACTATGAGAGAGACGTCTCCCAGATTGTACCGATCAGCTGAAACGTCGTTTCTGATGACTTCAGGCGTAGCAAAGACAAGCGTTGAGTCGTTAAAGGTCGTCTCCCTTAATGGTGCCGGCGTCTCTCCAGTGAGGACAATTGATCTTGCCTCTCGATCTCGGAAGTGCTCTTTGAAGAATTGGGCGTGCTGAAGCACCAGTGGCCTCGTAGGTGCTAAGATCAAGATCTTGCTTTGGGGATGAGCGGATAGGCGGTCAGTCGCAACGAGCATCGCTACAATCGTCTTCCCGAGCCCTGTGGGCAAAACCACCAGAGTGTTCGCGGTCAGGGCGGTTCTTGCGATGGCTCTCTGATACTCTCTGGCTTCAATACTCCCTTGCTGCAAGGTCTCCAAATTTCGACCCGTCAATAGTTTCTAACGGTTCGGAGATGAGTAGTTGAGCGGAGAATTCCGGAGAAGGAAGAAGTGTCTGCGCCCATACTTGGTTACCAGGATAGCGCTCGAAAGCCAAGCCCCCAAAGCAGTTGCCTCAACGACCATACGCACAGGCCTATCGAAAAAGAGGAATCCAGTTAACCCAAGCAAGAGCCCGATCAGGGCTAAGAATTGGTATCTGTCGACAAAATGGAAATCCGACAGCCCAGCTCTCCAAGACTTCAGTGCTGTTGCCAGATAGAGAAAGACTCCTCCGCCCGCGAAAATACTTACAGATATGATATTCCAATACGATAATTTCAGGATGAGCAACCCGATTTCGTCCGCGATAAGTCCTAATCCTATCCCCGCTACAAGAGCGCTGTCCCATCTCGCTCTAGCGTCAGAGGCGTAGATCATTACACCCAACGAGACCAGTAACAGGAGGACACCGTAGTACATGTGGTGAAATCTGAATCCTTGGACCCTTATGACGGGACAGTGTTGAGTGCAGACTGATTCAAGAGTAACGAAGAGCCGCGCAATCCCTATTGCAATCGTGTAGCCTAGTGAGACGAAGAATAGCCCAACTGGGCCAAGGAAGGCTCCGGCCCGTTTCATTCTAGTATCGCCATTGCGGATTCATTCTCTTTAACCTATCCGGTCACTTTGTTGATTCAGGTGTACGAGAAGAAAACCCTCATTTAGAGGCTAAGCAAAAACAAAGTTCTAAAAAAAGGCGAGACCAGCCATACTCCTTTACCGTCTTCAGTGAAACGCCCGTGACTATTGGGGGGTCTTGCAAATGAAGTGGAAGGAACTTAGACACAATGGCGTCGCATTTCCACCAGCCTACGAGCCTAGAGGGCTTCGGATTAACATCAGAGACGAGACAGTCGGACTATCGCCCGATGCTGAAGAGATGGCTTACGCGTGGGGAAAGAAGAGAACAACGTCCTACGTTCAAGATCCGGTCTTCCAGACTAACTTCCTTTCCGACTTCGTGAAAGTACTTCCCCCAAAGTTTGCTGACGCGAAATATTCTGAGGTCAACTTCTCTCCAGTCTCCGAGTATCTGTCGAAAGAAGAGCTTCTCAGGTCTGACACAGAACTGAAGAAAAAGGTGGCGGCTCAACGAAAGGAGCTTCGCCTTCAGTTGAAGGAGAAGTACGGCTACGCAGTAATCGACGGCACAAAGACTGAGTTTGCAAACTACATGGTGGAACCGCCGAGCATATTCATGGGGCGCGGAAGCCACCCTATGCGGGGCCGCTGGAAGCCCAGAATATTCCCTGAGGATGTGGTTCTCAATCTCTCGGAGGATGCCCCCGTACCATCTGGGAAGTGGAAAGAGATTGTTCATGATCACGAGTCTATCTGGCTGGCCTACTGGGTTGACAAGTTGAGCCAAGTTCGGAAGTATGTCTGGCCCTCCGATATTTCGGATCTGCGGCAAGAAAGGGACAAAATGAAGTATGATAATGCGAAAAAGCTTCGGAGAAAGCTTTCCGATGTTCGTGAGTTCATCGAGAAGAACCTTCACTCGCCGGATGTTAAAATCCGGAAGCTAGCGACGGTCTCTTTCCTGATCGACAACTTGGCAATGAGGGTCGGCGATGAGAAGGAGGAGGACGAGGCTGACACCGTTGGCGCCTCGACGCTTCGAGTCGAGCACGTCAAGTTCCTCCCAGGAGGCGTCGAGTTTGACTTTCTCGGAAAGGACAGTGTCCGATGGCAGAAGAGTCTCAAGTTAGGTGGCCCTGACAGTCCGATACGGAGAAACCTCGAGGAGTTCGTGTCAAACAAGAAGCCTGAGGATCTTGTCTTCGACGGGATCACTTCCGCACACGTCAACCGGTTTCTCGGGAAAGCGGCGCGTGGTCTCACAGCCAAAGTCTTCCGAACTCATCATGCTACTGAAACGGTGCAGACCTATCTAGGCCGGCACAACGGGTTCAGGCCTAACGACCCTGGATTCGTCAAGCTGTATCATGCCAGGGTGGCGAACCTTGAGGCAGCGATCAGGTGCAACCATAAGCGAACCCCTCCGAAGACCTGGGAGGGTAGTCTAGGCAAGAAGCAACAGCGGCTAGCCGAGTTGAAGAAGCGGCCTTCGAAGACAGACAAGCAGAAGCTGCGGCTAGCGGAGAGGATGAAGAAGCTCAAACTCGACATCGAGCTCCAAAGGCGGACTCGAGATTACAATCTGAATACTTCTCTCCGCAACTACATAGACCCGAGAGTGTACAAGAACTGGGCTAACAAGGCAGAGTTCGACTGGGCATCGATATATCCCAAGACCTTGCAGAGAAAGTTTCTCTGGGCAGGGAAGAGCCGAGCCCAATGAGTTTCCTGATGGGTCTTGAGTTCTCTATCAGAAGATTGAACGCGTCATTTCCATTATCTTTCCAAAGTCATTCAAGAGCCCTGCATAATTCTCGTCGGCTCCAGCCCAAACTTGGCGTTTACTAGTAATCGTATTCTTTGCATCAGCTACTGACATTCCAGACTGCATAAGATAGGCCGCGGCGCAGGTGGGGCTTCTGCCTCTTCCCTTCAGGCAGTGGAGAACAACTTTCTTGCCTGAGTCAACATTGTCGCCGATGACCGCGGACACTATTTTGAGACGGCTTATCGGAATCGCATGTCCTGATTCTGGCACCAACGGAGTCCTCTCATCGTACACTACGCCGAGTTCACGGCACCAAGACTTCTCATCACTGCTTCCAGTGAGGTCCATTATCACAAGTTCGCCTCCTAGCTTACTCTTGAGTTCAACCACGTCGTCTTTGGAGGGAGCTGCGCCTATCCAGAGTCTCTCTGGAATTATCTCCGTAAAGTCCAACTTGAATTATTCTGCAAGACTTACTTGTTATTAGGATGACGCTTTCTCAGACTGTTCTTCGCCATGAAGGGGATGAATCATAACGTCCTATTATGCACAGATGTCGTCGACGACAAAAGCATCAGGGCACTGTCAAAATACTCCAAAGTCTACAAGCTCGCCGATCTGACGGAAGATCGCTTGAACGAAGTTCTGCCATTGATTGATTGTCTCTTGGTGTTCTCTTGGCCGAGCCAACTGACGAATGAGAGGCTCCAAAAGATGACTAGCCTGCGTTTCATTCAGAGCATTCTCGCAGGTGTCAACCACATCCCCTTCGCCAGTCTCAACAACGATATTATTGTGAGCAGTAATGCTGGGGCTTACTCGGAGGAGGTTGCCGAGTATGCTTTGGCCTTGCTCCTCTCGGCTGCCAAGCGAGTAGTAGAACTCCACGTGTCACTTCGGGACCAAAAATGGACGCTGAAACGTACCCTGGACGAAGGGAGTGAGATCACGATGCTGAGAGAGAAGGTTCTCGGAATACTCGGATTCGGCGGAATCGGGAGTGCAGTTGGGCGAATCGCCAAGGGATTTGGAATGCTGATCTACGCTTATTCCAGAAAGAAGTCAGCAGCAAAAGGCGTCAAGTTCTTCGCAGGACCGAGTGGACTAGCTAGTCTTCTCAAGAAATCCGACGGAGTGGTTTTGGCTCTTCCTCTGACTAGTCAGACCGCGAGGATCGTGAATGCAGAGCGATTGTCTGAGATGAAGAAAGACGGGATCCTCGTTAACGTTGCTAGGGGAGAACTCGTTGATGAAAAGGCGATGTACGAGCACCTCGTGGCCAATCCAAATTTCAGGTATGCCACTGACGTATGGTGGTACAGGGAAAATCGTGAGTCCTTGAAGACAGACTATCCCTTTCTCTCGTTGCGGAATTTCATCGGGACGCCACATGTCTCGGGGCCGTCAGGCCTCGCGACGGGCAGGCCGGTTCAGCTGGCAGTGAAGAACACAATCCGATATCTGAAAGGGCTCCGCCCTCGCAACATTGTAAACCCGGAAGAGTACAAAACAAGCTACCCATACTAGCTACCGGTCAGAACGAACAGTTACGAGAGCAGTCGGTATAGGAGCTTAGCGGAAACGTTTCCTCCAGATACGACTAGGACGACCCGGTCGCCTAGTTGGCTCGACTTCTCGGCTTTTGAGAGAACTGCCAGCGGGGCTGATCCTGATGGCTCTGGAAAGATGTGAGCTTCTTGTATCAGTAGTTTCATTGCTGAGAGAATCTCGTCGTCTGAGACACTGAACATTCCATCGACATTCTTCTGGCAAGCCTCGAAGGTTAGGTCGCCTACAGACGCGGGAATTAGGCCGTCGGCGATCGATTTTGGCTCGTCGATTGTAACGATCTTCCCAGCGCTTAGGGACACTTGCATCTTCGGAGCGCCGTTTGGTTCAACTCCGTAGACCCGGGCGGTTGGTTTGAGTGATTTGATGGCGATGGATATTCCAGAGATGAGTCCTCCTCCGCCCACGGGAACGATGACTGAGTCGAAATCGTCAAGCTGTTGCGCAATTTCTAAGCCGCACGTCCCTTGGCCGGCAATGACGTCAGGATCATTGAAGGGAGGTACGAATGTCGCCCCGGTCTGACCAGCGATCTCGCGCGCTTTTGCTTCTCGATCAGAATGGTATCTTCCGAACTTGACAACGTCTGCTCCGTACTCTTGTATGACATCCAACTTTTCTCTTACTGCTGCTTCTGGGACGACGACCGAACATTGTTTTCCTAACATACTCGAGCTGTACGCTACTGCAATCCCATGGTTACCCGAGGATGCAGCGACTATTTTCTTTGCAGGTAACTGCGATATCTTGTTGTAAGCTCCCCGGATCTTGAAGACGCGTATTGGCTGGAAGCATTCAAGCTTCAGGTAGACCTTACGCCCGAATCTTCGGGAGAGCGCTGGCGATTCGATCAGCGGAGTTCTAGAAGCGACCCCAGAGATTCGCTGGGCCGCCGCTTCAATGTCTCTCAGCCTCGGGAGTTCCAGTTTCATTTCTGAAATCAACCACGGCTCTTCGGAAGTTCTTTAACCTGTAATGACTTGCGTCTGAGCTGTATCACGAGATGCTCCCAACCGCCGGAGTCAACAGAGTCTTTGGCCTACTGGACCTGCTAAGGGCGTATAACGGCAAGACGGACGTAGCGAACCTCACAATCGACCTCAGGATTGCCCTTGACGAGTTGCTCCCAATAATCGATACCGCTGAGTACTTGGCGCTAGTCGCTGTGCAACAAGGAGACATCTCCCTCACAGATCTTGGCAAGAAGGCGCTTAATGGTAAGATTCCAGAGCGGAAGAAGATAGTTCACGATAGGCTCGTGAGTCTTGAGCCGTTTGCCGACGTGGTCCGGATGGTTCATGAGAAAAAGCAGTTGAGCAGGTTTGAGCTGGCAAGGTTTCTGAGCTCGAAGTTCGGTTACACGACCGACCTTCCGACCATTATCAACGTGCTCATAAGCTGGGGCGTATTTGCTGGACTATTCAGGTATGATGGACAGTCCGAGAGTCTGCTGCCTAGAGAATCCTCTTAGCTTATCTTGGAAATGATTCTGTCGGAATAATCAAACATGGCTGGATCCCTCTGATTCCTGGGCCTCTCTAGCGTTATCTGCACATCATCAACAATCGTCGCTGGACGATGATTTAGAACTATGACCCGATCGGCCATGTAGACCGCCTCCTGAACGTTGTGAGTCACCATCACGACGCAATTGGTGGCATAGACCGGGTCTCTCCAGATCTCCAACACTTCCTGTCGAAGGTTCTCCGCGGTTAGAGCATCAAGGCTGGAGAAAGGCTCGTCCATCAACAAGACCTCAGGCTGGAGCGCTAGCGCTCGTGCGATACCGACCCTTTGCTTCATTCCGCCAGAGAGCTCTTTGGGATAGGCGGTCTCGAAACCCTCTAAGCCCACGTCCTGAATGTACTTCTTCGCAATTTTCACCTGTTCGTCTTTGGGAACCGTTGTAGCCTGGAGGGCCATCTCCACATTGCCAAGGACCGTCTTCCAAGGGATCAAGGCGAAGGTCTGGAATATCACCCCGATCTTCGGACTCGGCGCGGTAACCGGCTGCCCGTGGAATAGGACCCGGCCCGAAGTTGGCTGGTCAAGTCCATCAATTATCCGGAGAAGAGTGCTCTTCCCGCATCCTGAGGGGCCCACGATACAGAGGAATTCCTTGTAGACATTGAAGCTGATATCTTCAAACACCGTCGTGCTCTTCCCTTCGCCAGGATAGACCTTGGCGACATCCTTGATTTCGAGGAGGGGCTGACTGGACTGGGATACGTTCTTGATGTCCGGGAGGGGTTCTGCAAATTGGGTTAAGAGTTCTACGCCTCGAACTTGTATCGATCAGCCTTTCTGAGCAATCGTCTCCAGACGAGCCTGTTGATGGCTAGGACCGTTGCTGTCATGGCTAGCAGGGCTGCGAAGATTTCTACCGAGGAGAGGAGGAAGTTTTTCAGGTTTGATGCCTCTACCAGAAACGAACCGAGCCCAGGTACGTTCGCGCTCGGATCGATGTACTCTGAGACTATTAACGCGTTCCAGCCGCCTCCCCAGGCTTGTATGCTACCAATGAGTATAGCGGGGAAGGCGGCGGGGATCAGAATCTGTTTCACGTATCGTCCTCCGCTGACCCTGTAGGCCTTGGTCGCTTCGGTGATGTCGTTTGGAACACTGTTAACGGCTCCGACTATGTTGAACAGAAGATACCACTGCATGCCCGTCAGGAGGAGGATAATCGAAGCAAGGTTCAGAGTCACTCCTAGATACGGGGTGTTCCTGAACGGATCGACCAGTATTATCACAACAAGCGGAAACAGAGCAGTTGCCGGAATCGACTGTCCGATATCGAAGATTGGGACGAGCATTCTGGAGAGCCTCTGGCTTCTCGCAATGAGTATACCTGCCGCTAAGGTCCAGCCGAGCGCGATGAGGTAGGCCGTGACGAGTCTTGAGAGCGAAAAGAGGGTCAACCCGATTAGCTGGAAGGCTGTGACGTTAGCAGCTAACACAGTGAGGGCGTTTAGAATCGACTCGGATCTAGGCGCGATCAGGAGTTCGAGGCCGAAGGCGACGAGTCCTAGGAAAATGGCATAGCTCAGCAGTCGTCCCCAGAAAGGTATCCTGCTAATGCGTTCAGGAAACCTCAATCTCTCAGTGGCGTGGAGTAGTTTTGTGACTCGGACAACTTCGAGAGCCCTAGTGACAATCGACCTCTGTGACTTGTAAAATGTGCGAACCGGCGCTACTATGCGATCCTCGTACTTCCTAACTCCTTCGGAAACGCCACTTCTCGGAGTTGCGGTTGTTCTCGGAGCCGCGACTGATTCATACTTGTATTTCTCTGCCCTTGCCCCTAATGGTCTCCAGACGAGCTGGTCTATAGCATAAATGATGCCGACGAGGATAATTAGTCCAAAGAGAGCAGAGGCTATGTCTGAATTTCGGGACGCCTGAGCAATATACGAGCCGAGGCCGCCTGCTAAGATTGGTGTTCCTTTGAAGGGGACAGATTCCTCGATTGGGATGAGGTACCAACCCGATCCCCAAGCCAGTATGCTGGTCCAGACAAGTTCCGGGTAGACAGCAGGTAGAACGATTTGGCGAAGATATCGGAGGCCTTTCAGCCCGTAGGCGCGTGATGCCTCTTTGATATCGGCTGGAATCGCGTTTATGCCCGCAATCACGCCGAATGTAGGAGACCAGGCCATCGCGGTAAAGATCAGTATGATTGCCGCGATCTGAAGCCCAACAGGATTGTAGTCGGAGCCAGTTCCTAGGAAAATAGCAAAGACAATAGGGAGATAGCCTAGGACTGGGACTGATTGGAAAATATCCAGCAGAGGCAAAAGGACGTGAGATGCTTTGTGGCTCATTGCCGTCGCGATTCCATATGAGAGCGCGAAAGCCAATGCCAGGGCATAAGCGATGGTCATTCGGCCCAGAGTGAAGATTGCAAATAGAGGAAGCTGAGGTGTGAGGCCGTTCTTGAGGATCGACTTCAAGCCGCCGTTCGCGATTACCTCAACCACCAGCAGAAAGACGGCGGTAACGATTACGACTCCTTCAATGGTCCTGATGATGCGCGGCTTCGATCCTCGGGCCCAGAACCTGGGTTCACGCATCCTGGGAGAGGAGAATCCTAGTGGACACATGAGCCCCTACCCACCATCGTTTCGGAACCGGACGGTCACTCCATGTTATAAAAGGGCAATCCAGGATTCTTGTGAAGCTGATTGAAGTCCGATTTAGATATGCTATGGAACTAGCGTTACCTGAGACATCTGTTTTGCGATCGAGCCAAACTTCTCGTAGTTCTGCATTCTCTGAGTCACAAGATCGTTCAGTATTGGTTGGATCTCCGGTGCTTCTCCCAGGTTTCTCAAATAGTCGATCGTCAGGTCGCTGTCGTGGATGAATCCGAGCAGTGACTGCCAGGACCGAAGTCGAGACAATAGCCTGGTCGTCTTCTTAGACCGGAATAGTTCAGCCAAATAGCGTAGCCGTCTACAGTCCATCCTCAAGAGATGTAAGTCCTTAGCATCGTTTGGGTCTTTCAAGACCATCGGCAGTCGAGCGTTTATCGTCGCAATGAGCTGGCTTGTGGTCTCGTTGAGCCGTTTCTGAAGCTTCGTGACTGACAATTCTTTTTCCTTTATTCTCTGCACCGGTTCCTTCTTAAGAGCGATTGTTTGCCTCCTCGCTGCTTGAAGCTGAGATTCACGCGCTTCCGTGATCTTCGCGATTCGCTCCTCGATGTTCAGATCGGGTTTGTAGGTGGATACCTTTGAGAGAATGATGTCGAGATCTCTGACTTTTGCATTCGCTCTGGACGCCTCTTCTAGGGATATGAGGAAGGTCTGGGCGGTCTTTGATTTGCGCATCTTCTTCGGAAGCAATCCGTTGCTAAGCCGCATTCTTCGCATGGCAATCCGAAGACTCCGAACATTTTCCGGGTTTGAATCCTTGAGGTACGCTTTGATTCGCTTAGTCAGGATCTTTCTTGTTTTAGCGTACTTTGCGGCGAAGGACGCTTTCAAAGTTGAGAGGCGCCGGCTAGATGGAGGCGAGGTATCTGTCGATTCTCTGCTGAAGGTCAATATGGACTTCGGGTATGGATCTATTCCCGTCGATCCGGACGAGTCCGTATTTCTTGGCCAGGGTTGCGAATTCTCTTGCCATTCTCTGTTGGTAGGTGATGAATGTGGAGAAGAGGTCATCGGAGAGATCCATGTCCGCTCCAGATTCGTAGTAATCGAGCGAGGGACTCTTCTGGACTACTCGATGGAAGAGTTCGTTCGGGTCAACGTCAATGTAGAAGACTAAGTCTGCTTTGAGAGCGAATCCGAATAGATCTTCAGACCACTTTGTCCTTATCCCTCTAACAGTGCTTCGGGCGATTAGCGTGAAGATGTAACGATCTGCGAGAACAATCTCACCTGCCTCCAACGCTGGAATTATCTTGTGCTCAAGCTGGTCAGCAAAGTCCGCAGCGTAGAAGAGTGCGAGGGTCCTCTTCCCTAAGGGTAGCATCTGTTTGGCTTGCAGAATCCCTTCTTTGATGAGGTCCGATCGCTTTAATCCTGTATTAAGAACTCCATGGCCGTCTGCCTCCAGCTTCGAGATTATCATGTCGATCTGAGTGCTCCTCCCAGAGCCGTCAGGGCCCTCGATAACGATGAGTCTTCCTCGGATGTCCAAGTCTTTGAGATAGGGTATTCCCTCGCCGTAGAAGTCTAGAGGCCTTGCCGGCGCTTTTCGGGTCCGGCGCGAAACGATGCTCAAGTCCTGATCATCGGTTGCACAGTCTGTTTCGCTGTTGCAGGGAGCAGCTGCGACACTGTCTCCCTTACTTTCTCCTGTTGCTCTTCTATGTCGAGAGAGCCGTCGATGATTGTGAATCCTTCCTGTTCAGCCATGAGTTCGTATTGTTCGATGATTCGGGCTTGGAACATCCTGTAGCTCTCGAGGATATCGTTGCTCAGGTTCAAGTCCATTCCTGCCTCGTAGAACTTCAGTTTCGGCCGGCTCACGAGAATCCGCTTCATCGCCACCTCGATAGGCACTCGGAAATAGAACCGGATATCCGGCGTCGCGGCAAAGCTGTAAGCCTTTCTTACCCAGTCAGGGGAGCATCCTCGAACAACGTCTCTCGCATAGGCTGTGTACGCGTACCTGTCTGCCAGAACTATGTAGCCTCCTCGAAGCAAGGGAAGAATGTTCCTCTCGTATCGATCTGCAAAGTCTGTGGCGTGGAGGAGGCTGAACGTGGTGGGAGTGAGTAGCCCTTTCTTTTTTCCCTTGGAGGTTATTTCCCGGACAATCTGTGATGAGTTCCACTCTGTCGTGAAGACCGGTAGTCCTCGGCCTCTGAGCCACCTGTCGAGTAGATGGAGCTGGGTGGATTTGCCGCTGCCATCTATGCCCTCTACTACTATGAGCTTTCCTGTGATCTGGAATTTCTTCGGGGACCCTGATTTAGGTCGTTGCATTTCTTCAAGACTTCTCCGATGACAAGATTTCAGGAGTGAGTTTCTGCGATGATATCGGAGTCAGGGAGAATTGTGCTTCGAGTTTGAAGGCATTCTCGAAATCCTTCAGAGTATTCTTGAAGAGTGGTGTTGGAAAGTCTTGTTTTCCAGGGCTTATTCTGAGCTTAATCTGGTGTCCACTGAGGGTTACCTGTAGGTCTGAACCGGTTTTCTCGAGAATCTCGATCAGCGTTATCATCGATGATATTCTCTTGATCGTGTTCTTGGCATCTTTCTCTAGCATGTCCTTGTACTTTGCGTAGAGCCAGTCTGCGCCTCTCAGCCCCTTGATCCGGACGAGAGAGAGGGCAAGGAGCAACTGTTCTGAATGGGTTAGGACGCTGTCCCTATTGGCAATGATGTAGAATAGGGTCTCCGGGTCATAGAGTGGAAGCTTCTGCGCCTCTTCAAGCGCCCGCACAAGGATGAACTGTTCCTGCGGGTTGAGTAGCTCGCGGGATGAAAATGCCTTGATTATTCTTGAGGAGGTTGCCGATAGGGAGACAGGCTTGTCGCTGGTAAGACGGGGCAGAACCGAATCGACAGACCCTTTCTCGTAGGCGGCCGGATCTTTCAGAAAGGCAGACAAAACGCCGTCTCGTAGCCCATGCGTGCTTACGAGGAGCTGAGGGATCTTCAGCTTCCTCATCATAAGTTGAATTACTAGCGAGCCTGCGACGATAGACTTGGCCCTGTCCTCTCCTATTACGGGAATATCTCCGATCTGCTTGGGGCTCATCTTTCGAAGGGTTCGGTGGATCTGTTCGACCGAGTTCTTGTCCATTGAGTAATTGTGAAGCTTGTCGAGCGGATAGTTTATGATCATCTGATGATATCTTGCAATCGATCTCACCGTGCCTCCGGCACCGACCAGCCCTAGCTTACCCCGCTGAGGGAGTTCTTTCCTATCAGGCAGGAGTTCGAGAATGCGGTCACTCATCTTGGCGTAATTTTTCTTCGTGAATCTTCCGTTACCGCTCGCGTAAGAGTCGGTGAGTCTCAAGCCTCCGAGTGGAGTGGAGAAGACTCTTCTGACTCTGGATTTCTCCGCAAGGACCATTTCTAGGGTGCCTCCTCCTAGGTCAAAGAATAGCCCGGCTGGGACATTCGTCGCCGTGTAGGAGCCGGCGAAAGAATACAGGGCCTCCTCCCGGTCAGAGAGAACTTTGAAGTCGAAACCCGTCTCCCCACTTACAAGCGATAGGAATTGGTCCTTGTTTCCGGCTTCTCTAACGGCGCTCGTAGCTACTGGTAGCACTTGTGTTGACGATTCAAACTTGACTGTTTGCTGAAGGAGTTTCAGGGCTTTTACTGTTCGAATGATGGAGTCGTCTTTCAGAAATCCTGTTTTATCCAATCCCTCGCCTAGTCTGGCTAGAATGGAGTGTTGGGAGTACGCCGAGAAGGTGTTGTCTATGCGAACGTCATAGTTGACCAGTTTTAGCGAGTTGTATCCTAAGTCGATGACGGAGATTTTCATGCAAGCACTGACCTGTAGGCCAAGTGTGGTTGCGACCTAGGGATCTACGAATGTTTCTCCTCCAGTCATGACAGTTTCCTAATCTGTTTTGGCGTCAAGAGCCATCGTAGCTCGCCTGAGGCCTTTGGGACGAAGGAAGTGACTCGGATCTTTGCCAACCCTCCTTTCTTGAGTGTGATGTGGCTGTTCCCATTTCCAGAGATCATTTCACCGATCACCATACCCAAGTATGGTTCGTGGCCAACTAGAAGAATCTCCGAATTCTGCTTGAGCTTCGAAAGCCGGCGATAGAGGTCCGGTCTACTTGCTTCCGGTCTCAGTTCATTCCACTGTTCGAGCACGTTCATAGTCTTGAAAGTCTTCGAGACAATGGCTCCAGTCTCATAGGCTCGTTTTAGTGGACTTGCAAGAATTCTGTCGAACCTCATCCCCTGACTCAACATCGATGCGGCTATTTCCTCGAGCTCTTTACGACCCGCGACGGTGAGAGATCTTTCAGCGTCCTTTACGGGAATCGCTGTCCGATTGCCCGCCTCTCCGTGCCTCAGTAAGTAAAGATTCAGGTTTTGTAGCCATTTTCCAACGTATAAGAGGCTTCTCCGGATATCTCCAAGGAATTCTGGATTTCAGAGCTGACCCGGCTCAAGCGACATTAATGCGCGCCACCGGAACAACAGACTCGAGGCGTTTGTACTGCCTTCGAGACCCAAGAGAGATAGAGAGTTGTGGCTATTTCCACTCGACTATTTCTTGGAGAAGCTCATCGAGCAGCCACAGTCCCCACGAAGTCTTCCCTTGAAGTCTAATTCCAGAGTTTCAGCAGCTTTCTTGTAGCTGCCTATGCATGTAGCGCAGAAGATCGATCTTGCTTGGGGCTTTGTCAGCCCGTATGCTTCTGCTTGTGCGACGACGGATTCTATGCATCCGCACCTGTCCAGCCTGACCGTCCGGGACCCATCTTCCGCTTCAATCTCATAGTCGCTATTGAAGGTCTCGCCCATGCTATCAGCCAAGTTCTGGGAAAGAGCCTCCACCCTGCTCCCTTGACCCTTGCTTTTGATATCCTGAACTTTCAGGTTTGCCTTCATATCTGTAAGAATGTTCATCGCGGGTGCAATCGCGTCGAAGCCTGCTGCGGTGACGAAGGTGCCTACTTGGAGAAGAAGGTAGTGAGCCAATGTCTTCCTGAGCATCTCATACCGTTCCCCTATGCTGCGGGTCCGTTTCGGTTGGATCATCGTTGCCATTTGCGTCTCGATGCCTATCTCCAAATGCCCCGTTTTTTAAATTAGTGTACTCAATGCATCATGTGGATTAAAGCGCCTCGGTTGCGTTTTTCCGATTGCGCATTGCTCGCAAGAGACCTTAGAGGAGGTCCCAGCCGCGCTTCTTCACGTATCTCAACCAGAACCCGGCGATCAGTGAGGTGATGATTGCTGTCAGAACGAGAGCGACAAAGAATGTTTCGGATATCAGGCCTAGATCAAAGGCGACAGTTGCGAGAACGATTCCGGGTCCTCCCCTAGCGTTTAGCGCAATCGCGAGGTTGAGGCTCGCTAGTCTCTTCTGCTTGATCAGTCTTCCAACCACTAGAACGCCGCCGCCCTTCAGCGACGTGGAGAAGAGCAGGAAGCCGAGAAAGAAGAAGATGTCGAGGGAGTGGATAAGGTCGAGCTTCAAGCCAACTACAGCGAAATAGACAGGGGTAAACAGAGCTAGGGATATCGACTTGATCTGGGCCTTCGCAACAGTGAAGACTTCCTCTGGCATCATTCCGATGGCAATACCCGCGAGGAAGGCGCCGAAAATGATGTTGACGTTGAGGAGGCTCGCCAATGCGACTAGTGCGAAACATAGGAACAGGGCGTACCTCGAGGGGTGGGTGTGAATGAGGATGTTGAACCTGGACCGGATGGTGTACCGGATCATTCTGGGAAGAAGCAATAGCGCTGCAGCAAAGAAAGCGACAGTCACGAGCGCAGTGAAGACAACCAGCGATAGAGACGCCGAGGCAGATGTTCCTACTCCTGTTGCAATTGCCAGGGCGCCAAATTGGATGACGTCTTCCACAGTTGCAATCGCCAGAACGATTTTCGCGAACCGGGTGTCCATAATCCTCAGATCAATGAAGATCTTCGAGATCACAGGGATCGATGTGACCGAAACGCCAATACCCACAATGAGAGCCAGCGAAAGCATGTTGCCGTTCGGTCCCGAATATGGCGCAAAATTGTAGACGTAAGGCGCCAGAAGGCCAATGATGAACGGAATGACCGTCGCACCTAGGAAGAATGAAACGGCAATCTTACGATCCTGCCTTGAGAAAGATCTTTGAACCTCAAAGCCTGAGATGAACATCAGAAGAATCAGACCAAAATAGGAGATTACAGAGATTAGCGCCCCCTCAGATGGGAAGGCACTGAAGACCCAAATCTCAGCATCAGGCCGGAAATAGCCGAGGAACGTCGGACCAAGAACAAGTCCTCCGAAAATCTCGCCAATCACTCGGGGAAGCTTGGCTTCATAGAACAAGAAGCCGAAGGAGTGCGCAGTAAACAGTAGAAGGACCATAGCGAAGAAAAACCTTGTCAGCTCAAGGGTAGAGAGAGTGATTGAGGTGGCCAGACTCATGGAATCTCGTCACTTAGGGCGTCATCGGCGCGTCGAACATCGTAACTATCCTCCAAGTTCAGAATCCCTCACCTAAACCGTAAAACTAGAGCCGTCGAGCCCTCCGCCCTATTTCAGACGATTTGAAACGCTTGAGAACCTATTCAATTGCGCCGTGTTGTTTGAGAAGCGCTACTATTCTATCGTTGCTGCGTTCTAAAGCAACTGTTAGTGGGGTCTTTCCTTGAAAATTCTTCGATCGGACATCGGGTCCTGCGTTGTCAAGCAACCATTTGACGATTTCGTGATTACCCCTCGATACGGCGTTGTGTAGCGCGAGAGTCGCGCCGGATTTAGCGCCTCGTTCGAAGACTAGTTGAATCAGCCCGGGGTTTTCGCTCCAAACAGTGTGGGGCAGCAGCGGTATTCCGTGAGCCCCGGTAGCGTTAGCATTCCGAGGATCCTCGTCCAATCTATGTTCCACTTCGTCTCGCATGCCGAGCATGGCAGCTGTACAGATCTCCAAAGGGGCATCCTGCTTGAGAAGAAATTGGGCGACATTAGCGCTGCCAACTTGGGCAGCGGCTTGAATTGCTGTTTCCGTATCGTTCTCGTTCCATTGATATGATGCATTGAGGAGCCTAGGGTTCTCAGCAAGCATCTGTCTCACCTTCTCTATGTTTCCATGTCCAGCGATGACGAATTCTCGGATCTGTTCGGTGGACGGCGGCCGTTCCTGAGTCTGCACGAATCGATCTTAGCTAGGGGCAAGTATAACCTTTGCTTGAGGTTAACTTAGCTTCCTGATTTTCTGACTCGAGTTTGCCCACTTACGTTGTTCTAGCCGAGTATTGGTTTCCCCGTCAGCTCGACCAGCCTCTTACCTTTCATGAGCCGGGAGACCCAGAGAACTCCGGCGAGCTCTAGTTTCATCAGTTCTCGGTTGAGTTCTCTGAAGCTGACCTCTCCGAAGTTTGACTTCACCTCTTTTTGCAGATCAACGTCGCTCATCGAGCCCTTCTTTTCCAAGATCTCCACGATGGCCAAGGACATAGGCCTAGGGCTCCATATCTTGCTCAAGGCTAGGTCACAAGGATAGATTATGGCGGTAGGGGTCTAGGCTACTGCGACGGGCGCTCTCTGCTTCTTGAATCTCTTCGTGAATCCCTTATACCAATTCTCCATATCCGCTGTCATTGAAGGCTTGACCACTTCCAAGGCGTCACGAAAGTCCTCCATCGTGACGTTCTTCGTCTCGATATTTCGCCTCAACGAGATGAGTCCCGCCTCTCTGCAAACGGCTTCTAGATCCGCTCCCGAGTAGCCTGCTGCTTGACTGGTAATCCGGTCGATATCAACACCCTCAGCTAGGGGCATGTTTCGAGTGTGGATCTTCAGGATCTGGAGACGGGTGGCGTGATCCGGTGGTGGAACGAAGATGAGCCTATCGAACCGGCCCGGTCTCAGGATGGCTGGGTCGATCATGTCTGGCCTGTTGCTAGCGCCTATGACGACCACGTTGACCAACGCTTCAATGCCGTCCATCTCAGTCAGCAACTGGCTAATCACGTGCTCCGCGGCAGCGCCGTCATCGGAGCCCATTCCTCTCCGCGGAGCAACCGAGTCGAGCTCGTCAAAGAAAATAATGGATGGTGCAGCGCTACGACCCTTCCTAAAGACCTCGCGTATGGCCTTCTCTGATTCCCCAACCCACTTGCTGAAGAGCTCGGGACCCTTGATCGAGATGAAGTTAGCCTCGCTCTCAGTTGCAACGGCTCTCGCTAGCATAGTCTTACCGCATCCAGGAGGCCCGAATAGCAAGATGCCCTTTGGCGGCCTTATTCCAATCCTCTTGAAGACCTCGGGTTTCTTGATCGGCCATTCGACGGCTTCCTGAAGCTCATGTTTGACATCCGTCAACCCACCCACATCCGCCCATTGGACAGAGGGTACTTCGACGTAGACCTCCCGCATCGCGGTGGGAGTAATTTCCCGGTACGCGTTCATGAAATCGTCTAGGTTCACTTCCATCTTCTCAAGCATCGCGCTCGGGATTCTTTCGTCCTCTAGGTTGACTTGAGGAAGGTAGCGTCTCAGTGATTTCATCGCCGCTTCTCTGCAAAGTGCTGAGATGTCAGCGCCTGTGTAGCCGTGACTAATCTCCGACAACCGGTTTAGGTTCACATCTGAGGTTAGCGGCATAGCTCGCGTGTGAATCTGCAGAATCTCGTGTCTGCCTATTTTATCAGGGACTCCGATCTCTATCTCCCTGTCGAAGCGTCCCGGACGTCGGAGCGCTGGATCAATGGCGTTAGGCCGGTTGGTAGCACCTATCACGATGATGTTTCCCCGCGCGCCCATACCATCCATCAGGGAGAGTAGTTGCGCCACGACTCTATGTTCCACTTCACCGGTAACTTCTTCTCTCTTGGGAGCGATTGCGTCCAGCTCGTCGATGAATATGATGCTGGGAGACATCTCCTGGGCTTTCTGGAAAATCTCTCTCAGCCGAGCTTCTGATTCTCCGTAGAACTTAGACATGATTTCCGGGCCGGAGATAACGAAAAAGTTGGCGTCCGACTCGTTTGCAACAGCCTTTGCCACTAGTGTCTTGCCGCAGCCTGGCGGTCCATATAGGAAGATTCCCTTGGGAGGCTCGATACCCAGTCGCTGGAAAAGTTCAGGGTGTCGGAGTGGAAGCTCTACCATTTCTCGGATTCTTTGAATCGCTCCGCGGAGCCCACCAATGTCTTCATAGCTGACGATGGGTAAGCCCTTCTTCTCGGGCATAGGCTCACTCATCACTTGGAGAACGGTGGACTCTGTGACTTTGACGGGACCGTGGGGCCGTGTCCGGGTTGCGATCAACGGCACGGAGCTGCCGAATATGCTCAAGAGGGTCATGTCTCCTTCAACGAAGGGCATGTCCATGAATCGGCGTTTGACGAATCCCACGAATTCGTCGTCTACGCTCAAGCGGACGTCGGTGGGTGCAAAGACGATTGTTTGGGAGTCATGTACTTCCGCTTTCTTGATAATGATGAACTCGTTGAGAGCTATTCCTGCGTTCCTCCTGAGTAGCCCATCTATCCGGGCGATCTCCTGGGCCTGGTCTTCGGCGTATGCGGGCCAGGCAATGGCGACCGTGGTGCGCTTCCCCCGAACCTCTATGAAGTCCCCAGCTGTTATCCCAAGTTTCTCCATCGTGTTATTATCGACCCGGGCTTTACCATGCCCAACGTCTCGCTGCTTAGCATCAGCTACCCGCAGCTGTACTTCTTTGGCCATCATTACTGGTTCAACTCCATGGTTGTAGTGGGAGGATTGAGATCAGGAGAAGATTGGAGACTAGTGCTCCGTATTTGCTCCTGACCTTTCCCTTGATCGTTCCGTCGATCACAATAGGCTTTATCGTCATTATTAGCCATGTGTATCTCTTTCCATAGCCTGCGCTTCGCGCTGGGCAGAGAATAGGACTCGGCAAGTCCGGCTGGAGAAACACATGGGCACTTCCTATCCTTAACGACCAGCACCGTCTGGAATGATTCAAGGTTCGATAGGAATGATCTCGCCATAGGAATGCTCGTGCGTCAATTTCGCCCCGGTCAACCGCTTGTAACGTCTTTATCGGTCGCTGAGCTGAGGAGGTAGAGGATTCATGGGAGCTGGGTTCGAGAGTTTCGGCCTGGAACTTCCATTGGTCCAGGCTGTGCGGGAAATGGGCTTCGGTGAGCCGTTCCCTATACAGGCTCTGGCCATCGCTCCCCTTCTCGAGGGCAGAGATCTAATGGGCCAGGCCCATACTGGAGCCGGCAAGACTCTCGCCTTCGCACTGCCTATGCTTCAGAAAATAGATCCCCGAATGCTGGGAATACAAGGGCTGGTAATAGTCCCCACAAGAGAGTTAGCCCTTCAAGTGACGCGTGAGTTTGAGAAGCTCGCCCGGCACCTTCGGGTCAGGGTCGCCGCCATCTACGGAGGCGCGAGCATGAGGCTTCAGATGGAGAAGCTGAGGAATCGCTCTTGCAGTATCATCATTGCAACTCCTGGCAGGTTGATCGATCATCTCGACCGGCGAACCGTGACCTTGGACAAAACGAGTTTCGTTGTTCTTGATGAAGCCGACAGAATGTTGGACATGGGATTCATCGACGATGTACGAATCATCCTAAGTCACGTCTCGAGAAACCACCAGACGGCCTTATTCTCCGCAACCATGTCCAATGAAGTAGTGAAACTCGCTCATCGGTACATGAAAAACCCGCTGAGAGTATTCGTCGACACAGACGAGCCGACCGTGGACTCTGTCCAGCAGAAATTTGTTAGAATAGATGAGGGCGGAAAATTCCCCACCCTCCGTGCGCTCCTAAACCACGAGCACATAACGAAGGGTTTGATCTTCTGCGAGACAAAAGCAAGAGCGGGAGAGCTGGCGCAGGCTTTACAGGATGAGCATTACAAAGCCCTAGCTTTGCACAGCGACCTTTCACAGTACCAGAGAGACAGCGCTGTTCACTCCTTCCGGATTGGCCTGACGAACTTGCTGGTAGCCACGGAGGTCGCAGCTAGAGGCTTGGATATACCGAAGGTAAGCCATGTCGTAAACTACGACATGCCCCAGGAGCCCAAGATGTACTTCCACCGAATTGGCCGAACGGCTCGTGCCGGAAAGCCCGGCATTGCGCTCTCCCTAATCACACGTCAAGACGAAGACGGCTTCAAGCAAATAAGAAAGATGACATCATCCGACCTCCGCGAAGTCGCCGATGGCCTTTTACCTGAAAATCGTGTCGGTTCGAAGTTCTTGCTCCCCGCCCGCCCCTCACAAGGACGAGCCGCCCAAAGATTGTCTCCAGGAAGACGGCCGCGACGATATAATCGTCGGGAGAGGTCATTCCGGCGAAATCGTCGGCGTTGAGTATGAGCCACGACATAGCTGGTCTGGCACAACTCTCACGTTAGCGGAAGACAGTTTTCTTCACTCACTCGAAACATCACGAAATCGATTTTCTAGTAAGCGCCCACCGAAACCTGTAGTCCAAGTTGAAGGAGATATCGAATGGGTTAACCCTCACGCAGAATAGGGCGGTCGTGGCAGGTCGTTTGGTGGGGCCGGTGGGATTTGAACCCACGACCTCTGGCCCCGATCTTCTCGGAGTCACCAGCGCCCCAGGGTCACCGTCCATAACTGGACTCTGGTATCCTCTGGGCGGGGTAAATCCCCTGGACCAAGCTAGCAGGTATTCTACCTTTCCGTCGGAGAGAAAATCGTTGCCTAGTTGCGATTAGAGGTGCATGGTAAGGGTAATGCCTTAATTCCAACCGAACTTGAGGGGCTACGGTCATTCTACTTGAGTAGCGTTTCCAATCAGAGTCTCGTGACTGACAAACGAGTAACGGGAATTGGAGGGATATTCTTCAAAGCAAAGGATCCGAAGAAACTAATGGATTGGTACGAGAAACATCTCAGTGTCAAGCCCGAGCAAAAGGGATCGACCACCGCTATGTTTCAATGGCGAGAAGACGAACACCCCGGAAATTTTGGACAAACCGTTTGGGCAATCTTCCCACACGATACGAGGTACTTCGACCCTAGCTCATCTCCATTCATGATCAACTTCCGGGTCAGCAACCTGAAGGAGGTTTTGGATCAGCTGAGAAAGGAAGGAGTTCGAGTTGATGACAAGATTGAGGAGTATGACTACGGAAAGTTCGGATGGATCATAGATCCAGAAGGCAATAGAATCGAACTCTGGGAACCAACAAGAGTATCACCTCACCCTTGAGTCCTTTGCTCGATTTACGAGAACAACAATAAGTGACGTCCTAGGCCTAGTCGAATCCAAGCAATAGCTAGTTCGCTGCGTTCTCGACTGGTTTAAGAGACAAGGATATGAGCGGACGGGAGAGTTCCAGATACATGGAAACGACAACTACAACACAGACAACTAGGCGTGTTGTTCTCCAACGGGATATTCCAGAACCGGCAGTAGCGGGACTAGTGGATTTCATTGACCGATACTACATCCGATCGAAGACGAGATTCATCGAAGCCCTTTCCTATCGTAAGACTGTTAGCGGGACCGGCTTCGAACTGCTCTGGATATTGAAGCCCGTCGGACCAGAGCAAGCGACCCCTCTCCCCGTGAGTCTGAAGATAAGCAAGGCGGCTATCGAGCTCGATTTTCCGGGGTTAGACCCGAGTGACGAGTCCATGGAGAACGCTGTCGGAAGAACCGTTGATGAGATCGAAGCTACCGTCTTTACCTATTTCCAGAACATAAAGACGACCAGCCTTTACTTTGTTATCGGCGCGTCCGAAGAGCACTCCGAGGCGCCTGACCAGCGAGGCCTAATGCGAAATGTCGCGAAGAGAATTTTCACTGGTAACACTACAAGCCTCTTCCTCTCGTTCATTCTTCTAAGCTTCGTTCTCTTCTTCATTATCGGAGTCTACACCGTCTTCGTATTGATCAGCGTCCAACTCGTCGCCCTGATCTTCTCAGACAAGATTGTCTACAGACTTGGCAGTGTTCGCCCTGGCGCTGAAAGACCACTTGTAACAGTCGTAAGTGTCCGATCGAACCCGGAAACCCTCAAGTCAATCTCAAAGCACGGTAAGAAGATACTCTCACAAATTCGGGAAGAGATAGCCAGAAGCGCGACGGCTGCATATTCTGTTGCGGCCAACGAGGAACTCAAGTCAACAGTTATCGGCTCGCTACTCCGGCACGGGATCGTAGCGACCGGGAAAGAGATCACCGTCAAGACCAGAGACGTATACCGCATCGTTCACGAAGTATCGGAAAAGTTCGGTAGACAGACTCCGAAGATCACCATTGCAAACACGATCGTCTCCAATGCTTCCGCGACTGGAATCTCGTCGAATCGTTCCACGGTCATGATCACGGCCGGCTCTCTTGAGGACTTGAATGATGACGAACTGGAGGCGGTTATCGGTCACGAGCTGGGACACGTGGCTGGGCATGATCCCTTGATTCTCTTCGCCGCGACCTCCTTCGAGTTTCTCGGAAGATTCTATCTATGGTTTCCTCTACTACTCTATCTCGGCTTTTTCTATTTCCTCCTAGCGTTTGGCGGGATTTATCTCGTAGGAAAGTTTCTGGAGACTAGAGCTGACACCGAGTCAGCCGTGGTCTTTGGAAATCCTGAGGCACTAGCCTCTGCGTTGACAAAGATAGGGTTCAGGCAACTCTATCGTGAGAAATACAATCCGGGAGCGAAGCTGTTTGACTGGTTTCAGTTTGACCCGCATCCGCCCATCTATTTCAGAATCGCTAGGCTGTCAAAGTATTCGGGAAAACAGGAACCCGTCAGGCACACGCTTCTGGTCTCGATACGAGACATCATAGTGGGCTTCTTCTCGGCATTGTTCCAAGTCTAGACTTAGAATTCAAGCCGACGCTCGACAGTCGTCAACAGTGGACCGCGGCTCTTTTGCCGCTACGGTAGGTTGCTAGGGCTCCGAGTCCACTAATGAGTAGAAGAGCAGCTATTGGGAAGACTGGGACAATGAGGAACGTGCTCACTATTCTGTCGGTCGCTAAGCTCACCGTTCCAGTGTAGACTCCTGAGAACCGCAACGGCAGTGCTGTTAGGTCCTTGAATCTTGCAGCATCAGCAATCCCACTGGAGAAGTATACTCCGATCAGGAAGGTCGCTAGGGCTCCCAGAATATTGATTACTCCGCCGGGAAGAGTGAATCTTGCCAGCATGAGGCCGCTTCCCAAGAGCATAACGAAAGCCAGCACCAGCTGAGCCAGCATCAAGTTCTGTGACTGTGAGGAGGTTACGTTTACCGCGCTCGGCAGGTTGTATGCCCATAAGGCCCATCCGATCGCCAGAAGGCTCGAGAAGACTCCTAGACCCCCAGAGAGAAGGGCTCTCACGTGCTTCGGGGTCTGTAATGCTCCTTGAATTTTGACTGTCGACATGAATACGCGGAGTCAACCATTGTTCTCTCTATAAATCTACGAATTTGAACGGAGGGATTCGAGCAGGTCGTGAAGTGTAATCTTTCGTTTTTTCGCTTCCTTTAGCAAGACCTTCTGTACCCCGCTTGAGTATTGTACGGCCTTCTTCGGCCTATTGACCACAGACTCAGGCAATTTCCAAGAAGCAGCAAGCCTCCTAAGAACGTACTTTCGAACTACACCGTTGCCGGTGAGTCGTAACTTCAGTGAAATAGGAATGCTCAGTGCGTAATCGACGAGTGGAAGATAGGCGAATGGACATTGAAGTTCGAGTCGATGAGAGACAGCTAGCTTGTCTCCAGGCTCAAAGTCGTTAGTCGCCGCAGCTATAACACTCCTCAAAACTTCCTTCTTAGCTTCTAGAAAGTGGTGTTTCAGAGCTAACTCCTCAAATCTGCCGTATCCCGCGAATAGTTCGTCACTTAGCTGACCAACAAGAAGATGCCCCATTCCCATCTCTTCCGCTACCTCGCACACGAAGAAGAGCGGGACAGAATGGCCAACCAATGTCGAATCAGTACTCTCGACAGTCTCAACGACCTCTC
>WNGG01002966.1_pt1 | contig 33252 bp, 28 predicted proteins | sample 5400661 | NCBI WGS metagenome assembly WNGG01 (sample SAMN13153372, study PRJNA577476) | soil metagenome | isolation source: 100 cm soil or saprolite under Garry oak tree replicate 1 | place: USA:California | collected 2016-06-15
CGTATCGAAGAAGCCTTGCACTTCATGGGATTGACCGAATTCGGGCGCAAGCTGGTGAAGACGTATTCCGGCGGAATGATCCGGCGCCTGGAAGTCGCGCAAGCCATGTTGCATCGTCCCGCCGTTCTGTTTCTCGACGAGCCCACCATCGGCCTCGACCCCGTGGCTCGCCGCTCCGTTTGGGAACGGCTGCTGGAACTGCGCGGCAATTTTCAGATGACCGTCCTGATCACCACCCACGGCATGGACGAAGCCGACGAGCTTTGCGACCAGCTCGCCATCATGCATCTCGGCAAAGTCGCCGCCATCGGAAGGCCTGCGGATCTGAAAGCCGGCATCGGACCCGACGCCACGCTCGACGACGTCTTCGTTCATTACAGCGGTGGCACCATTCAGGAGGAGGGAAACTATCGTGACGTCCGCGCGACCCGGCGTGCAGTTAGCCGTCTCGGCTGAGCCTTCTGCCGTCTTCGCATTTTTTCAGCAGACTGCGGCAATCGCCGAAATCGAACTGAAAAAACTCATTCGCGATCCCACCGAGGTCCTGGCCCGGGCGGTCCAGCCGGTTCTCTGGATTGTGGTCTTCGGAAATGTTTTCAGCCGCATCCGCGCGATTCCCACCGGCAACGTCAGCTATCTCGCTTTTATGACTCCGGGCATCCTTGCGCAGAGCGTGCTTTTCGTGGCCATTTTCTACGGCATCGCCGTGATCTGGGAACGCGATCTCGGCATCGTGCACAAGCTCCTGGTCAGCCCGGCGCAGCGCGCCGCTCTTGTCTATGGCAAAGCCACTTCGGCGGGATTTCGCGGCGCCGTGCAGGCAACGATTATTTATGTGGTGGCTTTCCTGCTGCACATCCAGATCCGCTGGACGCCCTTATCCATTGCCGGCGTTTTCGTCGGCGCCATGCTCGGTTCGGCCATCTTCGCCACAATGTCCTTCATCGTCGCTTGCATCGTGAAATCGCGCGAACGCTTCATGGGCGTGGGCCAATTGATGACCATGCCGCTGTTTTTCGCCAGCAACGCGATCTATCCGATTTCGATCATGCCGCATTGGCTGCGCGTGATCGCTTACCTGAATCCTTTGACGTACCTGGTGGATGCGCTGCGCACGCTGATGATCGGGGCCAGCCAAAGCTCCCACGGCGTGCTCACCGATTTCGCCATCATCGGCCTGATTTTTGTAATCCTCGCCGCCATCGCCACAAAACTTTATCCTTCGCTGGTGCGGTAACGGCCTTGTCCCAAACAATGCTGCCATCCCGAGTTTAGCGAGGGATCTGCTGTTGCGTCTTGGTGAGCAGCGCCTCGCAGGCTTCACGCACCTCTTCGACGCTAATTGCAAAAATGCACTGCGAGGCGGCGAGAGATTCGCACCTACCGCGCGGACATTGGCTGCAAGGAAATGCGTTCTCGACGAGACGATATTCTGTCTTCCAGGGCGACCACATCTTGGAATCGCTGGCGCCAAAGATGACCACGCACTTCTTGCCAAGAGCTGCAGCGATGTGCGTCGGGCCGGTATCGTTGCCCAGAAAAAGGCACGAACCCGCCAGAAGCGCGATCAGCCCTCGCAAATCGAGGTCACTCATGATCACGGCGGACGCGAAATGCTTTTTAACGTCGTCACGGATCCGCTCTTCGCCCGGACCGAGATTCACTACGGTGGCAATGCCATGAGCCTCCTGTAACCATCGCGCGATTCCGGCAAACCGTTGCACCGGCCAGCGCTTATTCGCCTGGCTCGCCCCCGGACGCAGCACGGCATAAGGCGCCCCGGGGCTAATCCGCTGCTCCGCCAGTTTTTGCCGCACCAGGTCTGCGGCATTTGCATTGACGTAAACCGTCGCAGGCGGAAGCGGCTTTTCCGGCAGGCCCGTGTAAAGAAACTGCTGCAGGCGGTGCTCGGCCGTGTGCATTTCGGCACGCCCGGCGACTGGAAAATGGATCGGCACCTGCACATTGTAAAAAGAAGAGAATTGCCGTTGCGCCCAGCAGACGCGTACGGCCGCGCCGGAAAGCCGCGTCAAGAATGCGCTAGTGGGACCGCCGTGCATATTGAAGGCGATGGCAAAATGCCGCTGGCGCAATTGCCGGACTGTGTCCCAGAATTTCCGCAGAACGATCACCTCGGCAATTGCCGGATGCCCTTCGACGAGCGGAACACAAAGCGGCTCGACCAGCGTGTGAATTCTCAGATCGGGCCGCCAATCGTGAAGCGCCTGGAGAGCCGGCAGCGTAAGCACAACATCGCCAATCGAGCGCAAGCGAATGACCAGAACGTTTGCTTTGAGCGGCAAACCAGGCAAAAGCGAGGACGGAATCTTCTGATTCTGTGGCTGATTTACTGGCGTATTGGAAGCTGGCTTCGGTGGCGGATTCGGTGGTTGCGCGCGCATTTCGGTTTTCTGGCGGGCCATTCAATGCGCGGCGCGCTGCGCGGCGAGCCGCGGCACGCGATCGAGCGATTCGGCAACGACATCGTAGACGTAGTGCAATTGCTCCGCGGTAATGACGTAAGGCGGAAGAATGTAGACCACGTTGCCGAGCGGCCTCAGCAGCACGCCTTTATTGAGATAGAAATCGTAAAGCGCCGAACGCAACCCGGAGAAGTAACCGGGATCATCGGCCTGGAGTTCCACGGCCATCACAGTTCCAATCGTGCGCACGTCAGCGACGGCGGCGTGTTTAGCGAGGGCGGGGGCTTTCTGGCGATGAATTTCTTCAATGGCGGCGATGCGTTCGAAAACCGGCTCGGAGTCAAAAATTTTGAGGCTGGCGATGGCTGCCGCACAGCCCAGCGGATTCGCGGTGTAGGAATGTCCGTGAAAAAAGGTACGGCTCCGGTCATTGGAGCAGAATGCCTCGTGTACGGAGGGCGAGCACACCGTGGCCGCGAGCGGCAGGAACCCGCCGGTGAGGCCTTTCGAGAGACACATCACGTCCGGCACAACGCCGGCGAGATCGCATGCGAACATCCGTCCGCAGCGGCCGAAACCCGTCAGCACTTCGTCAGCGATGAGCAAAACGCCGTATTGCGTGCAAAGCTGGCGAATCCGCTGCAAAAATTCGACCGGATGCACAATCATGCCACCGGCGCCTTGCAGCAGCGGCTCGACGATTACCGCGGCGATTTCGCCATGACGTTCTTGGAGGACGCGCGCGAGCGGATCGGCGCAATCAATGTGGCAAGTGGCGCGCTGCTTTCCGACCGGGCACCGGAAACAATGCGCAGAAGGAACGCGCCACACAGGGAACCTGAGTTCTTCAAATGCCGCGACGAAATTGGAATCGGCTCCCACAGACATGGCCCCGACAGTGTCGCCATGGTAGGCGTATTCCAGTGCTACGAATTTATTTTTGCGCGGTTTGCCGAGATTGCGCCAAAACTGCAGGGCCATCTTCAGCGCCACTTCGACGGCAGTCGAGCCGTCATCAGAAAAAAAGATATGCTCGAGCGGCTGCGGCAGGATACTCCGCAAGCGCCAGGCGAGTTCCTCGGCCGCATCGTGCGTGAATCCGGCAAAGATCACGTGTTCGAGTTTCCGCGCTTGCTCGGCAATGGCCTCGGCAATCAGCGGATGCGCATGCCCGTGGAGATTGACCCACCAGGAAGAGATCGCGTCGATCAGCTTGCGACCGTCGCGCGTGTAGAGATAGACGCCCTCGCCGCGCGAGATGTGCACGGGCTGAGGATCGAGCGCTTCCTGCGTAAAGGGGTGCCAAATGGAGAGCGGTTTAACGGGCATCTCGAAAATATTTCTGGTCGAAATTATTGCAAAATACGTTCAACAGAGTTTCGCGATTGATGGTGTCGAGCCATGGTATCGAGCCGAGGACCGGAACACCGGCAAAATGCTCGATGGAACGTTCGTTATCTTTGTTGCGGTGGCCGATCATCGCAACGCCCTTGACGGGCATTTTTGCACAGCGCAAGGCCCTGACGGTGAGCAAAGTATGGTTGATCGTTCCCAGCGCCGCTCGCGCTGCAATCAGAACGGGATATGCAAGATGGCGTGCGAGATCGAGCATCAACTCCGAATCGTTGATGGGAACGAGAATGCCGCCGGCGCCTTCGGCAATGATTGGCCTGGCGAGATTGTTTTGCGGCTGAATGCGCGCGAGATCGATCCGGACTCCGCTTGCTTCCGCTGCGAGCTGCGGCGAGACGGGCGGATCGAAGCAATAAGACTCCGGAATGGTCTGCGCTTCGGGAATTTCCGCCAACTGCATCACGGTGCGGCGATCGGTACCTTCACGTGCGCCAGTCTGAATGGGCTTCCAGTACGTGGCATCGAGGGCGGCGACAAGGAGCGCGGAAAGCAGCGTTTTGCCGACGTTTGTATCCGTGCCGGTGACAAAGAGAGACTCTTTCACGGCCGCACTGCATGCACCGGGACTTGCTCTTGCTCGCGGATGGAGACGAGCGCATCGGTGAAGCGGGCCAGCAGATCGGTCGAGAGTTTCGCGTTGAGCGAAATCCGCAAGCGCGAAGTCCCGGCGGGAACGCTGGGCGGCCGGATGGGCCGCACTCCGAATCCCGCCTCGTTAAGGAGCGCGGCAAACCGGATCGCGCGTTCATTGTCGCCCAGAAAAATCGGAACGACCTGCGTATCGCCGCGTCCGATATCAAAACTGGCTTCAGGCAATTTTTTTCGGAGGAAAGCCGCCAGGGCGGCGAGATCGTTTCGTTCCCGATCGGACGCGGCCACGATGCGAATAGCGGCGCGCATCTGCACGGCGATATAGGGAGGCAAGGCCGTGCTGAAAATAAAAGTTCGCGCCCGGTTGACGAGATATTGCTTGAGTTTTTCCGAGCAGCAGACAAAGCAGCCCACGCCCGCCAGCGCCTTGCCGCAAGGATGCACGGTGATGAGGATCCCATCGGCGAGACCAGACGCCGCGACCAAACCTCTTCCTTGCGGTCCTGCGACGCCGGTCGCATGGGCTTCATCGATGATGAGCTGAGCTCCATATCGTTGCGCCAGTGCGATGAGATCGGCGAGCGGGGCGCGGTCGCCATCCATGCTGAAAATGCTTTCGCTGACGATGAATCTTTGCGCTGCGCCGGAAACATTCTTGCGTAATTCTCCCTCCAGGGAATTCATATCGAGGTGCGGAAAAATCACTTTGCGCGCGCCGGACAGGCGCAGGCCATCAATGATGCTGGCGTGATTGCCGGCGTCTGAGAAAACGACGTCGCCGGGACGAATGAGGGCGCTCAACAAGCCGACATTCGCCGAATAGCCGGAATTGAAATACAGAGCCGCTGGCGATCCCATGAATTGCGCGATTTCAGACTCGAGCTCCTCCCAAATCGCTGCATCGCCGGAAAGAAGGCGAGACCCGGTGGAACCGACCGGAACCCCGTTGGCGAGCGCGGAAGCCAGGGCCTCTCGGAGTCGCGGGTCAGTAGCGAGGCCGAGATAATCGTTGGAGCAGAGATTCACGCCGTCAACCGCGCCGAGCCGACGTAATTGGTCCTGCGAGGCGAGAGCGGCCAATTCGGCGTCGATGCGGCGGCTGAGTTCGCTAACTTGGGTTTTGCTCATGAGTCGATCCGCGCAGGCCGAGGTCCCGCAAAAGGCGGTCGTCTTCGTCGCGTCCGGGATTCGGCGTAGTGAGCAACTTTTCGCCCACGAAGATGGAATTCGCGCCGGCAAGGAAGCACAAGCTCACGGCCTCGCGGCTCAGGGAATTGCGTCCGGCGCTCAAGCGCACCATGGCTGCCGGCATGAGCACGCGCGCCGTAGCGATCGTGCGCGCGAGGACGAGAGCGTCTAGGGGCTCCGCATCGGCAAGAGGCGTGCCGTGCACTCGAACGAGCATGTTGATGGGCACGCTTTCGGGATGAGGCTCCAGGTTCGCCAATTGATGCAACAGGCCGACGCGATCCTCCTCGGACTCGCCCATACCGATAATGCCGCCGCAACAAACCGTAATCCCGGCGCGCCGGACCGCTTGAATCGTGCGCAGGCGGTCTTCGTAGCGCCGCGTGCTGATGATGCGGCCGTAAAACTCGGGCGAAGTGTCGAGGTTATGGTTGTAAGCGGTGAGACCCGCGGCGGCCAGGCGGCGCGCCTGATCTTCGGTCAACATTCCCAGCGTGCAGCAGACTTCGAGGTTCAGCGAGGCCACGGCGCGCACCATTTCCAAAACCTTATCGAAGTCGCGGCCGTCGCGAACTTCGCGCCACGCCGCGCCCATGCAGAAGCGGCTGGCGCCGTCGTCGCGCGCTTTTTTTGCGGCTCGGCAGACTTCCTCGACGTCCATCAAAGGCTGATTCTGAACTCCCGCTTCATAGTGGGCGCTTTGCGGGCAATAGCCGCAGTCCTCCGGACAGCCGCCGGTTTTTATGGAGAGTAAGCGGCAAAGCTGGACGCGAGCAGGATCGTGGAATTTCCGATGGACTTGCTGGGCGGCGAAAATGAGCTCGAGGAGGGGACGGCGATAAATCTCGCGGACGGAGTCGCGGGTCCAGTCGTAGCGTAGCGTGGCGGCGCCGTCGCTGAATTGATCGATCGAGTTTGAAGTAGACGCTGACACTGGCTCCGGCTCCTGCGATCCAAAAATTGTACCTGATAACCACCCCAACACACGCAAAGACTTCTTTACCGCGCGAGCGCAACTTCTCTACGCCGCGAAGCTCATCCTGTAGGTGACGTTCGCGGCGGGGATTGGTGCCTCGCGCTCAAAAGCGTGCGTTGGGGACGCGGCAAGCGTCGCAGCGCGCAGGGCATGACATTTTTTCGAAATTACGGTCACCGGGGCACGTGTTTGGGTGTAGCATCGCGCTGCTCACAGGGAGCTAAGAGGCGGTCTCGCCAAACCGTCGGGGGTCTCGGTTGGAGTTTATTTTCGAGAGGAGGTTCCAGACATGAAGCGCTCCGTAGTGTTGTTTTCCTTGTTGGTGCTCGGCGTCGTGATGGGCGCGGGGACGCTGAGGGTCCAAGCGCAGTTCGGCAATAGCCCGGAGGCGCAGGCCGCCAGGGAGAAGCAACTTGCCCTTGAAAAAGCCACTCCGAAGTTACAGATCACGGAGGAACATCTCACGCTCACCATTCCCGGCCACACCGTCGGTGAAACCGAAGGAGTTGCCAAGAATTCAAAAGGCCACCTGTTTGTGTACTCGCGCACGGGCACGGGCGGTAGTGCGCGTGGTGGGACGGCCGCGGAACTGTTCGAGTTCGACCAAAACCTGAAGTTTGTAAAGCTGTGGGGTCCGGATAACTACGCCGCTTCCTTCGCGCACGCGGTCCGCGTCGATAAGTACGACAACGTGTGGATGGTTGACGAAGGTTCCGGGATGATCATCAAGTTCGACCCTAACGGCAACGTCAAAATGACCCTCGGCCGAAAGCCGGAGGCGATCGACTACCTCGAGCGCTTCGTCGAACGCGATGAGAAGATCACGGACCGCTATCCGGTCGGAACCATGGGCACATTCAACCGGGAAACGGACATCGCTTGGGATGCGCAGGACAATATGTACGTGAGCGACGGCTACGGCAACTCGCGCGTCGTCAAGATTGCAAAAGACGGCACTTGGGTGAAGGCGGTGGGAACACACGGCAACGGCCAAGACCAGTTCAGCACGCCGCATAGCATCGCCGTGGATGCGCAGGCGGGCCTCGTTTACGTGGCCGACCGCGGCAACCTGCGCATCCAGGTCTATGACACCGATCTGAACTTCAAAAAAACCATCACCGGCGTAGCCATGCCTTGGAGCCTCCAGGTCACCCCCAAGTATATTTACAGCGGCGACGGGACGGGCAAAATCTACCAGCTCGATCACAATGGAAAACTCCTCGGCTGGGCGCAGACCGGCTTGGGCATGGGGCAGACCGGCTGCATAATCCATTCGCTCCACGCCGAGGGCGACAATGTCCTGTACAGGGGTTCCTGCTCTGAATGGGACGTCGAGAAGATCGCTATTAGAGGCTCAGATTAAGAAAAGGGATCTCGAAAAGTAGGCTCATATTAGGAAGGGGCTCGAACCTAATCGTTCGAGCCCCGCCTCATCCGAAGCTCCTGTTAACCAATCTGTCCTTTCAGATATTCCCAAGAAAAGTAAGAGAGGGGCGTCCTGCTAACACGGCCACAGTGCGGAAACGAAAGGGCCGGCGAGAGCCGGCCCTTTTTGTTCTAAATTCCCTTGCGTTGCAAACCGACCGAACGTCGGCGGGCGGCCGCGGTTTCCTACATCAGTTCGGTAACGAGACCTTGGAAGACGCTCTTATCCAAGCGCATATTCTGGCGTACGACGGGACCCTTGCGAAGCACGAGGTCGCTCGACTCGTAGGTGGGCTGTTCGCTCTTATAGAACAGGCCAATGGGGATGCGGTCACCCCACTCATGGGAGCGCTCGGTGGCGGTGCCCACGTTTCCTGAATCGTATCCCTTTTCGTCTTCGAGCTTGTAAACACGCTTCTTGAAATAGGGGTAGGTATTCACCTTGTTGTAGGTGACGCAGGGGCTGAAGACGTCGATCAGCGCAAATCCCTTATGCTGAATGCCCGCGGAGATCAAATCGGCCATGTGATTTGGTTCACCTGAAAACGCGCGAGCAACGAAGGTGGCGCCGGACACCAAGGCCAGGGCGATCGGATTGATAGGAAACTCCACATTTCCGTTGGGCGTGGACTTTGTGCGCTGGTCTTTCATCGTGGTGGGCGAAGCCTGGCCGGTGGTGAGGCCGTAAATCTGGTTATCCATGACGATGTAGGTGAGATCGAGATTGCGGCGCATAGCATGGATGAAGTGACCGATGCCGATTCCGTAGCCATCTCCATCGCCGCCGGTGATAACCACCTTGAGATCCGTGTTGGCCAGCTTGATGCCTGTGGCTACCGCGACAGCGCGCCCGTGCAAGGAGTGGACGCCGTAAGCATGCACATATCCGGGCAGGTTGGAGGAACAGCCGATGCCGGAAACAATCACCAGATCTTTCGGCGAGACGCCAGCCTTTGTGGCGCCCATCTTGACGCTTTTGAGAACGCCGAAGTCACCGCAACCGGGACACCAATCCGGATCGACTACGCCCTCAAAATTCTCAATTGGAAGCTCTACAATCGTTGCCATTCTTCCCCCTTGATCCCCTAACTTCTGGTATCCCTAGCCGGCCGGCTGCCAGGAATGGGTCGAGCCCGTCTGAACACCTACGCGCAGCTCTCCACTCTTCGCGCCTGTTTCACGATTTACGATCTCGATATTCCACACCGGCTCTCCGTAGCCGTTTCCCTCGGCTTTGGAGATCTGGCCCGGACGAACCTCGTCGCCCAAATAGACGCGCACATAATGGTAGGCAATTTCGCGGGCCTCGGACTGGCTTACGTCGAGCGAGTGCGGCTGGCCCTTGAGGATGGCACGAACCTGAGCGGCGATGGCGCCGGGCTCAAGCGGCTCGCCATCGTATTTCAAAATCTTGTCGGTGACGGCGTGGCTGGTCTCAGCGCGCAGGTGCCGCGCAAATTGCCCCGTGGAGTTCATTTCCACGCAGATGGTGCGCTTGCAGTTCTCGAGAATGTCAATGGCTTCCTTGCTGTGGAACGGAAGCAGATACTTGAAATGGAGCTGATTGGCGCGGATTCCAGAGGCATTCAGTTGTTCGACCGCTTCACGAATCACGCCTGCGGTGGATCCCCAGCCGATCAAGGTTACTTCGGCATCGGCAGGCCCCTCGATGCGTGGCGCCGGGAGGTCCTTCAGAGCGAGGGCCAGCTTCTTCATACGCTTTTCCGCGATCTTCCGGCGAACCGCCGCGTTACAGAAAACGTCGCTGATCAATACGCCTCGTTCGTCGTGTTCGTCGGTGGCGGCAACGTACATGGCATTGGCGGTGCCCGGAAGCGCGCGAGGAGAAATGCCGGAAGGCGTAAATTCGTATCGCTTGTAATGCCCGTTCTTGCCGTTCACTTCCTTGAGCAAGGCACCGCGATCAATGGGTACGTCGGCCTTGAAGCGCCCCGGCTCGACCGTTTCGGGATGTTCGGAGAGCAAAAGGTCCGAGATGATAATGACCGGGCACTGGTATTTCTCCGCGAGATTAAAGGCTTCCACGGCAGTATCGAAGCAGTCGGCGGTGTCCCGGGGGGCCATGATGATGCGCGGAAAATCGCCCTGGGAAGCGCCATAAACCTGGTTGAGATCGGCCTGCTCTTGTTTGGTGGGAATGCCGGTGGAAGGGCCGCCGCGCTGGACTTCGATGAAGACCACGGGCGCTTCGATCATACCGGCCATGCCGATGGCTTCGGTCATGAGGGCGAAGCCGCCTCCGGAAGTGGCGCACATGGCGCGAGCACCGGCAAAACCGGCGCCGATGGCCACATTGGCGACAGCGAGCTCGTCTTCCATCTGCTTGACGACGACGCCGCAGCGTTCGGAATGTTCCGCCATCCAGGTGAGGATGCCCGATGCGGGCGTCATGGGATATGCGGAGTAGAACCTGCAGCCAGCGGCGACGGCGCCGATGGAGAATGCTTCGTTGCCGGTGACATAAGGACGGCGTTCGCCGGAAAACTTCCATTGATAGCCAAGCGGGACAAAATGTTCCTTGGCGTACTCATAACCGGCCTTCAGAATGCCTACGTTCTGGTCGATTACGGCTTGGCCTTTGTGGCCGAAGGTGTCGGCGAGGACGCTGGAAGCAACTTCAAAGTTGAGGCCAAAAAGGAAGATCAGCGCGCCGACCGCCACTGTGTTCTGCATAACCGGCGCCACGGGAGCAAAGGGCTTGATCAATTGAGCTACGGGAAGAGGCGCGGTGAGGACATTGTCCCGGATGGGAATGTTCACGCGGAGCTTATCGGCATTGAATAAGATGGCCCCACCCGATTCCACTTCCGGGGCGTGACGCTCGATGGAATCCTGATTGAGGGCGATGAGGGCATTCAGATGGTCGCCCTGAGAATAGGCTCTTTCCTCACGCAACCGCAGACGCAGCCAGATATGGCCGCCGCGGATGACAGACTGATAGCTATTGAATCCATAGGCATATAGCCCCGAGCGCGCCGCAGTCTTGGCCAGGGTCTCGCTGGACTTGTCGATACCGTCTCCGGCCGCTCCGCCGATTCCAATGGTTACGTCGTTCATGTGTCCGATCCCCCAAAATCAGGGTTTTCCCTGCAATCCAAGCTCAGACTTGCTCCGCGCAGAAAGGGATTTTACAGCGCAATAAATGGCGACTCTCAACCCCGACATTACGCAAACTGCTGGGCTGCGGCGAATCTTTTGTAACCACTCGATTAGACAACCCTTTGTGGTGGGTGTCAAGGAATTCCCCGTATTTTCGAGGGAAAAGAGTTTCCCTTTGCGTCGAGTCTTCACAAGCTTTGCAGAGGGTCCCGCCGGGAATGTCAATTCGTTTTGTTAGGCGGTCAAACGAGAGAGTTCCACGGGAGCTTCGCAAAGCTCCACGCGCTTTCTCCCCGAGGCAAAGAGCCACCAGTTGCGGCCGGATTCGATCAAGATTACGGCCACGAGAACGGCAAAGATAAATGTGACCAGGGCATCCAGGCGATCGTTGAAGATCAATTGCTGCGTCTGCAGCACCTGCCCGGCCGGAATGGCTCCCGCGGCGATCTGATCGGCCAGATAGCGCGCATGGGCCAGGAAGCCCAGAGCCGGGATGGGACTCCAAATCTTCTGGAAACTGGCGGTCATGGTGGCACAGACGTCCCAGACGAGTGGGGCGAGGGTAATCAGGGCGTAACGGCTCTTTTCCATTTTGATCAGGACGGTGGTGCAGACGCACAGGGCGATGGCGGCGAGAAGCTGATTGGAAATTCCGAACAAGGGCCATAGGCTATTGATTCCGCCCAAGGGGTCCAGCACGCCCTGGAACAGAAAGTATCCCCAGAACGCGACGATCAACGCGCTTGTCAAAAGAATGCCAGGATACCAACTCGTCTTGCCCAGTGGCTTCCAGAACTGCCCGAGCAAATCCTGCAGCATAAAGCGCCCGACGCGAGTGCCGGCGTCGAGAATGGTGAGAATGAAAAGAGCCTCGAACATGATGGCGAAGTGATACCAAATGCCCATCACCGCGGAGCCGCCAAGTGAGCCGGAAAAGATATGGGCCATGCCGACCGCCAGCGATGGCGCGCCGCCGGTACGGTTGAAGAGAGTCACCTCGCCGACTCTGGACGCCAGGTCGGCCATATCCTGAGCCGTGACCGGGAAGCCCCAACCCGAAATGGTAGCCACCGCCTGCTGCGGCAGGGTGCCGACTACACCCGCGGGGCTATTCACGGCAAAGTAAATGCCCGGCTTGAGAACGCAGGCGGCGACCATGGCCATCACGGCCACGAAGCTTTCCATGAGCATGCTGCCGTAACCAACCAGCCGAGCCTGGCTTTCCTTACTGAGCATTTTCGGAGTTGTGCCCGAGGAGATGAGCGAGTGAAACCCGGATAGGGCGCCGCAAGCGATGGTGATGAAACAGAAGGGGAAGATCTTACCGGCAAAGATGGGGCCCGTGCCGTCCACGAATCGCGTGAATGCCGGCATCAGCATGGGCGGGCGGACCGCCAGGATTCCCACGGCCAGCGCGAGGATCGTGCCGAGCTTCACGAAGGTACTGAGGGCGCCACGCGGGGCGAGCAGCAGCCAGACGGGTGTGACCGAAGCAGCAAAGCCGTAAATCACGAGCATCCAGGCGAGGCCGATGGCGCTATAGGTGAAATGAGGCGCAAGGCTTGGCGATTCGCCGATGTAGCGTCCGCCCAGCACCGCAGCCATAACCAAGATAAATCCGAAGATCGACGCTTCGGTGGCTCGGCCTGGCCGGAGAAACCGCATGTAGATTCCCATCAAGAATGCTATGGGAACGGTCATCGCGATGGTGAAGAAGCCCCAGGGGCTTCCCTTTAGCGCATTTACGACCACCAAGCCAACCACCGCGATGATGATGGTAATGATGGAAAGCACGCCGACAAGCGCCGCAAAACCGGCTATGCCGCTGATCTCTTCTTTGGCCATCTGGCCGATAGATTTCCCGTCGCGCCGAACCGAGCAGAACAGGACCACGAAATCTTGCACCGCGCCGCCTAGCACGGCCCCGATGACGATCCACAAAGTTCCCGGGAGGTATCCGAATTGCGCGGCTAGGATGGGACCGACTAGAGGGCCGGGGCCCGCAATGGCCGAGAAATGATGGCCGAAGACAACCCATTTGTTCGTAGGAACGAAGTCGCGGCCATCTTCGAGGCGCTCGGCCGGAGTGGCGCGCGAGTCATCCAGTTTTAAAACGCGATAAGCGAGAAAGCGGCTGTAGAAGCGATAACCAAGGGCATAAATACAGGCGGCGGCCGCTACCAGCCACACAGCATTGATCGGCTCGCCCCGGGTTCTAGCGATAATGCCCAGGGAAATCGCGCCGAGGGCGGCGATCCCGAACCACAGAAGCTTCTTGATTGAACTCATCTCAATCTGGCGCAGCCTATTTTAGCGCCGAGCGCCTGCAGAGAGCCTTATCTGTTCCGACACATTGAACGCGCAGCCTACAAGCTCAGGATAAATTGCCGCCTGTCACTCACCGTGCAGCGGAGGTGCGGCTGGTCTCCACCTTTTCCGGGTGCAGGGTGAGCTTTTGGATGCGCCAATTGGTGATCTCACCCACATAGACCTCGTTTTCTTTGCGGCAATCGATTTCGTGCACGGTGCCGAATTCCTTCAGTTGTTTGCCGCCCGCGCCAAACTTGCCCAGAACCGTGCCGTCGAGTTCCATCCTGTAGATGGTGGCGTTCTCAAAATCGCCGGTATTGGAATCGGAGCTGTAGAGATATTGGTGCGGCCCGGAGGTAATGCACAAGGCCCACGGCGTGCCAACATTGGTGTACTGAGCCTTGGGATTGCCATCCGTATCGAATACCTGAATGCGCTTATTGCCCCGATCGGCCACATAAACATTCTGCTTGGCGTCCACTACGATCGAGTGCGGAGTGCTGAATTGGCCCGGCGCTGCCCCCCTGGTGCCCCAAGACTTGATGAACGCGCCGTTCTTGTCGAACTTAGCGACCCTGGAATTCCTGGAGCCATCCGCTACGAAGATATCTCCGGCAGCATCCCAGGCCACGTCGGAGGGCCCATTGAAATTGTCTCCGGGAACTCCTGCGCCACTGCCAGGAGCGGGCGGGCCCTCCAGGTGCACTGGATTATCGACCGCTTCAGGCTTTCTGCCCATGGTCATGACTACACGGCCTTCCGGATCAAATTTGATGACCATATTGGAGCCTTCGTCCACGACCCAAATGTTGTCCTGAGGGTCGACGCGCACGGCATGCGCCTGGACGAACCCATAGAGTCCCTGCCCGATTTCGCGGAGATATCTCCCATTCTGATCGAATTCAAAAAGGCGCGAGGCGGAACGCACAAACACGCGGTTCGTTCCCGTGGTCAAGTTCACCGAGCCCGTGCGGGTGTAGACGAAAATGTGCCCCTTGGAATTGGTGGACACACCCAGCACCTCTCCCAAATAGATGTCCTCCGGCATTTTCAGAAGATTGGGCGCGGAGTCGTAGGGGATTTCAGGAATTACCGATTGCGCGAAAAGCGGCTTGACAAACAGCAAGGCCGCGGCCAGCAGAAAGAGCTGCAAAAAACGTCTCATGGAAACCTCCGAAAGGAGCGATTTCGATTGGTTTGTCATATGCGCAGGCCTCACCGGGAGGAAGTCTGAACCTGCGGATGCAGCAGGAGTTTCTGCACGCGCCAGCCCGTAATCTCGGCCGTGAGCAGATCGTTTTCGTTGCGGCAATCCATGGCGTGGACGGTGGTGAATTCTTTTAATTGCTTGCCGCCCTTGCCGAACTTACCGAGCACCCTCCCGTCCAACTCCATCTTGTAGATTTCGCCGCTCACAACATTGAAAAGCGAATTGTTGTTGTCGGGATTGGAATTGGAACTGTAGAGATACTGGTGGGGGCCGGGCGTGATACAGACGGCCCAGGGTGCGCCTACATTGTCGTAAATCGCCTTCACCATGAGGTCGTTGCTCAAGACCTGGATCCGCCGATTGCCTCGATCCGCGACGTAGACATCGCCGTTCGCGTCAGTCTGAATGGAATGAGGAGTGTTGAACTGGCCGGGGCCGGTCCCTTTGGTGCCGATCGCCTTGATGAACCGGCCGTTCTTGTCATATTTCACGACGCGCGAGTTCGTGTAGCCGTCGGAGACAAAAATGTTCCCGGCGGCATCCCAGGCGACATCCGTGGGCCTGCCGAACCGATACGGGTCGGGAGGTGGTGGGGTAGTGCCTGGCGCCGGAGTTGCTCGCAAGCCTCCGCCGAATTCCAGCCGTCTGCCCATGGTCATGGCCACGCGGCCGTCAGGGCTGAACTTGATGACCATGTCCGTGCCTTCGTCGACGACCCAAATGTTGTCCTGAGGATCGACGCGAACGGCGTGCGCCATCTGAAATCCGTATAGACCCTTGCCAATCTCGCGAACCAACGTTCCCTTGGGATCGAATTCAAACAGCCGCGAGGCTTCACCGCTTCGGGTATAGACAAAAACGTGTCCCTTCGAGTTCGTGGCCACGCCGATGCCTTCGCCGAGGTACAAACCCGTCGGGAGCTTTAGAAAATTGGGCACCGATTCATAAGGGATCTCCGGCGCAGCTGCGAAGGCCTTTGCTGGTGGCGGCACATTCTGTTGCGCCTGGGTTATCCCGGCCAAAAGCAAAACAAGCACGCCCAATCCAAATCCACGCTTCATCTTAAGCCTCCTTTTAATCCGCTCTCTCCAAGAGAGTACACGCCCGTCGTTTCGGCGATCTTCGGTTCTGCCTCCGAAATTTGGGCTATCACAGTGTCCCAAGGTTGCAGAAATCATACGCCTATTGGCCCACCTTTCAACTGCTGACTGAGGGGGTCGGCCACGCCCCTCGTAGGGTAATGGCCTGATGCGGAGAGCAAAACGCGCAAAACGTTTGCAGGCTCCAGCCTCGGTCGGCTCGCTCACCTCGGCATATAATTGACGTCGTGAGGGGAAGGCCAAATTTTCCCAAGCTCCTGCTGAACGCACTGCATTGCCGGTGTCCCAATTGCCGGCGCGGCCGAATTTTCCGCGGCTGGCCAAATCGCGTGCTGCCGAGATGTCCTGATTGCGGCCTCTCCTATTTCCGCGAACCCGGCTACTACCTCGGAGGCATGATCATCACGTACATCCTCACGGCCTTTATCTTATTGGCCGCATATCTCCTGTCTTTACTCTTGCCTGTAGCGAGCATTTTTTCGGAAAACCTAAAGTTCGTATTTTGGACCGGTCTGGCTGTCTTCCTCACCCTCGTGCTGATGCGCCCCGCCTATAGCCTATGGCTGTCACTCGATTTCTGGATCGATCCATGGCAGCCGGGCGAGCCAAAATAACCAACCGCGGCCGGCTAGTGCCGTTCCAACTAGATTGGCCAAACGTGCAAGCGAACGTTTCCGAGAGATCGCCGTAATCAAGACGAAAGACGATTTGCTCAAACAAGTTGGAACGGCACTAGCAGCCCAATTCCGAGCGCACGTCCGCGATAGGCTTGCCCTTCCAGAACTTCTCCCAATTTTCCGTGGAACTGAAGGAGCGGCTGTGCATCCGGTCGATATACAAATTGCCGTGAAGATGATCGATTTCGTGCTGAAGAATTCGCGCATACCAGCCGGAGGCCTCGATGCTTTTGGAATTGCCCCGGTGGTCAAGACACTCCACACGAACGCTGCGAGAGCGAGGAACCAGAGCAAAAAATCCGGGCAGGCTGAGACAGCCCTCGAAAAATTCCACGATTTGATCGTCTTTCGCGCTCTGGATTCGAGGATTGATGAGGACATGAAAGGGGACGGGCCGCCTTTCGCGGAGCTTCAACTGCTCCGCGGAAACTTCCTTGTAGTATTCCTTGCGGTCTTCGATTACCGCCATTTGGAGAGATAAGCCAACCTGTGGAGCGGCCAGACCCACACCGGGGGCCCCGCGCATCGTTTCGCGCATGTGTTCGATCAGTTTCTGTATCTCTTTGCTCCTGATTTCCTGTGGAGAAAGCGCACGCGTGTGCTTGCGCAGTACCGGTTCTCCCGCATGAACGATGGGTAGATGCATGATCCTCCTTCGGCGCTAGGGTATCGCGTCGAAGGAGGATGTGCCAGGCAGGAACGGCTTAGCGGGCCGTGGCAGCCACGCTTTCTTTTTCGATCGGCGCGCCCACTAAGTTGCCCCATTCGGTCCACGATCCGTCGTAATTTTTCACGCGATCGTAACCGAGCAGATACTTCAGGACGAACCAAGTGTGCGAGCTGCGCTCGCCGATACGGCAGTAGGCAATGATTTCGTCTTTACCGTTTACGCCTTTGGATCCGTAAAGCTGCTGCAGTTGATCTGCGCTCTTGAAGGTGCCGTCTTCATTGGCGGCTTGCGCCCAAGGCACATTAGCGGCACTGGGAATATGACCGCCGCGCTGGGCGGTTTCGCTCATGCCCGGGGGCGCGATGATCTTGCCGGTGAATTCGTCAACCGAGCGAACGTCCACTAAGTGGCCGCGATTGCGATTTTCGATAATGGCGAAGACGTCTTCCTTGCGAGCGCGGATGGATTCGTCCGGACCAGTGGCGTGATAAGTCGCCGGGGTGATTTTCGGAGGCTCAGCGGTGAGCGGGCGTTTCTCCTCGAGCCATTTCTTGCGACCACCATTGATGAGGCGGGCGTCCTTGTGCCCGTAATATTTCAGTTGCCAGAGAGCATAGGCGGCGAACCAATTATTGTTGTCTCCATAAAGGAGAACGGTGGCGTCATTGGAGATGCCGGACCGGCCGAGCAGTTGCTCGAGCGCGGATTTGGAGATCAAGTCGCGACGTACATTATCCTGAAGCTGCGTCTGCCAATTCCAACCCACAGCGCCGGAAATATGACCCTGATCGTAGGCACTAGTGTCGACGTCGACTTCCACCAGGCGAACTTTCGGGTCATTCAGGTGCTGGGCAGCCCATTCGGTGGATACGAGGACTTCCGGGTGCTTGTATTCGGCCATACGTTTATCTCCTCGAGATGAAAATTACGAAACGAAAGAAAAGCCCACCGTCATTCAGTTTGGCGGTGGGCTTTTTTCAAAAGCTGGGCAGTTTGAAATTCGACCCTAGGTTCCGAGCCTGCCGCCAAATGACATTGGCCTACAACAGCGACAGAGGCAGTCGCGACATGTCGTGCTGAACCTGCAGGGTGCCATGAAGGACAAATTACACCACAAGGCGTTTCTTAGCAATCGCGGAGATAGCGGGCTCCCGGCGGGCTAGTGCCGTTCCAACTATGTGCACCAAATTCTCTACTAGGCCACCCCACAGCCAATCGCAGGCTCTTTGGGCCGAACCTCTCGCCGGATCAAGTTGGAACGGCACTAGTCGAGAGCCAAGTCACATTGGCTGAGGGGCGTGGGCGGGCACTGGGGACGCAGAACGAGGATCTCTTTATCATCGGCGATAAGCGCGGCACGCGCCAGGTCCAGAAATAATCCGTGTTCCACGACGCCGGGAATCTCCTTGAGCCTTATGGCCAAGCCGCGAACGTCGCGAATGAGTCCGAAATCGCAGTCAAGAAGATGATTCTGCTGGTCGGTGAGGAATGGGCGGTCGGGCTTGACCTTATCCATGCGTAATGCAGGGTTGCCTCCGATCTGCGCGACCCCATCCATGATCCAAGGCGTCGCGAAAGGCGTGACTTCTAGCGGCACGCGCCGCCGGCCCAGCTGTGCAACGCGCTTGGAAGAGTCCGCGATCACCAAAAAGTGCCGCGACGCCCGGGCCAGGATTTTTTCGCGCAGCAGCGCGCCTCCAGCGCCTTTGATCAAGCTGAGATCCGGAGCGATTTCGTCAGCGCCGTCGATCGTGAGGTCAACGCGAACTCCCCGCTGCGGTTCACAAATCCGCATGCCGAGCTCTTTAGCCTTGGCCTGGATGTGCAGCGAGGAAGCCACCGCTTCAATCTGCAGTTCGGACCGGCGCACGGCTGCCGCAATCAACTCAAGGAAATAGGTTGCCGTGGATCCGCTTCCCAAGCCGAGAAGCATATTGTTGCGCACGTATCGAAATGCAGCCAGCGCCGCGGCCTGCTTTTCTTTTTCGAGCTGTTCGCTCGTTTTTGAAGAACTCACAATTGCAAGCATATACTCGAACGGCTTGCGGCGAGCATCCGAAAAGGCCGGCCGAAATAACACGAATAGCCACTTTCGCGTACGGCGGCAAGACTTTGGTGCACGATTTCGTTTTTATGAACGCGGCAATCCTTGCGTGAGCGGACCCGCGCGTAATGGGAGAACTTCCCCGCTTAAATGCTGGCTCTTCAACGGGGCTCGCTAGTTTGTCACATCGCGCGTCCACTGGCCGGTGCTATGAACGCTCAATTGAACGGTATCGCTGGCGCGCAAAATGAACGTGCTGGGATTCTTGAGCCCCCACGAGATGTAGGGAACAGAGAAATTAATTACCACCTCGTGATCCTGACCATGAAGACTGAAGGTGCCGGTTACTTGGACCTGCGAATCGCCCTGCATCTCGATACCCCCCTTGACCTCAAGGGGGACAAAAGTGATCTCCGGGTAAATGTGACTCTCGAGCACCTCCTTATGCATTTTTGCGTCGCGGCCACGATTTCCGCTTTCACCGCTTGCCGCGTCCACCGCGAGTAGACCCGAGGCTTTTCCAGTTAGCGGATCGAAGCTCACCTTGCCGCCTTTCAACCGGAATGTGCCGTGTACAGTGTGCAGGGAGGTCCTGAGAGTAAAGTGGACGGCGGTTCGTGCGGGATCGAGTTCAAGCGTGGTCCGCTGCGCAAATGCCGGGATGGCAAATTGCAGCGCCAGCAGCGCTACGGACACAGTTAGCAGGTGCTGTACATACTTCCGCATCGATCGAGCCGATTTATAGATCTGGCTATAACTCCCAGCCCGGAGTAAGCAGGCGCCATCCCAATCGCAGTGTATGGCTCACACCGAATTCCGAAACTGCGAGCTCGCCTACATTGACATTAAGCAAACGGGAAAAGAGGGAAGGCTCAGCGGCCAAGATGCGCAACGCTCGCTGGCGCAAGTGCGGATGAGCATCCATCATGAGCATGAGCCTGGACATCAGTCGCGATGCCCTGCCAATACAATCGTGTGCCGCCTGATACGATTGCAGATCGTTGTGTTTGATCGCCTCAACGAGCGCGGCCGCCTGCGTAAAGGCCAGGCCAATGCCTTCCCCCGTGAGCGGATCGACAGAGCCAGAAGCGTCGCCGACCAGCGCGAATCGGCCGTGACACACACGTCTGAGTCGGCGCAACGCGGCGCGAACGCCGCGCACTCTATCTACCGCGCACAAATTGCGCAGCCGTGAAGCAAGCGCGGGCACCTGGCTAAGGGCCTCGCTGAATCGCAAACCGGGGCTGCGCGAGGTGACCGCGATGCACAGTTCCTCGGAAGCAATCGGGGTGACAACAATCTGGCAATCGCGCGCCCAGTAGACTTCAACGAGATCGGTCCAGGGAGCCGTACGGAAATGCTGCCGGGCGGCAAAACGGATCTGCTCGCATCGGGTCTGCTCGAGGCCTGCCCACTTGCGGAATGGCGAACCTTCACCATCCGCCCCAATCACCCATTTACAATGCACGAGCTGGCCTTCGCAGAAAACTTGGCCGGCGCCAGCCAGGGTGACGCGACGGCCCCACAGCAGGGCCACGCCTAGCTCGGCGGCCCGCTCCGCGAGTTTTGGATGCAATACCGTTCGCCGGATACCGAGGCCAAAGCCCTGGGCGAACTCAGCTTCGACAGACGTCATGCTATGCGCGTCGTGAAAGCGAATGCCGCGGAAAGGAGCTGCCTCACTACGGCCGACAGTGATCCCCAGCCTTGTCATCGCCGCCAGCGTGTCCGGCATCAAGCCTTCGCCGCAAGCCTTATCGACCGGAAAATGATCATGATCAGCCACAGCGACACGCAAGCCACGCTGCGCGGCCAGAATTGCAGTCGCAAGCCCCGCCGGACCGCCGCCGATAATGAAGATATCCGGCGAATTCGCAGGGGAGCTCATTCGTGCGTTTAACAGGACAGGGCACATGGTTCGAGGCTGTTTAGACGAAAAAAATGGGCTCGTGGTTGGAAGCGACTTTCGAATTTATGCTGCCCAACCGGGGGATCAAACAGTGGCTAGCCGGCCTTCCGACTGGGTCGCAGCGCCCGCTCCGCCACTGGATCTAACAGGCGCAGGACGTGTTCGCCCGATTCCGGGTCGAAGCGGTAAGACAAAACAGCATCGGCCGCCCCTGCTGCGCGGCGACCTTCTCTTTTATTCATGCGATATACCTCCCTGCCGTCGGCGATTTTACACCTGAATTCCGATCGCAAGCATCACTCCCTTTGATGCGGAAAGGCGCGCGCCGAGTGCGCTCCGGGATTACAATACAATTATGCGTTACTTAGTGCGTGGACGAGTCAAGGCCGGTCGCGAGGCCGATCTCTTGCAAGCCATCGAAAGGCGCACGCTGGGGCGGGGCTCGGTTGCCGGGGATGAATATCTTCGCAATATGAAGGACGCGCGGCTGTGCGAAGATCAGACTACCCGCTGGGTGGAGGTCTGTTATTGCCCCAGTCCCTTACTAGAAGAGCGGCCCTACTGGGAGGAGTATTTCGATCTGACCCGAGTACAAGATGCCCATGATCGCCGCCGTTGCCGGGACCAAAATGGCACGGAGCCGTGGGCATGCAGCTCCTGCGATTGCACGCAACGGCTGGAGCGACGCCTGGTGGAGACCGGCGAATCTTTTCTAGATGTGCTCCGTCGGAAGGTCAAGGTCGGCAGCGATAAATAAAGTCTTTTTAGCTTGGTTCTGGACTCACTTTTGCGAACCCCGGTCTCCATCAGTATCCGCGTGCGGCTGACGGCTGGCTAGGGTTCATGATTTGTTGACGGCGACTGCGTCGCTGCCAGTTGCAGCACCTCGGCCAAATGAAAGGCTCTTCGTCCGGTAAGCTGCGCGATCTGTTCCCGGCAACTGAAACCGTCTGAAGCGATGAGGGTCTCGGGCGCGGCTCGTCGTACTGCCGGCAACAAGACCCGTTCTCCGATGGCCCGGGAGATCTCGTATTTCTCGCGCTCAAATCCGAATGCGCCGGCCATTCCACAGCATCCGGAATCGAGCGATTCCAATTCCACGCCCATGCTTCGCAACAGAGCTTCTTCGGCACTCAGGGTCATCAAGGCTTTGTGATGACAATGTCCATGCAGCAGCACCTTTCGATTCAGGGCGGGAGGCTTATAGCCGCCGGCATGGCAGTGCAAAAATTCGCTCAAGAGAAAAGTCCGTTCGCGTAATCGCGCAGCGCGCGGATCTTTTGGAAAGAGGCCGCGCAATTCGTCTCGAAAGACGGAGGCGCAACTCGGCTCCAGTACCACGACAGGCACGCCCGCGTCGATTTCAGCCGCCAGGGACTGCAGGACTCGGATGAGATATTTCTTTGCCTGGTCGAGCATTCCGAAATCGTAAAGCGGCCGGCCACAACACAGGTGCGACTGCGGAACCCTCACCTGAAATCCAGCTTCTTCCAGAACCTCCAGGGCCGCCCGGCCGATCTCTGGGTGAAAGTAATTCGTAAATGTATCGGCCCACAAAATGACGCTGCGTTTATCGGTACTGTGAGTCGATGCGTGCGGCGCCGAGACTTTCCGAGTTCGCGCCCAGCTTTGAAAAGTGTGGCCGGCGAACCGCGGCAAGTTTCGCTCCTTCGGAAGGCCTAGGAAAGATCGAAGCAAGTGACCAAATCCAGGCGCATGGCTCAGGAAATTTGCGCTGCGCGGAGCGACTGAGGCCAGTCGCGCCCAGCGGTCGATCCTGCCGAAAAAATGGGCGTGCCATGGCCGGCTCTTGCCTTCGTAATAATGGGAAAGGAATTCGGCGCGATAGGTGGCGATGTCCACGTTGGTGGGGCATTCCGATTTGCACGCCTTACAGGAAAGACAAAGATCCAACGCCTTCTTCACGTGTTCGTCATGCCAAGCGTCGCGGACCACTTCGCCCTGCAGCAGTTCAAAAAGCATGTGAGCACGCCCGCGAGTGCTGTGCTGCTCCTCCAGGGTCACCATGTAACTGGGACACATCGCCCCGGCATGCGTCTTTCGGCATTCGCCGAGACCCACGCAACGCACCGTGGCTTTGGCAAAGGAACCACCGTCATCCGGAAAATGAAAATGAGTTTTCGATTCGTGCGGCTTGTAGTCCGCTCCTAAGCGGAGGTTTTCTGTAGGCAAATAGGCATTCACAACCTTGTTGGGATTCATTTTATTGTCCGGATCCCAAGCAGTCTTGAATTCACCAAATGCCTTTACCAATTCCGGCCCAAACATCTTCGGCAGCAATGCGCCGCGCGACTGCCCATCCCCGTGCTCTCCGGAAAGCGAGCCGCCATAGCTGACCACGAGATCCGCAGCGCGTTCCACGAATTCGCCGTAATTGCGAATGCCGGATTCGCTCTCCAGATCGAAACTCACCCGCATGTGAATGCAGCCGTGTCCGAAATGCCCGTAGAACGCCGCGTTATAGTTGTACTCGTCGAGAAGCTTGCGGATATCACGAAGATAGGCGCTCACTTTTTCCGGAGCTACCGCGGCGTCATCCCAGCCTTCCCATTCCGGAGGCGCCCCGGGCGCCGCGGCCGCCGCGCGCGCGCCGGATTCCCGTATCTTCCACACCCATTTGGCCTGGCTATCGGTATAAAGACGGATGTCGGATATCCCCGCGGATTGCCTGAACCGGTCGGCAAGCTTGTGAGCCAGCGCCTGAGCCTGACTTGGATCATCGCATCCAAATTCCACCAGCAGGATTCCTCTGCCCTCGGGAAGCAGCTCGAGATTGGGCGTGCCTTTCTTGCGTAGCCCGTCAACGATGCGGCCCTCAAACCCTTCGAGTCCTATCGGCCCAAATTCCAGGATCGCGGGCACTTGTTCGGCGGCAATGAAGACGTCCGGATAGCCCAATCCAATCAAGGTCCTGTACTGGGGGCTGTGGATCAGCCGGAGTTTGGCTTCGAGTACCGTGACGCACGTACCTTCGCTGCCGACGATTGCTCGAGCCACATGGAAACCGTTTTCCGGAAGGAGCTGATCCAGGTTGTAGCCGGAGACGCGCCGGGGAATTTTCGGATATCGCGCGCGAATGAGCGGGGCGTATTGATCGCGAATCGTTCGGAGCTTGGCGTAGATTCCCCCGCCGCGACCGCCCCGAGCGATGAAGGAACTCAGTTCTGCTTCCGGCGTCGCGCCAACGTTCAGTTCCGTGCCATCGTAGAGCAGAACGCGAAGCTCTTCGACATTATCAACCGTCTTGCCGGCGAGCAAGGAATGAGTCCCGCACGAATTGTTCCCTATCATTCCGCCCAGCGTGCATCGGCTGTGGGTGGAAGGATCAGGACCAAATGTCAGATGGTGAATTTCGGCGCGCTCGCGCAGGCGGTCCAGAACGACTCCCGGCTGAACCCGTGCAGTTCTGGCGCCCGGATCGAGCTCCAAAATTTGATTCATGCATTTAGTGAAATCCAGCACAACCGCGACGTTGCAGCATTGGCCGGCAAGGCTCGTGCCCGCCCCACGCGGCAAAACCGGGGCGCCGTACTTCCTGCATGCGGCTACCGTTGCGATCACATCATCGTCGTCTCGCGGAACCACCAAGCCGATGGGGATTTGACGATAGTTGGAAGCGTCCGCGGCGTAGAGCGCGCGACTGCCGCGGTCGAAGCGCACCTCTCCGCTCACGGTCCGTCTAAGTTCGTGCTCTAATTCAGACGCCCGGCCAAACGAGTCTACGGGTTTCCCGTGTGAGCTAGGCGGCAAGGGCACGCGATGGTCCAAAATTCCCCCGCACTGAGAAAGTCCTCAATTGTGAGCCGTGGCGATCGCCTCTTTGCCGATGATCACTCGGCCTTTATCAATTACGGAAACCTCCGGATCGATCCAAAACGCCCAGATGCCGGCCCCGATGAATAGCAGACAGGCCGCAACGACGAATGGCGCAACCCACGATCCGCGTGCCACCAGGATCCCAAACACCGTGGGTGACAGCGCTCCACCGATTTGTCCCCCCATGTTCATCATTCCTGAGACAGTGCCCGAGTATTCCCCTCCGATGTCCATGGGCACCGCCCACGACGGCCCGATGATCGTTTCCAGGAAAAACATCGCGCCGGTCAAACAGTACACCGCCATGCGTGGGCTCGCCGTAAGCGCCGCGGGTAGAATGCAGCTGCCGCACCCGAGCATGCCCATGATGGCTACCGAACGACGGGCAAATTTAACGTTACCCGTCTTGACCAATAGGAAGTCCGTCAGCCAGCCACCAACGGCGTCGCCCACCACGCCCGCACCGAGCGGCAGAGCGGCATAGGTACCCATTTTCAGCAGCGTGAATCCTCGGTAGGACACTAGATAGGAGGGCAGCCAAGACAGGAAAATCCACAGACAGTATAGGTATGTAAAATATCCGCACATCAATGCCCACATGTTTGGGTGGCTGAGGAGGACTCTCCAGGGCACCTGTGGCCGCTTTCGCATCGTGGCCCGCCTTATTTCTTGGTTATGGTCGACTCCTCGAATGCGGGCGAGTTCGCTGCGGCTCACGCCGCCGTGTTCCTCCGGCGCGTTGCGATACGTGAGTACAAATACGATGGACCATACCAGGCTAATCACACCGATGACGTAAAATACCATTCGCCAGCCGTACCGAATCATGATGACTACAGCCAGAGGCGGACCGATCGCCGCTCCGAATCGACTGGCAGCGTGGCTGATGCCCTGCACAAATCCGCGCTCCTCCCTGGGAAACCACAATTGCATGCCGCGAGTAGCGGTAGGAAAAGCGCCTGCCTCTCCCACCCCCAGCATGAAGCGCACCGCCCAGAATGAGGAGACGCCGGCGGCAATCGTCGTCAGTGCTGCAATCACCGTCCGATACGTCATGATGGACGTAAGTACTTTACGTGGGCCAAATCGATCGCCCATCCAACCGCCCGGCACTTGAAAAAGTGCATACGCCCAGACGAAGGCGCTGAAAATAACGCCCATGGTGACTCTACTGAATCCGAACTCCTGGCTGATAAGTGGGGCGGTATTAGCGAGGCTGACGCGATCCAAATAAGTGATGAGATACATCAAGCAAAGCAGGAACAGCACTGTCCAGCGCACATGGGTACTCCCAGTTTCAGGTGAATCGCCCATTGTTGCCCCTTAACTGCGTAATTCCGACCCGCGTTGGACCGGACTTACGGCTGCCCTTATCTGCTCACGGAGGCGGGTTCAGATTTCCGCATGCCCGAAGGCGTAAGGCTATTGAGCGCCGCCATTATGCCGCCTTCCTTATGCGGTATGCCAGCGAGGCGCAGCCCCATTTCGACTCCGCTCAGAGTCCCGGCAAGCATGAGGTCGTTGAAACTGCCCAGATGGCCGATCCGAAACGCCTTGCCGGCGAGCTTGCCTAACCCGGCCCCAAGAGACATGTCAAAATGTTCCAGAATGATTTTGCGCAGCCGGTCGGCATCGTGGCCTTCCGGGGTAAATACGGCCGTCATCGAATGGGAATATTCCAGTGGCTCTTCACAAACGATCTCCAAATCCCAAGCGCGTACCGCGGCGCGTGTGGCTTCGCCATGCCGGACGTGACGACGAAAGATGTTCGCCAGTCCTTCTTCCTGCATCATTTTCAGCGCCTCGCGCAAACCGAAAAGAAGGTTCGTGGCGGGCGTGTACGGGAAAAAGCCGGTTTGGTTGTGCTTGAGCATGTCCTGCCAATCCCAATAGGAGCGCGGCAATTTTGCATTCTTGCTTGCGGCAAGCGCTTTTTCGGAAATCGCATTGAAGCCGAGGCCCGGCGGCACCATCAGCCCCTTCTGCGAACCGCAGGCGGTGACATCCACTTCCCATTCGTCCATTCGGAAATCGATCGAGCCCAAAGATGAGATCGCGTCCACGATCAGGAGAGCCGGATGCCGCATCCGGTTCATGACGCGCCGTAGTTCCGCTATGCGGCTGGTTACACCGGTCGAGGTTTCATTGTGAACGACCACCACTGCCTTAACCGCGTGCTGAGTATCTGAGCTCAGCCGCGCTTCGAGATCAGCGGCTGAAGCGCCACGGCGCCAATTTCCGGGAACGTAATCGACGTCGAGACCTAGCCGCTCCCCTATTTGGTGCCAGATGTGCGAAAACTGGCCCGTCTCGAAAATAATCACCCGGTCGCCGGCCGACAGCGTATTGACCAGGGCTGCCTCACAGGCCCCCGTTCCGGATGAGGGATACACAATCACGTGGCCCCTCGTTTGAAAGATCTCGCGTAATCCCGAGAGGATCGCCAGTCCAAGCTCGGCAAACTCGGGTCCGCGGTGATCGATCACCGGCTGATCCATTGCGCGTAGCACTCGATCAGGAACGTTCGTAGGACCGGGAATCTGAAGGAAGTGACGGCCTGTGTGAATCATTTCACCCTCGAAGCAAGATACCCCTTTGCCTTTATATCATATCGGCGTTGCTTCCTCGGGACGATAGCCATAAGAGCCTTAACCGGAGGAGGGGCCGGAGATCACTCTCTGCAAACCGGATAAGTTACAATGCATCGCTGGCGGAGCAGATTCCATAACCGCGCTATTAGGAGAAGCAACATGCAGGAAACCGCACAAGAATATAAGCAGCGCATTTTCGGCTGCCTTGCCGAAAACGACCCGCTGAAGATTCAGTCGGCGACATCGAAGAAATTGGGGCGCTTGATCTCGCGTGCGTCGGCTTCAAAATTGCGCAAGCAGCCGGCGCCTGGGAAATGGTCGGTTTCGGAAATCCTGGCCCATTTGGCGGATACCGAACTTGTGGTCGGCTACCGGCTGCGCGCGATTCTCGGCGCTCCCGGCACCTCGATTCAACCGTTCGATCAGGATAAATGGGCGCAGGCGATGGGTTACAGCAAGGCGGACGCACGCAGATCGCTCGAACGCTTTACTGCTTTCCGCAAAGCGAACCTTGATCTGCTGAAATCACTTTCTCCCGCACAGTGGAAATATCACGGAATGCATGCCGAGCGCGGCGAGGAATCGATTGAGACCATAGCCAAGCTCTCTGCCGGCCACGACATCAACCACCTGAGACAAATCGAAAAAATCATCTCCTAATCGGGCGCGCCAGGCGCCGCCTGGCGCCTTGCCGCACCGGCGTCCCGAGACAAAGTACAGGCACCAATCGGCTAGGTAAGGGGCCTTCAGCAGCAGCTACGATACAGGTTTGACCGAATCCATCAGCCCGAAAAAGCCCTCGGCAAGTGTCGGGTGGATGTAAACCGCTCCCTTGAGCACGGTATACGGTGCGTCGGCCAGCATCAAGGCGCCCAGAATTTGCACTAATTCTCCGCCCTCGCTGCTCAGAATGGCGGCGCCGAGGATGCGGTCCGTTTCCGCATTCACAATCAGCTTCATCATTCCTGCAGTTTCGTCTCGTTCGATGGCGCGAGCGACGTGGGACATCGCATAAGCGCCGATTTTCAGCCTCTGACCCGATGCGCGAGCTTCCTTCTCTGTCATGCCGACGCGGCCAAGCTGCGGGTCCGTAAAGAGCGCATAGGGCACATAGCGATTTGCGATACTCAGATTTTTTTTCTCGAGCAGATTGCCGAAAATAATCTGGTAATCATTATAGGAAATGTGAGTGAAGGCCGGCCCGCCCTTGACGTCACCGAGCGCCCAAATTCCGGCAACACTGGTCTCCAGCCGCGAATTCACTTTGATATAGCCATGGGCATCTAACTCCACACCCGCCGTCTCGAGTCCAAAATTATCTGTATTCGGCCGGCGACCGGTCGCGGCCAGCAGGTGAGAGCCCGTAATCGTGTCGCTGTGGCCCTTAGTGTCGAGCGTCAAAGCAATTCGTTGCGCTTTCTTCTCGACTTGGGCGGAATTGGAATTCAGCCGGAACTCGATGCCTTCGCTTTCGAGCGCCTTCTGCAGCTCCCTCGCGACGTCCTCGTCTTCTCGCGGCAATATTTGCGGACCGCGGTGCACGATCGTCACACGGCTCCCGAAGCGCCGAAACATCTGGCCGAACTCCAGGCCAACGTACCCGGCGCCAACAATGAGCAGATGCTCGGGCACGTCGCGTATTTCCATGAGCGATTCGTTTGTCAAATAGTCGATGGTATCCAGGCCAGCAATCTTTGGCGAATCGGGGCGTGTGCCTGTGTCGATGAAGATCCTCTCGCTTTGCAGGACTTCGTGATCGACTTGCACCTGGCGCGAAGATAAAAACTGCGCGTAACCGCGATACAGGCGCAGCGTGGGATGCCGGGCCACATTGCGTTCCTGCCCCTCGCGAGACCGCCGCACCACCGCATTCTTGCGGTCCACCACAAAAGAAAGATCCACTTCCACGCGGTCGGCTCGCACGCCCCAACGCGCGCCGTTCCGCGCGTAATGCGCCACTTGCGCGGAGGCGATCATTGTTTTTGTGGGTGTGCAGCCGGTATTGACGCAGGTACCGCCCAGGTGGGATTTCTCGAGGAGAGCTACGGTCCAGCCATGTTCGGCGAGGGCGTAGGAAAGCGGATTGCCCCCTTGTCCCGAGCCGATCACGATGGCGTCGTATTTTTCCACGTCAAGTCGTAGTGTTCACGTTAAAACGGGCGCGCCATTTTGAAAATTCAGGGCGGTAGTCTAACCAGCCGTGCTCCTTGCCCGATAATCCGCGCGGACCAGTTTGGCGCCTTCGACCATGGCTTGCAGCTTCCTGAAAGCAATGTCGCGAGGCAGGTACTTCAACCCGCAATCTGGCGCCACCACCAAGCGGTCCACGCTGACGAAAGGAAGCGCTCGCCGAATGCGACTGGCAACAATCTCCGGTGTTTCCACCTGATGCGTGGAAAGATCGAGCACGCCCAGGATAATTGTTTTGCCGCGCAATTTCTCGAGCACCGAGCAATCGAGCGACGATTGAGCCGTCTCGATGGAAACCTGATCCACGGGAGCCTCGGCCAATTCCGCAAGGAAGGAATACCCCGAAGGCCGCTCGCGAATGATCGCCGCATATCCGAAACAGATGTGCACGGCCGTTGCGCCCTTCACGCCATCGAGAGCGCGCTTCAGCACTTTGCTCCCATACTGGCGGGCCTTCTCCGCACGGGCCTGCATGTAAGGTTCGTCCATTTGCACGGTATCAGCGCCCGCGGCAAAAAGGTCCTTGATCTCCTCATTTACGGCCGCGGCGTAATCCATGGCCAGATCTTCTTCCGACTTGTAGTATTCGTTCTGCGCCTGCTGCGCCATCGTGAACGCGCCGGGAATCGTGATTTTGACCTTACGGTTCGTATTGGCGCGCAAGAATTGCAGATCGCGGACTTCCACCGCATGCTTCCTGCGAATCTTGCCGACAACTCGCGGCACCGGATTCGGATGACCACTGCGATCGAGCGCTGTTCCGGGATGATCAACGTCCACGCCTTCCAGAGCGGTGGCGAAACGATTCGAATAGCTTTCGCGCCGAGCCTCGCCATCAGTGATGATCTCCAGGCCCGCTCGTTCCTGATCCCGGATCGCCAGAATGGTGGCATCGTCCTGCGCTTGTTCCAACCATTCCGGAGCAATGCGCCATAATTCTTTTGCGCGCACGCGCGGCGGGAAGCGCCCTGCGAGTTTCTGCCGATCGATCAGCCAGTCGGGCTGGGGATATGAACCTACAAGCGAAGTCGGTAGCAGTTCTGCTGTCATCGTCGCTAACGGTATGTGGCAACCGCCGTCCCATGCAACCCGCGAGGCATTCCGCAGGCGCTTGGCGGGGCGCCAATCTTAGCACTTTAACTTCGGGGCGGTCTCGCAGCGATCTCCGGCGGAGGTTATCTCCGCTATTCGATTCCTGAAGGGACTCCGCGGGAGCCCGTCAACCGGACTTGTGAGGCACTTCGCGCCCGAGCCGTTAGCCGTATACTCGCTGCCGGATGCGCCAAGAAAAAATGCGCCAAGCAGCAGCGGGTGCCGCGCAGTTCCGAGCCGCAAGCGACCAGTCGCTTCTTATTTCGTTTGGCCAGCAGATCACGCTCGACAGCCATCAGCGCGTGTTGAAGCTGCTTCATCTGCTGCAAGCGGAGCCCATCGAGGGGATTCGTAATCTCCATCCCGCCTATTGCTCGCTGCTGATCAAGTTTGATCCGCTCAGACTCGATCATGACGAAGTGCAATCGAGGCTGGTGCCCTACCTCGCCCGCTTGGGGAAAACGCCTCTTCCGGCGCCGCAGCAAGTCGAGATTCCCGTGTGCTACGGAGGAGAATTCGGGCGCGATTTGAGCGAGGTGGCGGCCATGCACGGAATGACTCCAGCGCAAGCCGTCGAGTTACATTCTTCGCCGATTTATATCGTTAGTTTCCTTGGATTCGCGCCTGGCTTCGCTTACTTGGGCGGATTGCCCGAAGCCCTCGCCTCGCCGCGACTCGAGACGCCCCGGGCAAAGGTGCCGCAAGGCAGCGTAGGAATCGGCGGGAACCAGACGGGTGTATATCCCTTCGCCACGCCCGGCGGCTGGAGACTGATCGGGCGTACGCCCGTGGCGATGTTTCGTCGCCACCAGGACCCGATGAACCTTTTGCAAATCGGTGATCATGTGCGCTTTCGGCCTATTTCCAAAGAGGAGTTCGCGGAGTTCAGCAGCAGATGAGCGCGATTCTAGTCCAGATACCAGGCCTATTCACGACGGTACAAGACCTCGGCCGCGAGGGCTTTGGGCCGATTGGCGTTTCAGCTTCCGGAGCGGCCGATCCTGTTTCGCTGCGTATCGGCAATCGGCTGGTCGGCAATCCGCAAGGGGCGGCGGGACTGGAAATGACACTCGTGGGCGGCGCGTTTGCGTTTGAACAGGCCGCGGTCATTGCGGTGACCGGAGCGGATTTCGGGCCCTCGTTGGACGGCATTCCGGTGGCGATGTGGACTTCGATCGAGATCCACAAGGGGCAAACGGTTACGCTTGGCCCTTCACGCTCCGGAGCACGCGCTTATCTGTGCATCCAGGGTGGGATTGACGTGGAGCCCTTTTTGGGGAGTGCTTCGACTCATGTACTCAGCGGCCTCGGCGGCTTCGAAGGCAGGCCCTTACGCAGGGGCGATCGGCTTGAACTCGGGGCAGCCAATTCCCTCTTTCACAAAGGGTCGCTATCGCCCAAAGTGCTCGAAAGCTTACAGCCTCGCAAACTTATCCGCGTTACCGGTGGGCCGCAAAGTGATTGGTTCCCGAACTCTTCCTGGAAAACTCTTTGCGAGAGTACTTTTCGCGTAGCCGAGCAATCGAATCGCATGGGCATTCGCCTCGAAGGTCCCGCAATTCCCCTCGACCCCTCGCGGGAAATGATCACCGAAGGCGTTTCGCTCGGCGCAATTCAGGTGCCTCCGTCGGGCCAGCCCATCATTCTCTTCGTCGAACAGCAAACCACCGGCGGCTATCCTAAAATCGCCAACGTAATTTCAGCCGACCTGCACTCTCTCGGCCAGCTCCGCCCGCGTGACGCCATCCGTTTCGAGCGAATCGAGATGAGCGAGGCTCGTTCTTTCCTGATTCACCAAGAAGAGCTAATGGCGTCAAAGGAGCTCTTTCAGGAATGAGATCCATCGACTTGAATTGCGATATGGGCGAAATGCCTCAAGCCGTCGCCGACGGCACTCAGGAATCGCTCATGGGCTTCATAACTTCCGTAAACATTGCCTGCGGGGGCCACGCAGGCGATAAAATCACGATGCGAACTACCGTGGAGCAGGCGCTCCGGAGGAATCTAGCGATTGGCGCCCATCCCGGCTATGCCGATCGCGCCAATTTCGGCCGCCGGGAACTCCATCTGCCGCAGGATGCCATCGTGGAGAGCGTATTCGAGCAGGTGTCGAAGCTTGCGGAAATAGCTGCGAAATGCGGCGCTCGCCTCACTCACGTCAAAGCTCACGGTGCGCTCTACAATCAGGCCGCGCGAGACGCAACGATCGCCGAAGCCATCGCAAATGGCGTGGCACGCTGGCGACGTGACGTAGTTCTTGTCGGCCTCGCGGCATCGGCAATGCTCCAGGTTTTTCGCAACGCCGGCTTCGCCATGGCGGCAGAGGCTTTTGCGGATCGGCGATATGATCCGAATGGCTCACTTCGCTCGCGTAAATTCCCCGACGCTTTGATCTTAGAGCCCGCTGAAGCCGCCGCACAGGCATTGCGCATCGCTGAAAATGGCAGCGCTATAGCCTCCGACGGAACGGAAATTCGGGTGGAGGC
>WNGG01005925.1_pt1 | contig 33248 bp, 26 predicted proteins | sample 5400661 | NCBI WGS metagenome assembly WNGG01 (sample SAMN13153372, study PRJNA577476) | soil metagenome | isolation source: 100 cm soil or saprolite under Garry oak tree replicate 1 | place: USA:California | collected 2016-06-15
AATCTGCCTGCGGCGTCGAGCAGCATCTCCACAGCCTGTATCCCAGGGCGGGCCCAGGGCAGGAGTTGGCCAATCTTGGAAAGATCATATCTGTTCCCGGCAAGATAGTCGTCGACTGCGTCCGTGATGGCGCAAGAGAGCAAGAAAACATTCGTCGCCACCTCAGATTGCTGCCAACCCTCTCGCACCCGATCGAGCTTGTCCAGTTCTTCCGATAGGTAACGCACCACTTCCCGAATCGTGGGAAAGGCGTTTAGGCACCAGGGATACTGAGCGTAGAAGCTCGCTTCTAATGTTGTAGGTGCCCCGGGAAGGGGCTTTTGAGCATATGGGTGGCCGGTGACCGGCCCACCGGGAAGCTCCCCCCCTGTCGAAGTTGAAGGGTGTCTCTGTGTGTTCGCGAGTGTCCGCTCTCTTGTACTCATTGGTGCTTCGCTCCCATCTTCGAGAGCCTAATGTTCCCTAAGGAGCCTGCGCTATTTTCCACCGTGCTGTGGAAGGGTTTCCTGCACTGATTGAGGCAGCTGATCGTGGCGTTGGTTGAGCGGCGCGCCCGCGGTTGCCGGAGTGACCGCATCGATCAGCTCGCAGATCTCTTTGAGGAGTTTCTCCTGGTCATGGAGAGAACTAAAGGTGTGGTCTGATCGCGGAATGATTTGCACTCTTACGTTTCCCAACGCGCGTAATTGCTTGAGTTCGCGGCCAACAGCCTCGCGTAGATCATTTAGTCGTGGATCGCTTCCCGCATATAGGAACGTCACAGAGGCACCCCGCTCGGCTAACATTCGCAAATTAGCGGCGAGCTGAATCGATTCGGCAGACATCTTTCCTCCGGAAGCGAATTGCGTCCTTGCCTGAAATCCGAGTGCCCGCAGGATATTTCGGTAATCGGCCTTTCCGGTGATCAGCTTGCACCAGCTTTTAAGATTAAAGAGGGCAAAATTCCAATAATAAAAGGCCGCACTGCGGGTAATCGAATTTTGGTCCACATCTTCGGTCATCTGTAAGTTGATCAGGAATGCACCCACCACTCGCGGGTCACAACAAGCTGTCTGAAGTGAAATGCGCGCTCCAGAGCATCCGCCCAGCAAGATGAAACGGCTCACGCCCCTTGCTGCCTCCAAAAAGTGCATGGCATCTTGCGTTTCCCTTACAGCGCTCTTATCGAACGGAAGATTGTCATAACGGACTGCGCTATCTCCGATTCCAGAGAAGTCAAACCGAAGGACAACGAAGCCCATGGCGGCCAATGCTCGCGCCATTCTTACATAAATGCGTCCTGGTGCAACGCGGTGCACGATTCCTGGGTTTAACAAGATTACAGCAGGCTTGGCGTGATTCCCGTTCCTCATGGGAGGATCGGTCAGAATCCCTACCAAGGATTTCGTTTCTCCAAAAAGGACGGCCTCTTCTCTCATGGGTGTACCCTGTTGGTCCAGGAAACAATCGAGTGGAGTATCTGGCTGGGTACGAGCAAGCTGCCATCGGAGGTTGGGCGCCAAATCTGAGGGGCATCGAAGCGCTGATACTCGAGGCGAGCCTCCGTTTGGCTCAAATGTTCTTTCAAGTTCGCTTCGCCGGCCGTTTGGTTGCTTTGAATGACCAGAACATCCTTGGCCGGACTCCCCGCAATTGGCGGAAGGTCTATCTTTTCGAGTTCGGCACGAAGGAAGCGCGACAGAGGGAAGCCGAGCACGTCCAAGTAGCCCTGCGGCTCTTGTGCACTGCTTGGTTTCGGGCGAAAGCGGAGCATTTCTTTTTGCAGGCGAAGTAAGCCGTGGAGATAACCCTTTCCGCTCACCACTGGATCCCAAAGAACCAGGCTTTCGAGATCAGCTCGTTCAGCGGCAGCATTCATCGCCAGGGTTCCGCCCAGTCGGAGTCCTATAAGGCAGACTTGAACCACGGCCATCCTGCGCCTCACCTCGGAAATAGCAGTCGAGATGTCCTCCAGCCATTGAAGAATTGTGCCCTCTTCGCTGCTGCCGGACGAGTCGCCACAGCCGCAGTAGTCAAACCGCAGAACCGGGAACCCGGCGTTACACAGGCGCGTGGCAAGCTGACGGAGAGCCCGGTGAGAATTGATGTATTCATGTCCCGCCGGTTGACAAACAACGACTGCGCACTTCCGGCGCCTCTCGAGGGTCGGCTCGTAGTAGCATCCGAAGAGCAGTTTATCGGGCGAGCCGAAATAGAAGGGCACTACTTTTTCCGCAAGCTTCATTGGCAGTACAAACGTCCTTTACAACTTGCCGCGAGTTGCCCGAGAGTTTGAAATGCAAGTTCATTGGGCTTGATACGCAAACCTAGCTCCTTCTCCAGCCTGGCAACCACTTGTGTAGCCAACAGTGAGTGACCTCCCAAATCAAAGAAGTTGTCGTAGATGCTCACTCGATCCACTTTGAGCAAGTGCGTCCATATGCCCGCCAACAGCTCTTCGATGGGTTCACGAAATCCTTGGAAAGATTGGTCGTCTCTCAATTCCACGTGATCCGGTGCCGGAAGTGCGCGCCGATCCAACTTTCCATTCGATGTTAATGGGAGCCTTTCCAGTGGGACAACGATGGGAACCATGTAGCTGGGCAATTTCTCTTTCAGGAAGTTGCGCAGATCTTTAAGCGAGGAGAACTCTTCCTTTGCCAGTACGACATAAGCCACTAGGCGCGGATCACCTGGAAGATCCTCGCGAACGATGACGCAGGCATCACGGATGGCGGGATGCTCACGCAGCACGGACTCGATCTCACCCAACTCAATCCGAAACCCACGAATCTTCACTTGATTGTCTATCCGCGACAGGCATTCAATATTTCCATCCGCTCGATAGCGCGCGAGGTCACCCGTTTTATAGAGGCGCGAACCCGGTTCGCAATCGAACGGGTTCGAGATGAATTTCTCGCCATTCAAATCGGAACGATTTCGGTAGCCCCGCGCCAAACCATCGCCGCCTATGTAGAGCTCCCCAATCACGCCCACAGGCACTGGCTGCATGTTGCGGTCAAGCACGTACATTTGGGTGTTCCCGATCGGGCGGCCGATCGGAATAAGGCCTGCGGATGATGTGACGTGGTGGAAGCTGGACCACACGGTAGTTTCCGTGGGGCCGTACATGTTCCAGACCGAGCATGCCCTAGGGATCAGCTGCTCTGCTAATTCTCGGGGCATCGCCTCACCGCCACAGAGAATCTTCAAGTCCGTTTTTCCCGGCCATCCCGATTCAAGCAACAACTTCCAAGTGGAGGGCGTTGCTTGCATTACCGTAATCTCATAATGGTCCAGCATCCTCGACAATTGCTGCCCGTCCTGCGACGCTTCGCGACTGGCGAGCACACAGGGCGCGCCCACCATCAGAGGCAGGTAAAGCTCAAGCGCAGCGATATCGAACGATATCGTGGTGACGGCCAACAGAGAATCTTCCTCGGTGAGTCCTGGCCGAACTCGCATAGACGTCAGCAAATTGACAAGCGACCGATGACAAATCTGAACCCCTTTGGGCCGACCTGTTGATCCTGAGGTGTAGATCACATACGCCAGGTTTTCTGGCTCAACCTCGGCCGCGGGATTCTCCCGGTTCTGTTGAGAAATTAACGGCCAATCTTTGTCGATATGTACCAGCCTCTGGACTCGTTCGTTCAATTTGCTGGGAAGCAGCTCGTCGGTAATCAAGACCTGCAAACCGGAATCCTCGATCATGAACGCGAGCCGCTCTTCCGGGTACGCAGGGTCCAGCGGTACGTAAGCACCGCCAGCCTTCAGGATGCCCAAAAGTCCTACCATCATTTTGAGCGAACGTTCCATGCAAATGCCGACCAACACTTCCCGGCCTACTCCGAGCTTGCGAAGATAGTTTGCGAGTTGATTGGCACGAGCATTCAGCTCTCGATAGCTGAGTCGTTCCTCTTCGTGCACGACCGCCGTGGCATCTGGCGTCCGCACCGCCTGGGCCTCTAGAAGCGTCGGCAGGCAACGGTCCTTAGGGTAATTCGTCCGCGTATTATTCCATTCGACCACAATCTGGTCTCGCTCTTCATCAGTCAGGATAGGCAATTCCGCGACGTGCTTTCCTGGGTCTGCAACTGCGCCGGTGAGCAAGGTCGTCCAATTGCCAACTGCTCGCGTGATGGCTGCTTCGTCGAACAGATCCGGATTGTAGGTGATGGGGCCGAATATGCTGTCCCCACGATTGTCGAGCACGACCATCAGGTCGAGCTTCGATCCCCCATTGCAGATTTCCTCTGTCGCCAGATCCCAACCAGAAGGCATGCTGGGCAACTGAGGCTGCTGAGAGAGGACCACCTGAAACAGGGGATTTCGACCGGGATCGGGTCTATGTCGGAGCTCTCTTACGACGTGCGCGAACGGAACGTCTTGGTGGGCCAAGGCTTCCAGAACCACTCCGCGCACACGCGACAGCAAGTCTCGGAAGGTCGGGTTCCCTGCTAGGTTGACCTGCAGTGTGAGTGGATTTACAAAATAGCCCAGCAGGGGCTCGAGTTCAGCTCGGTTACGACCGGCACTGAAACTGCCCACAGTGATATCTTCCTGGCCAGTGAAACGATGGAACAGGGCCACGAAGCCAGCCAGCAGAGTCATGTAAACGGACACTCCCTCCTGCTGGCTCAGACACCTGAGATTCCTAGCTAAATGCGCAGGCAGTGCGAATCTTTGAATCGCACCGCGATGCGTTTCGATCGGGGGTCTTGGACGGCCGTTGGGCCATTGAAGCGGAGAAATCTCGCCCGCTAACTGCTTTCTCCAGTAGCCCAGATGTTCACCCGCCCTGTGATCTGACCATCTCTTCCGCTGCCAATAGGCAAAGTCTCCGTACTGAATAGGAAGCTCCGGCAGTGGCGAAGGCTTGCCTGTTACAAAGGCTTGGTAGAGTGTCGCGAGTTCCGGAAGGAATACGCGGTAAGCCGTTACTGCGTCAAAGATGATTTGATGAACTGTCATGTAAAGGCGAAATTGCTCATTGTCCATACGTATCAGCAGCGCGCGTAGCAAGGGACCATTTTTCAAGTTGAATGGACGCTGCGCATCCTCTGTTGCCAAGCGCATCGCTTCGGCCTCGCGTTCTGCCTCCCGCAGCTTACGTAAATCCACTAACGGTAGCGGAATGACGCGAGGAGTTGGGTGCACAATTTGGACGGGCTCGCCATTAATAACTTCAAAGGTCGTGCGCCAGATTTCATGACGTCGAATAACTTCAAGAAAACACCGCTCCAGGGTCGCCAGATCGAGCGGGCCGTGCCGGTGCACCGTCATAGTCTCGTTATAGAAGGGAACGTCACTCGCCATTTGCTCGTGAAGCCATATCTGCTGCTGGGCGAAAGAGAGAGGTATGGGTACGCCGTGCGGACGAGGACGGATAACAGCCCGCTCTGCTCCCGCCGCGCCACGCACGTATTTTTGAAGGAGCCGACGCTTGGCTTCAGAAAGTGGTGCAAAATCAGGCACTGCGTCGCTTTTCTGCCGCTCGATCACTGCCTACGTCTCCCTCGATTGGTGTAAATGCGAGGTGCTGCCCTCTTGCAGAATGCGCAGGGAGGTCGCGTTAGTGTCCGCTAACCGATTCAAGTTGTGCCTCGGAGTAACTCAACTTTTTTCCGGACAAGGTTTACGCGCGACGTTAGTCAAGAAGAAAATTCAGTTCGGTGAGGCGCTTCCCGGGGCTGGCGCACACACTCTCAAGCAATCTCTGGTAATGCCGCAGCATTCGGCAAATCGTTCCGTATTCAAACAGATCGGGGTTATATTGCACGCGGCCCATCATTTGCTCCGGCCTATCGATGAAGGCGATGTAGAGATCCCACGGACTGCCACTACCCTCGATATCCATTGAGGTCACGGTCCACTCCAAATCGAGCGCCGGCATCGGAGGTTGGAGTGAAATGGCCACACTAAAGAACGGATTGTAGGAGAGGTCGTGTTTTGGTTTTAATTCCTGCGCTAGAGATTCGATCGGCACATCGTCGTTCGAGATGGCTTCTAGAGTTAGTCTCTGCGTCTGGCGCAGCAGGTTGCGAAACGTGGGATCGCTCGTTAGATCGAAGCGCAACGCTACGGGATTCAGGAAATAACCTAACAATCTCGCAACTTCGGAACGTTTGCGGCCCGCCGGTGAGAGCGTACCCACCACGATTTCGTCCTGCTGTGTGTAACAGTGCAGCAAGGCAACAAAGGCTGCCAGAAGGGTCATAAACAGTGTCACAGCCCCTCGCCGACTCAGCTCCTTCACTGCTTTGCTGACCGTTGGCGACAAGACGAAGGGGCGGATCGCTCCGCGAAATGTTTGTTTGCGCAGCCGACAACGCTCCATGGGCCACCGAAGCGCAGGGATTTCGCCTGCGAGTTGCTTCCGCCAGTAAGCTACCTGTTTATCAAGTTCCCCTCCTTGGAGCCACTGCCTTTGCCAGCTGGCGTAGTCTCCAAATTGTATGGCTGGACTCGGCAGCGGCGACGGATGTGTGGAAGTATAGCCGCTGTATAGAGCGGCCAATTCAGAGGGGAAAACCTGATAGACCGAGACTCCGTCCACGATGCTCAGGTGCGCAATGAGATACAGCCGGTGTTCGGAAGGCCCAAGTGTGACCAATCTCGCTCGCAACATGGGACCATTTGTTAGGTCGAAGCGTTGCCGAACAGCTTCGCTAATGTCGTGCTGGACTTCCATCTCTTGCTTGGCTGCGGGCAACCCACGCAGGTCGATCACAGGCAACCGAAGTTCGGTCGGCGCCGGATGGACGATCTGCACCGTCCGGCCGTTTCTGGTTTCGTAGCTCGTACGCCAGATCTCGTGTCGCCGAATGATTTCGGTAAGGCTTCGCTCTAAGACACGCACATCGAGGGGACCTGACATTCGAAGCGTAATGCATTCGTTATAGAGCGGAGGAATGTCTGGCGCGCTCCTTTCACGAAGGAGCAGCTGTTCCTGAGATAGCGAAAGCGGGGCAGGTCCATCGAAGCGCCTAGAAGTAATCGGGGGTGGGCCTAGGAATGTCGGCGTTCTATCGCCCTGAACATAGCTTTCGAGCAGCTTGCGCTTTGCTTCAGATAGAGTTCGAAGCATCATGAGGCTTACCTTCGCCCTGCGGGTAGGGGAGTAATCTGACTGGGGGCACCGAAGTAGAGCGGCAAGCTGGTCAAACCGCGCAAGCCGAGATTGGAACGCCAGACCAGCCGCTCGGACCCGAGGGTCCAATGCGGCAGGCGACGGAGCATCAGCTCAAAAGCCACCTGACCTTCGATCCGGGCCAGCGCTGCCCCAAAGCAAAAGTGCGCCGCCCACCCGAAGGCAAGATGCCGGTTGTCAGCACGGGTGACGTCTAAGCGGTCGGGATCGGGAAATCTCTCGGGGTCTCGATTCCCGGCAGCCATTACCGCGATGACCGCCTGGCGCTTGAGAATCCTTCTTCCACCGAGAATAGTGTCCTCCGGAGCCAGCCGGGCAGTGTGCTGGCTGGGGCTTTCGTAGCGCAGCAACTCCTCTATCGCCGATGGGATCAATGAAAGATTGCAGCGGAGTCTTTCGAGTTGTTCGGGATTCCGCAGTAGGGCGAGCACACCGTTTCCAATGAGGTTAGTCGTGGTCTCCTGGCCCCCCACCATGGTCACAATGCAGTTTGCGATCACTTCCTCCTCGCTCAGCCGGTCGCCCTGAATTTCCGCATTCATCAACGAGCTTACGAGGCCGTCACGAGGATGGAGACGCTGCTCGCGCATGGCGGAGCGGAAGTAATCAGCCATCTCGAGAGCGCTTGCAAGAATTCGTGGCGCGCGTTCTGGATTGTGCTGGAAATTGCCGAGCATTTCAGCGAAATCTTGGGACCAAGCTTTCAACCTCTGATAGTCATCCACAGGTACGCCCAGCATCTCGGCAGTTACTATGCAAGGCAGGGGCTCGGCCAAATCGGCAATCACATCCAGGTGACCCTTGGCCTGCACTTTGTCCAGCAAGCGATTGGTGATCTCGCGGATATGCCAGCGCAGGACTTCGACCCGCTGAGGAGTAAACGCCTGAGATGCGAGGCCGCGCAATCGAGCATGAGCGGGAGGGTCCAGGAAAAGCATCTGCTTGACCATGATTTCTGCAATGGGGTTCAGCGAGGCCAGGCCCATCGCAGCGAGCTGCCCCGGCGTCGGAGTGCGCTGAGCGGAATAATGATGAAGCACCGTCACCACGTCCTTGTACCGCGTGACCACCCACGCATGCAGAAACGGATCCCAATGCACAGGATCCTCGGTCCTCAGTTGATGGAAAAGAGGATAGGGATCGGCGAGGACCTCGGGATCAAGCAGCTGATAGAGGCTCAGCGTGCGGCCCGACGGGCTTGTGTCGAAGGCCGTTTGAGTGTGCGGCGTCATTCGGGAACTCGATTGGCGGTTGCTGGTGCGGTTCCGTTCGCAAGGCGCTGGGCCTCGTCTTCGCTCATGGCTTGCAGCTTGTCGAGAATGAGCATTTCGATGTGTCCTGAGAGCTTCGAAATCGTCGGGAGGTCGAAGAGACTGCGCAGGCTGAGCTCGACCCCGAATGTATCGCGTATTCTCGCGATCAGCTGAGTGCCGAGCAGAGAGTGGCCACCCAGGAGGAAAAAGTTGTCTTCCACGCTGACTCGATCTAGGTCGAGCAACGATGCAAGCATGGCCGCTAGTCTTTCCTCAATGGGTGTTCGGGGCGCGATGAAGCTGCTATCGTGCAGAGCATTTTCCGCGTTCGGCGCCGGGAGTGTGGCGCGGTCCACCTTACCGCTCGGTTTCAAAGGCAAGGCTTCTAGCTTCACGAATGTCGCCGGAATCATGTACGCTGGCAGCCGAGCAGCAATGAAATTGCGCAATTCCGTGTGCGTTGGCTGTGTCTTCCCTGCAGGCACGAAATATGCAACCAGGCGCTTGTCGCCCGGTTCTACTTCTCGGGCCACTACAGTGCTTGCTTGCACGGCCGGGTGTTCGTCGAGTACCTTTACGATTTCGGCCGGTTCGATCCGGAAGCCGCGAATCTTAATTTGCTCATCAACTCGACCCAGAAATGCGATCTGGCCGTCTGGCAGATAACGGCCTAAGTCGCCTGTCCGGAATAAACGTGCCCCCGGTTCGGAGCCGAAGGGGTCCAGCACAAATCTTTCCGCGGTTAGGTCGGAGTCGTTGCGATAGCCGCGTGCGAGACCTGCACCTCCAACGTAGATTTCACCAGCTTCGCCAATCGGCACCTTCCGCATATCTTTATTGACGATATGGACTTGCATGTTATCGATTGGGCTGCCGATTGACGGCAACCGGTCTGCGTGCTCATTCGGAAGAATGGTCCCCGACGTGGTCACCACAGTGCACTCCGTCGGACCATAATTATTTACCAACTGAAACGGCAGCTTTCGCGGCGGATAGTGGTGAAGTGTGTCAGCTCCGGTGAGCATCACGCGCAGGCTTCCGGATCATTCGCAGTGACACCATCAGGTAGATGTATGCTTGCTCCATTGGTAAGGTAGGGCCAGAGTTCCCACACCGCCGCATCGAACCCCAAAGCCGATAGATGACTTGCCCTGTCGTTGGGAGTGATTCTGAAAGCACGGTGATGCCATCGGATAAGATTGAGCAGGCCGCCGCGTGTGATTTCGACGCCCTTGGGCTGGCCGGTTGAGCCAGAAGTGTAAATGACATAGGCAAGATCGTTCGCTTTAGATTGAACGGCAACCGGTTTTGTGATTTGGTCGAGTGCTAACTGTCCTTCCGGATTTACCGCTACGACGCGTTCGGGCCGCAGCGGTAACGCATCAACCATACACTCCCCAGTCACGAGAATCGTCGCCCGCGCATCCTTCCACAGGAACGTTAACCGGTCTGTGGGATAGCTTGGATCCAATGGGAGGTAGGCACCTCCCGCTTTGAGAATGGCGAGCGCCCCCACAATCATCGCTAGGGAACGATCTAGATACAGCCCGACCACAACGTCAGGGCCAACGCCCAGCGAGCGCAGGACGTGTGCGACTCGATCGGCCCGACGATCAAGCTCTTGATAGCTTAGCGATCGTCTCCCATGCGTAAGCGCGGTCGCGCGCGGGGTAATAGCAGCCTGAGCGCTTACGAGCTCAGGCACACCTAGTTGTGAAAGCGAGTCCAGCTGCTGAGAAATCACTGTGCTCGTGCTTTGCAGCTTTGCACGGTTAAACGATGATTGCTGCTCAATTGAGTTTGGTGTCGTGTCACACATACTATGCCCTCCCCAAGAGATCCCAAAATCTGTCGTGATGGACTAGTGTACTGTAACAACTGAAACGATAGTATGATGGTGTTCATGGAAAACACCATCGTACTGACGGACGCGGAACGTATGGAACTCAACCAGCGAGCGGCGAGCCGCAGCGGGCGTGCCGATGACGCACGCCGGGCGCGGCTGATGTTGCTGCTCGAGGCAGACCATACCTGGGCCGCGATTCGCGACAAGCTGGACTGCAATGATGCGTTTATCGATCGCTGGAGCAAGCGATTTCGGGAAGAGCGGCTGGCAGGGCTGTTCAGCAGGCACGCGGGGCAAGAGGCCAGCACGCTGACTCCTGCGCTGGAGGCACGCATTCTGGAATGGACCCTCAAGCGTACGCCGCCAGACGGGGCGACTCAGTGGAGCACGCGCAGACTGGGAACACAGCTCAAGGTCAGTCACATGATGGTGGCGCGGGTGTGGGCCAAACATGGCCTCAATCCGCAGCGGCTGGACCGCTACATGGCGAGCAACGACCCGGACTTTGAGCAGAAGGCCGCCGATATCATTGGGCTTTATCTGAACCCTCCGGCGCATGCGGCGGTGTTCTGTGTGGATGAGAAGACGGCGATCCAGGCGCTCGACCGCAAGGATCCGGTGTTGCCGCTCTCGCCGGGACGCGCCGAGCGGCACGGCTTTGAGTACTTCCGGCACGGCACGCTGTCCCTGTACGCGGCGTTCGACACTAAGACAGGCGAAGTGCTCGGCAAGACGGCCGCGCGACATACTTCTGCGGAGTTCGTCGCGTTCCTTGCGGACATCGTCGTCAACCAGCCGCGCGGCAAAGAGATCCACGTGATTGCCGACAACCTCTCGGCCCACAAGACGGGACAAGTCGAAGACTTTCTGCATCGACATCCGAAGGTTCATCTGCACTTCACCCCGACCTATTCTTCCTGGCTCAACCAGATTGAACTCTGGTTTGCCAAGATCGAGCGCGACGTCATTGCGCGCGGGGTGTTCAAGTCGGTGGCCGACTTGCGGAGAAAGCTTATGAAATACATCCGGCACTACAACAATGTGCCCAAAACCGTAAAGTGGCGCTACTTCGATCCGACACGTCGCATTACTCCCAGTTCAGCTGTTACAGTCCACTAGGTGCAACGAGTGAGTCACGGAGCCAGGCATTTGATGAATGCTTTTTATTGCGATCCGTGGATCACACAACTGAAAACCAATTCGGCATACGAATCACAATAAACTTCACAGGCCTGTCCTCTGGAAAGGTTAGGCCCAAAAGATGCTAAAAACTTTCCCTGGAAACAGGATTGTGCGGGAACCCAGGTGAGCTCGACATCCTTGAAGTCGATATAGCGTCGGCAAAGGGGATAGAATGCCTTGTAAACAGCCTCCTTGGCCGAAAAAATCATCGTGAGACGCTTTTGCAAGTTGCCGGAACGGACCCAGTTGAGTTCGGTACTGTGGCAAACCAATTCGCTTATATCTGTTCCTTTCATCCTTGCCGTGGTTTCTAAATCCACGCCGATCGCCATCGGATTGGAACACTTAGCCGCGACAGCAACATTCCAAGGGTAACAATGCGTAATCGAGCCTGCGATTCCCTCAGGCCAGAGTGGCTCCCCTTTTTGGCCACGCAATATGGGGAAAGCGTTCGAGAACCCGATCTGATTCAAGGCCCAATGCGCCGCGGCTCGCCCTGCGGCGAATTCGATCCGTTTTCTTCTGCAAGCTCGAGGTGACAGCATTCCCAACTCTTCGATGTGAAGGACGTTGTCCGAGCAATCCTCCCCAGAGACGATACCTAGCCCGATATGCTCGCTCAAACGCAGAGAGCTCTCATTGGCCGCCATTCCCCGAGTCAGCGTCCACTCCGCGACACTCATCAGCTGCCTCGTGTTTCTCCGTTCCGTTCGGCCACGCCAGGCGCACCGTGGCGACTCTTCGCCAAGTTCTGAGGGGAACCTACTGGACGTAGCTTCTGTGATATCAGCTAGCATGAGTTCAGGAATTGCGTGATGCATTCTTGGCTGTGTTGAAGATGGAAGCTGCACTGAACCTGCCACGGAAACCTGAAAAGTTTCCACGGCCATCAGAAAACGGCCGTTTTATGGCGGGGATCAGATCAAAAACAGACTGCAATTCCAGTATTAGCTCCCACAAATCTAAGTAAGCGTTCTTGCGAAATAGGTGCGCTTTCTTTATCCCTATGTTAGGAAGATTCTCTCCGCCAAAATCAGATAGAACATGTGGATAGGCAGACGTTGCCAACTGCATCGCTTCCGAAGAGATGTTACGTCGGTCACCGAAAGGGAAAGCGAAGAACTTGACAGGCTTCTCCAGACGACGTTCCAACAGACTCTTGGATCCTACAATTTCTCCCTCAAGTTTCTTTCGATCGGTGGAACCGCAGTCAAAGTGGGTATGCGTGTGGCTGCCAAATTCACCCCCGTTGCGACTCCAGTAGCGGATTTGATCCCAAGTCAGCGGGAAGAAACCCCTGGTCCCTTTGACCAAATCGTGCTCGAACTCCAGGTGATTTTCGACTGGTTGCGTTGCAACAAATAAAGCGACCGGGATTTCTGTCTCCTCCGCAACCGCTCGGAGACTCACAAAATTGTCTCCATAGCCGTCGTCGAAGGTGAGGGCAACGCAGGGGACGTGCACTGCACCGGAACGCAGGAGTTCAATGCTCTCAGAGAGACTCACAATTCGATAATGTTTCTGTAAGAAGCGAACCTGGTGCCAGAAAGTTTCTGTAGATACGCCCATCCGGTGAGCGCGATCAGTAACCAGGTGATGTGCGAGAATAAGTACCGGGTAACGGCTCCGCAACGAGCGGTACCAGTTCCGCAGGACAATAGAGGGCCAGCAGAGCAACAATGTCTCGATGCATAGCTTCCAGGCGGCGCGGCATCGCTGACACATGGGAGCCGGCTTCTGGTCTTTAATCGAAGCAGGTTCGATCTGATTCAAATAGGGAGACAAATTCCTCTGCATCCAATCCTCTACTTCTCTTGGCGTTTGCTTCGTGTCCCCGGCTTGCAGGTTCTTCGCGGTTTGTACGAGTAGATCGTCCGCCATCAAATCTGCTTTTAATGTCAATGCCAGCAAACTATCGTTAAGCTGCAAGGGGAGGGTTAGAGAAGCGATGGCCTGCGGCGTCTGTGCTTCTTTCGGGAGGTGTTCCACTCTGATGTGGACGCCTTTGGTTTCCGCCACTGCGCTTTGCGAGGCTCGGACAGTACCGCGTCGTGGAATCATTAAGAGCTTTGAGGGCAGCGCGAGTTCTCCAAGCACAATGACCAAGTCGATGCTCCGTTGACTGAAGAACTGTAATACTTTCCCGCCATGGGCATCGGCTGCCAGCAGGAATGGCCATCTCACGCGCATACATTCCTCTGCTAAGATTTCCGCTGTAAATTTCTTCGCACTGTTTCGCCGCGGACAGCCCTGAATACACCAGAACGCCCAGTGCATCAGTCCTTCTGATAAAGACCAAAACCAAAACTTAGCTTTCGAAAGCACTCGTGACGAGGAAAACGCCGGGCGTGTGCAGCCGTTAATGAGGAGCTGTTGCGCCAGCGGAAGCTGCTCGAGAGGTCGCTGGACGACCCCACAGATTTCGGCGCCTGGCACCTCTCGCATAATTCGTTTAGCCATCCGCCAAGCTCGTGAAGGCCGCGCACTGGACAAGATCAAAATTCGGAAGGAGTTCATTTCAATTGTTTGTGCATCTCAGGGCGAAACGGTCTTCGTAGCTGGCTAAGGGCAACACCGATAAGAATAGCGGACTACAAGCTGTGTCTCTGCGTCCCCAAAATCGTGGCCAACATGGCAGCAGGTCGTGCCGCTAGCACAACGGGGCATGACTGGCCGATCAATGGACCTAGTAAGCCGTTATCGCCCCAATCGAGATTCACGAGCCAGTTTGAAGTGTCCGGAAGTATCCGGACGTTGGCTCCTGACAGCCCCAGCGCGAATGGCCGGTCCTGCCCACTTTTCTTGAAACCGAAGCGCTCATAGATCTTTTGCATTCCCGGATGGCAGGAAACCAAGGACACAAAGCGTGGCTTGGTATCCGTGTGACCGGCTTGCAGGATGCTGAGCAAGGTGCCATATGCCAATGTTTCGGCGTCCTCGCCATCGCACTGCGCGACCAGAATTCTTTCGGCTGACTCATTCAGGATGACATAGCCAACTGTTTTTTCCTCGTCGAGAACCCGAAAAACCCGATAACGCACGAAAGAAAGACTGGGATTGTATCGCCAGTTGAGGTATTCCGGCGAGGGCGCAAAGCGGAAACGAAAAGGCGATCTACAGGGCAGAAGGTCGTGCGTAAAGTTCTGTTCCTCTCGCACCGACAGCTTTTCGGTAACGCTCGTGGGAATTCTTGAAGCGAATTCGGCAATTCTCTTTTTTCTTCCCGTGTGGCGCAGGACCCATTTCGCGGCCACTCGCCATTTTGGCTGCCCTGGGTGGGGAAGGTACGTCTTGTTCAGTTCGTAGTTGCGCACGCCAGTAAAAAAACTCCAGTTTTGTCTACGGATGATCTTATGCGTCTCCTCGCTGCCCCCATAAACCAAGCCGACAGGGCAGGATTTTTGCCAGTGGAGAAAGAGGTAGGTCCCTAGCCCGGAGCGCAGCGAATGGAAATTGCTGCCGAATCCAACAATAATCTTCTGACCGTCATACTGGAACGGCATCCTCTCCAGGCCGATTGTGGCGATTGCGCTCCCACCGTCAGTCAAGATCATGAACAGCCTGCACCAGTCACTGCTCGCATAGTAGTAATCGACAAATGGTCGGTGGCCGAGGTTGCAATTTGGGCCGACACATTTGGCCACCCTTTGTAAAGCGTCGAAATGCTCAGGGCTGTACTCGATCATCCGCACGGCAGGCTTCCCCCTATCGGCGTTCGACTGTTCGGGAACGAGAGCCAGGCGGCTCGGCACTGTTGTTGGCAACAGCTTGCGACAAAACTGACACGGTGGTAGAAAGTCAATCGAACGCCGCACAAGTTGGAAATAGCTGAGCAGAAGCACATGGTGGATCTAGCCGCGCCGCAACCGTACATGAAGTTGGTGGATTGTGTAAGGGATTCCTGCTGGCTCCGCCAGCTCCTGCAAGGCCTTTTTAACTTCTTGGTCGCACTGCTTCTTCCTATCGGAGGAAATACGCATGAAGTGGCCTTCGATTCGTACCCACCAGCCCCAATGTCCTTCCAAGGAGTCGTAATAGGTTTCGTAGGACTCCTCAATGGATAGTTCAGGTGTAGGGAACGCCTTACTGAACAGTTTGTGAGCGGCTTCTCGGGTGAGTTGTTTCCGCATGCGTGCGGATTCCAGGAGCAAGGCCGGACCCATGTATTTCAAGAAAATCGGAGTCGTCTTTTGGATAAACTCTCGACCGTTATCGCGGCCGATGAAGAACAGATCCATTTCGGCTCCAGGTTTGAGCACGCGCCGGACTTCTTTTACCGCGGCATCCGGATCAGTGGTCCAATGAAACGCGAAAATGCTGAATAGATAATCGACCGACTCGCTTTCCAGAGGAATGTGCTCGAAAGATCCCTTCCAGATCTGAATGTTGCGAAATGGCTGGAGTCTGCTAACCGCTAGGGACCGCATGTTCTCAGCCGGATCAATGCCCACGAACTGAACGCCGGACTTGGCTCGGGGGGCTAGCTTCGCGAGTGCTCTCCCCGTTCCACTCCCAACATCGAGGATGAGTCGATAATCATCCTTGAAATGGATTGAGCCCAAAGCTTTGTCGGAGGCCTGACCCCAGCACGAGTGAAGATTCGGCTCGTCGTCGTAGTGCTCGGCAAGTCGGGAGTAAGTCTCGACGATCGGATTGGCGAGTCTTAATGACGGTGAGCTCAATTCTGTTGGCTCCTCAAGGTGATTCGGCACAAACCTTTCACGATGCAGAATTCACTCGGGTCGACGTCCGTGAGATCGATCCTGCAGCCGCTTCGGCTTTCGATGAACACAATCAGATCGATGAATCCGAAGGAGTCCAGCATGCCGCTGGCAATCAAATCCGTATCGGAAGAAATGTCACCGTTCGGTGAATTTCCTGGACGATGATTGCTCCGAACCCAGTTGATCACTAGATCGACGAGGTGCGCTTCTGACATGGCCATCGTCATGCATCCCCCAGCAGTTCCATAAGTTTTTTCCGGTCGATTTTTCCGTTGTCGTTCAGCGGCATCTCATCCACCCGGTAGATGCTTCGCGGCACCATGTAACCCGGGAGTGTCTCCCGGCAGTGATTCAGGATGTGCTGGTCATCCATTGTGTTGGCGACGCCGGATACGAAGGCAACCATGCCGTCCGCGCTGCCGAGGGCGACGGGCCAAGGAACCACGACCACTTGTTCGGCTCCGCTAGCCTTGCGAAGAACGGTCTCGATTTCTTGCAGCTCCACCCGGTAACCACGAATCTTGACTTGCTGGTCGATTCTCCCGAGATAATACAACCAGCCGTTTTTTCCCCGCCTGACCAGGTCCCCCGTGCGGTACCAAGAAGTCTCGCCGGTTTCTGGGAAACGAACGAACTGACGACGAGTGTTCTCGGGGTTGTTCCAATAACCGTCGGTTACTTGCGATCCCGCTAGGAACAGCTCGCCGGTTTCGGAAACCTGGTTTCGCTCGTAATCGACGATGCAAGCCTGCTGACCTGCGAAGACCCGCCCGATCGGGACAATTCCGTTCAAACACTCCCGCGGAGACTTCACTGGATCCCAGCGGTAATGTGAAATGGCAATCGTGGTCTCCGTTGGCCCGTAGAGGTTCTCCACAATAGAATTGGGAGCCGCTTCCTGCCAGTGTTGCGCGTGGATAGCCGGCAGGGGTTCGCCGCAAAAGAGACTGTACCGCAGGCTTGGAAAACATCCTGGTTGTAAGAGGTGCATCTTGGAGATGAGGGCCGCCACGGAAGGAACGGAAAACCACATCGTCAGTCCGCGATCTCGAATGAACTTGGCTGGCAGCATCACAGATTTCTCGGGCACGCAGAACAGGCAGGCTCCCCGCTCCCAGCACACGAACATATCGTGCACGCTCAAATCAAATGTCAGATCGAACTGCTGGGAGATGCGGTCCTGCTCGTTTATTTCGTAACGGTCTTTGATGTATTCGATGTAGGACCGCACGTTGGACTGGTGGATGGGAACACCCTTAGGTTCGCCTGTGCTCCCTGAAGTGAACAGCAGATAAGCGACGGCCGAGGAATCCACTTCGGTGTCGAGGGCAAGACCCTCGCCCTGCGACATCTGCCCTGAAGAAACAAACCGGTGCCGGGGGAACGCGGCGCGGAGCTCCGCAGCGTCACCGCAGTCAGGCATGATCACGGTCAAGGAGCAGTCGATTTCTGGCAGAAGCCTGGGCAAATGCCCCAGGGCTTCCCCACCCACTACCAACACTCGGCATCCGGAAAGCAGAAGCATTTTCCGTGTGCGGTCGACAGGGAACTTGGGATTGAGTGGCACATAGCCCTTCCCGGCTCCGAGGATACCTAGCACGCTAGCGTATGCCGTCGCGCTCCGGGAGGCGAGCATTGCAGCGAGAGGTAACAAGTCTGGTTCCTGGTCGAGGATCGTCTTGGCGATGGCGGCGGCGCGGTCTCGAAGCTCGCGATAGGTTAAGCTCGTGTTATCTACAACCAGGGCGTCGCGAGACGCGAACCGCTCAGCGGATTCCAAGAAGCCTTGAATCAAGCCTCTGTGCTTCGTGCGTGTGGCGACAGCTAAAACGGGTCGAGTCGAACGCTGCTGGCTGTCTGTCCTTCGCACAAACTGTTCACCGTGCTGCACAGGAGGGACGGTCGCCACTAGGGGTTCAGTCGATTGCATCTGTTTCCTATTGAAAGGGGCAGAAACGGATATCACTCCCAGCCGGAACGGCTGACCACGACTTCTGCTCGATCGAACAAGCTGCTTGGCATGGCTGCCGATTCAATTGGGTGTCCTGTCTGGCATGCCTGCTGAAAGACCATTCCTGTGTGCCGCAGTTCTTCTTGATCGGGCGGGATGTCCAAGATAAACGTCCGAAAACCGACCGCGACGTAACGCGCGATTTCCTCTGCGACAGTGTCATAGCTTCCGACCAGATATGGACAGAAGGTCTTGTAATTTTCGAACGGCACCAGCCAGTATGGACTGTGATTCGACTTCGTTTCCTTTGCCATTTCGGACAGCTGATGGTGCCAGGAGGAATCCGACGCCGTCATGGCCAGCTGATGCGTGAGTTGACCCCTACGATCCTCGGGGAATCGCTCATGAGCGACCAGCCACGCTTCCGCTTCGTCCGGCCGGGCGATGATCCCGACACGAATGCCGGAAGCGAGTCCTGCATCCGGCGGCTCTTGACTGCATTCGCCGGCGGGTTTCGGATATTTGATGGCCGTCGCCCGAATCGCCTGAGCCATAGCCAATCCAGCATCCGATGACCCGGAGACGAAGATTCCAGGAAAGAGCTCGGGCGGCAGCGGTGGCGTCAGTCGCAGATTGTTGATTTCGTAGAACTCTCCAGAAAAACTGACGGGACCCTGGCCATCCAGCAACTGCTTAATGATGTGCGTGTATTCGGTCAGTCGCTGGTATCTCTTATCGTGAGGCGTTGTGTCGTTCAGCGCCGCCAAGTCGTTCTTGAAACCGCCCGCGACCATGTTCAGGTAGATTCGCCTTCCATAAAGGTGACCAAGCGTGGTGATCATTTTGGCGACAGAGTAAGGATGCATATAGGCTGGCTGAATAGCGACCAAGGGTGCGAGCCGGTTTGTGTTCTGGATGATGATTTGCGCGATCAGCCAAGGATCGGCCTGGGAATTGTCCGTATAGACGAGAATCCCCCGGCAACCATGCTCCTCACTCCATTTAGCGACATCTACAACGTTCTGCAGGTAACCCTCCCTAGGTGCAGCACTAACCTGAGGGCACGTGGAGAAGGTCTCCAGGCTCGGAATACGAGATCCATCGTTCTTCATGTTTGACATACCTCAGCTAGTCTCCGCTCAGCACGAAGGAAAGATTGGCGAATCTGATTCACTGACGTGCCGACAAAATCGATTAGCACATCCTGCGCGCCGGCTCTGACCAGACTCTGTGCACGCTGTGGTGTCGCAATTCCCAAACACTTCATGCCTGCTGCCCTTGCCGCTAGAACTCCTGAAACAGAATCCTCGAACGCGAGCGAATCCCTTGGTGCGACCCGCAACCTTTCAGCCGCTTTGCAGAAAATGGCTGGGTCGGGCTTACCCTTGGCAACCTCATCTCCCGTCACCACTGTCGCGAAATACTGGCGAAGCCCTACGAGATCGAGAATGTAATGAACTCTTTCGCTGCCGCCAGACGATGCCACGGCAGCGGGGAGACCAGCGCAGTTGAGTTCGTTCAGCAGCTCCCCGATACCAGCGACTGTCCTTACGCCCTTCACTTCTTCGTTGAAGAACAGATCCTTCTTGTGGCTATGAGCGTGAATTTCACGTACATCGAGGTCTCCAAGAAAATGGCGCAAGATGTCTTCTTTCTTTCTACCGTCACCAACAAATTCAAGCTCCGCCTCCGTTACCGACTTTCCAACCGATAGAAGAAATTTGTTCCAGGCGCGCATATGCGCCCGATGGCTGTCTACTATCACGCCATCCAGGTCAAAGATGAGGCTCTTCAGCATGCGGAAGGTCTTACGACGCTGGGACAGCGAAGCCAGGCCAGGTCCCTTGCGCGTATTGGTAGCTGGCCGGGGTTCCTATATCCACCAGATAGTCGGAAACAGGGTATGCCGCCAAAAGCCGATATCTGCGGGAATGCGCTTCGGGATCACATCAAAAATGGCCGGAGTCGCCAGCAGAATTCCGGAAAAAGCTAAATCGCCTGAAGGTTTTGCGGGCTTTTCCACAAATTCCTGAACAACGCCTCCCTGGTCAACCGTCACGATGCCGCACTGGTGCGGTTTCGCAACTTTATTGACTCCCATTGTTGCTACCTGCCTCTGGCAACGGTGGAACTTCAACATATCTGTGAGGTTAGTGTTCGTCAGAACGTCAGCGTAAAAGATCCAGAAGTCGCGCTCGCCGCCAACCCAAAGGCGGTGTGTCAGCACGGTTCCCGCACTTCCGAGCAAGGTTCCCTCCTCAGCGATCTGCAACCTGACATCCTGGCGATGGTGTTGGAGATAGGCCTTTACGCTGTCCGCGTGAGCATGTGTATTTACAAGAACTTCAACGATACCGTGCCGACGACAGAGTTCGAGCCAAATACCGAGAATAGGTACGCCCTGAATGGATAGCAGACACTTGGGGATCGTGTCCGTCAGCGGCCTCAGACGTTCGCCCTTGCCTGCTGCTAGGATGAAAGCTTTCATACTATTTGGTGCTACCCATGAAGCTGGCACAATCTGTTCAAAGGAAACTCGGCGGAGCTTCGTGACGCAAACCCGGAACAAAGGTCCAGCGCATCCCGCATTCCTCGTCGCCGTCGATGAACGGATCATTGGCCACCACGTGAACGCCTTGGAAATCAAGCCCAAACGCCACTTCGCGCAGACCTAGTTGCCCCATCGCATCGCGGACCTTTTCTTGGTGCCGTTCTTCGCAGAAGAGCAGAAGAAAACCACCCCCGCCAGCTCCGGTGATCTTGCCGCCCAGAGCCCCATTCTGGCGCGCCGAGGTGTACGCCTGATCGATGAGCGGATTTGAAATGTGAGAAGAGATCTTCTTTTTCGCTTCCCAACCTTGGTGCAGAAGGGCGCCAAACGTCTGTAGGTCGCCTTTCAACAGCGCGCCACGCAGATGGTCAGCCAGCTCTCGAATCTCGCGCAACGAATCGACCGTAGAGGGGATTCCGCCTTTGGTCGATTGCTCTTGTTGCTGGAGAAGTTCCCAGGAGTTATGGGCAGCTCCGGTGAAGAACAACATCAAATTACTTTCGAACTCGCGCAGACGATCAGTTCGTAGCAGGACAGGCTCTACATCGGTGCTCCCGTCAGGACGAAAGGTTATGAAATTCAATCCTCCAAAGGCTGCCGCGTATTCGTCCTGTTTTCCCACAGGTTTGCCCAGAACATTTCGTGCGATGTGGAACGATCGTTCGGCTAACTCGTACTTGGACAATGACAGGTCGAGGTAGTGTGCCAATGTCTTTAAGACCCCGACACAGACGCTAGCGGAAGAGCCTAATCCGCTGCCGGCGACAATCTCAGAAGCCAAGAAAAGGTCAACCGAGAGATCGCATCCAAGCTCTTTTATGACTGCGAGGGGTATTTCCAGCTCGCTGCGCTTGATGTCCATCCGGGAAATATCTCGCCAGTTTTCTACCACGCGCAGGTCAGAAGAAATGATCTGGATTTTGCCATCGCTTCTTTTCTGTAGGATCGTATAGAAGTACTTATTGATGGATGCATTCAGGACGGCGCCGCCGAATTTTTCGTAATAGGCAGGCAGGTCGGTTCCGCCACCCCCAAAACTAATACGTACTGGACTACGTACGATCAGCATTCAAGACCTTCGGGATGCCAAGCACGGCATTGCCTGTCGGTTTCCCTACATGCTCGGCCGCAGGAATGTCTCCGTCATCTCCCTCAGTCAATCGCGCCACGAGCGTAAACATCGTTTGCAGCAGTAGGGAGAGATCGAGGAATAGAGACCAATGAAAGATGTACTGGAGATCGAAGTGAGCCTTTTCCTCAGAAGAATGATTTTCCCGCAGCCCGTTTACTTGTGCGAGTCCCGTCATGCCCGGCGTGACAGTCAACCGTTGGCGTTGCCACATGGAATAATGTTTGACGCGCTCGGGTGATTCCGGCCGGGGGCCGACCAGGCTCATGTCCCCTTTCAAAACATTCCAGATCTGCGGTAGCTCAGTGATACTGAATCGGACAAGAACCCACTCGCAACCTGACAAGTCTGGTGCCTCACGATCAACATTCAAACGGTACATCCAAAACGGGTGTCCTTTTTTCCCGCAGCGGAGCTCCTTCCTAAACACCTTGTCCTTCTGCGAGCGCAACGCGGCTGCGGAAAAGGCCAGCAAAGGCAAACTGAGAACGAGCACGGGTAATGCACTCAGCAAGTCGACGACCCTCTTTAGCTTTAGTCCCACTGTCGAGAGTGTCTGTTCTTCAAGAGAGAGCAGCGGAACATCCTCGATTTCTGTTAATTTGGCTTTCGAGAGATAAAGTTCATAGCGCTGAGGTACAAGGTGCACTCTGATTCCGACCTTTCGACAATTGGAGATGAGCTTCTCGCTTTCCAGGCCCGGTGGCAGCGGCTCCACAACGATGAGCTCCTGCACCTGTTTTTTCTGCATCAGCCCTAAAATGCCAAAGGTCCGTATGGACATTGTTCCCGTAGGCAAGGTAGTGGCTCGGTTGGAAGGTTCGGAATCGCCGGGGAACAGGATACCTTCCACTTCCATCGGCATTTCCCTATGCCTGGAAATTTTGCGCGCTAGGTCGTGTACGAGTTGTCCACTGCCGAGAATAACCACGCGCCGCTTCGTCTTACCGCCAGGTCGTGACGTGACCAGCCACCACGCCAAAGAACGGATGGCCATAAATCCCAATGGCAGCAGAGCTCCCATGTAAAGGAGCTCTGAACGTGAATCGTGTTTCTTCGAGAGGAATGCAAAGACCATCTGCGCACCAAGGATATAGAGGACCGCGGTTGTTATCTGAGCAAAGACAGTCGGGAACCATCGTTCGCCACCGAAGCCGTCCAATCTTTCTCTCAAGTAGAGGATCGTCCAAATCGAGAATGCTAAGAGAAACGCTGGCGCATGAGAGGCTGGTGGCAATCCCGCCCTTCCCAGAATCAAGCGGTCTTGCATTATCTGCGCGGCCTCGAGGACTGCCGCGATCCATAACAGATCAAGAGCTAGAATCGAATACCTCAGCTTCTGGTTCATAGATCCCGGTCTCCGATCAAGCGCTGGCTGGCTTGGCAAGCGTCTGTTCACATCGCGCTTGTTCCCATTCCCACGCTCCCCTGATGATTTCCTCCAGCTCAGAGTGGCGTGGCTCCCAACCGAACTCTTGCATGAGTTTTTTGGGGCTGGCGCACAGGACCGCAGGGTCACCTGGTCGCCTTGAGGCGTGGTGCACTCGCAAGCTCTTTTGGGTAAGCTTCTCTGCCGTTTGGCAGAGCTCCTTTACCGAATGGCTTTTGCCCGTGCCGATGTTATAGGCATGAAAGCCCGGCGACTCCATTTTCTGCAGGGCAAGCAAGTGTGCTTCCGCAATATCCAGTACGTGTACGTAATCGCGCAAGCAAGTGCCGTCCCACGTGGGATAATCCGTTCCGTAGATTTCAAAGCATTCCCTCCTGCCCGAAGCGGCTTGCAGCAGCAAAGGAATGACGTGCGTTTCTGGATCGTGTCGTTCACCCCAATGTCGCTGACCTCCACAAGCATTGAAGTAGCGGAATGCAATCACGCTCCAGCCATAGGACGCCGCATACCATTTCAAAATTTGTTCAAAGATGAGTTTGCTTTCGCCGTACGCATTCACTGGCTCCTTTACATGCTCTTCAGGAATTGGGATTACCTTGGGGGAGCCGTAGACAGCAGCCGAAGAGGAAAAGACAAATTTGCGGATCCCGCGCTTCCGCAGAATTTCCAGCATCTCTATTCCGGAAGCCACGTTGGCTTCGAAGAAAGGCCCAGGATTGATTACCGACTGGGGAATCAGCGCCTTCGCGGCAAAATGGAACACCGCATCGAACCTCTCTTGAGCGAGCAAGCGTTCAAGCGCGTCAGCGTTGGCTATATCAAATCGGTGCAGGGTCACGCCTTGCGGAACCGCCTCAAGGTGTCCGGTCGACAAATCATCCACCACGTCCACGCAGAATCCTCTCGACAAGAGTTCCGCACAGCAGGCCGATCCAACGTAGCCCGCGCCACCTGTTACCAAGATGCGATCCATTAAAACGCCCCTTCCCTCCTGAGAGCTTTCATTGGTGTCTCGAAGAGAATTCTCAAATCCATGCTCAGGCTCCAAGTTCCGATGTAATGAAGGTCCATACGGACCCGCTCTTCATAAGAGACGTTTTGACGCCCGCGGACCTGCCAATAACCTGTCAAGCCAGGCTTAACCGAGAGCAGGAGTTGCTTGTAGGGGCCATATTTGTGGAGTTCGGCGGCGGTGATCATGCGCGGTCCGACCAGGCTCATTTGCCCTCGTAGCACGTTGAAGAGCTGGGGCAGTTCGTCCAAACTGAGTTTTCTCAGAAAAGCCCCCACTCTTGTGATCCGCGGATCGTCTTTGAGTTTGAAATTGCGCTCAAACTCAACCTTTAGAGCAGGATTCGTGGCTAGAACATAGTCTGCATCTCGTGTCATGGTGCGGAACTTGAAAGCGTCAAACTCACCAGTGGTGCCGAGAACACGCCTTCGGTAAATGACGGGCCAACCATCATCAAGAATGACAAGCAGGCCGATGACGATGAAAACTGGAAAGAGCGCGACAACCAGAACACTAGCACCAAGCAGGTCGATGCACCGTTTGACAATGCGCTGGAGGTGTGCATTCCCCTCGGTGCGGAGATCTTTAAGAGAGCGGCAGTTTTTGAATCCGCGTTCGGAAGTGAACATCAAAGGGTCTCCCCGAGCTACCGCGACGACGATTCAGCCGCGGAACATTGTTGGGCGGATGGAAAGTCATTCTGTCCGTGCGAACTCACCGCATTTAGGGCAGGTACGCAGGCATCTTCCTGAATCCAAGCGCCGTCCCTGCGGCTAGCTTCGTAGATTCGATGGCGAACCATGGTAAACAAGGCGTGGGTAATACTGAGTTGAAAGTCCTCGATGATCTGCATGTTGTGTGCCGGGATAATGATGCAGAGGTCGCAGAGCCCGGGCATCTTGCCCCCATTGAATCCAGTCAACCCGATGTTGAAAGCATTCAATTCGCGCGCCGCTTGCAGAGCTAGCAACACGTTGGGCGAGCATCCGCTTCCGCTTATCCCAAAGACAATATCGCCAGGTTGCAGGAAGTTGCGCAGTTGCTCCGCAAACACCTGATCATAGGAGACGTCATTCGCCCAAGCAGTGATGAGCGGTATGTTGTCGGTAAGCGACAAAACCCGGAATCGCTTGTAGTGTTTCCCAGGCTGCGTGGTTCCCTTGCCGAGGTCACACGCAAAGTGCGAAGCCAAAGCGGCGCTTCCACCATTTCCAAACAAAAATACCCTTCGCTCTTGCTCGTACGCCCGATGAAGTGTATCGGCGACCAGTTCGATGTTCGCATACGGGAGTTCTGCGACAACCCGGCCGTAGTTCTCAAAATAGCTGTGAGAGTCTGTGGTTTCCGGGCGGCGCGTCAACCTGAGGACCAGCTTCGTGTTTAGCATTTGGCGTATCTCCTTGTGAGCGGGATCGTTGAGACTTGGCGCGGCTTTCTTAATTTGCAAACACCAAAAAGTGAATCGTGGGCAGTGGTGTGACGCACCCTTGCATCCGCAAAAGGCTTACAAGCTGGTCAGCATCATGAAGTGACCAAGATCCGAAAAGAACCTCTCTGCCCCATTTCACCGACTGTCTGAGCCTTTATCTAAGAGCATCTCAGGCCTGATTTGACGAAGTGTGGGGGTCCACGTGGCGGTTTGGCGGCGGTTCAAATAACGGAGCAAGCCAACAACCAGGGCGAGATTCATAGAGCAGAATGACAAGGGCAACGAGAACAAGCGTGTTGGCTTTCCGCTTTTTTTCAACAGATATCCCGAACCCGCCATCAAGTAGAAACCACACTGTCCGGCAAGCAACACAGCGTATTCGGGTTGCATGAGCAGCAAAATACTGCACAAGAATGCTGCCGTCAGCAGTACCGGCACAAACCAGCGCAGAGCTCGATGCGCTAAAAAGCAGAATGTCACTAGACCTTTGAGTGGATTGAAGCATTCCGGATTTGCGAACAAAGTTTGAAAATTGCCCGCGCCGATACGGACCCGACGAGCAAATTGTGCCGAGAAGGTTGGCGCAATTTCCTCGACCGCAACAGCCTCTGGATCATAGACGACACGATAACCCCGGAATCGGATTTCCAGCGGAATTTGGAAGTCTTCAACAATCGACTGCTTTCTGGGGCGGAAAAGCGAACGGCGGACAGCAAGCACAGCGCCGTTTCCGCCGAGCGAGCAGTTCAGCCGGCTTTCTAGGATTTTCAGGGCTGATTCATATCGCCAATAGAGAGATTCTCCTCCCGGGTCCGCGCCAGGAGGGACTACCCGAATCTCCTCCCCACTGACAGCTCCCACTCGAGGATCAGCGAAATGCCGCACAAGATTGCGCATGCAATTGTTCTCAAGCATGGTATTGGCATCGGTGAACACCAAGATTTCTGCTGAAGTACGCCCTGCCAAATCACGCAACACTGCCAATTTCCCGCGCCGGGTCTCGAAGGAGAAAACACGAAGCCGACACGAAGGATTCTCCTTGAGAAGCTCGCTGGTCGAATCGACCGAAGCATCTAGTCCGAGCAAAAACTCCAGTTGATCAGGCGGATAAGGGGTTTCGAGCAAATTCTTCACCTTCGCTTGAATTACGGCTTGTTCGTTATATACGGACATCAAAACAGTCACCCGTGGAGCGTAATCCGGCTGGAACGGGCAACGCCGGTTGGCTCGGCGAACTAAGTAGAGGAAGTCTGACTTGGCCTGCGAGAATGTTGAAAAGACGAACAGCAACAGGGGATACCCTAGATAATGAAAGACCACTAGCGATAAACATATCCAGACAACCAATTCCGTCACTCGTGTATCTACGGGGCTCAATTTGCGGCAGCGATTTGCGCTGTAGAAGAGGAATCACCATCGGGAGCAGCGGATACCCCCGGCAGTGCCCCAGTAGTTTGTTGAATCCCGACACCAATTCCCACTAGATAAAAGAAGTAGTATTCGTAGGCCAGGTGGGCGAAAAAAGCTCCAAATGCAAATGACAGAAGGCTTACTTGCGTGGCCCGTGCCAGGAGGTTTACTTCCCAGGCTTCCGGATTGTTAACCGATACCTTGTTCATTTTTTTGATGTTGCGCAAAGCCGTGACCAGCAGCCCAACGAACAGCAATAGCGCCGGAACACCCGCTTCCGAAGAAATCTCTGTGAACGTGTTATGGGTCCCGATCCATGCGCCGGGCACACCGAGGTCGTTTCCATTGGCGACCTCGAAGTTCCCAAGGCCCAGACCAAAAATTGGGTACTCGAGAGTGTATTCGATCGACCTGGTCAACACTGTCAGATGGCTCTCTTCGGATTCCCGTGCCGACGCCGCGACCTCGTTGGTAGTGGAGTCAGCCGCGTCCCACATCGTTCCCAGCCGCTCCCAAAAGACTTGAGGTGCCAGGCTAAGGGCAACGACCAGCGCCAGAGCCATCGCCGCTCCAAGGAACCGCCCGCGCGAGTTGCCGCGTAACACTAGAAACCACGCCAATGCTGCAGAAAGCACCACGTCCAGAAAACCACTGCGGGAGGCGGTGAGCATCAGCATCCAAGTCATGGAGATAACCGCCGCAACCAGCAAGCTCGCTTCAAGAATAGAGCGTCGGACAACAAAGATCGCGGCTATGTACGGCATCGTCAAAGCTTCCGCAATGCCCAGGAAGTTCCACCCAAGTATTCCGAGATTGAAACCTAGCAGGCGTTCCCCGACCCAGATAGCCCGGGAAGACAGAAAAATCGAGATGCTGGTCACCACAAGTTCGCTGAGGATAACGGCCCAAAGCAGTTTTCGAATTCGTTCCACTGTTGTGAGCACCTGCGTGAGCAGGAAAAATATCAAGAGCGTTTTCAACCAGACATGCGTCAGCATTTGAAAGCTGCCGAGCCTCCATAAAGCGAAGGGCAGACCTGCGATATACCAACCGGTCAGCAGTAAGACGATTTTGAGTTCCCGCGTCCACTGCAAATCAATGTGGCCGGACAGAAGGCCGGCAAGGTATGTCAATCCTGCGCAAGCACCGAAAACAAATGTCAGATGAAGAGGAGCGAGAAACGGAAAGATATCCTCCGGCCGGGCAAAAACGGCAACGGTAAAGAGCAATAGGAAGAAAAAACTCCATGGGGCACGGTGATTAGAAAATTCTGCAGGGACAAAGTTCCGCTGCCAGTTCTCTTTATCCAACGAGAGCGACTCTGTACCGTTCACGTATTCTCCTGAGCTGAGTAATGCGTTCACTAGGCGACCACCGCCAGGCTTCGAGGCCGCGTCAGTTCTTCCAGAATTTCTTCAAGCCTATCCACAACCACGTCCCAGCTGTACTGACTGACTACTTGAGTGCGGGCATGCGTTCCAATCAAATTTCGTAGGGACGGATTGCGGAGAAGCTCAACCACAGCGTGAGCGAATTCATCAGGCGGCTCCGCGATGCGAATTTCGCGGCCGTCGCAAAAAGGGAGGCCTTCGGCGCCGACCGGAGTTGCAACCACGGGCTTCCCCATAGCCATGGCTTCAGGGATTTTGATCCGGGTTCCTCCGCCCGCGCGCAACGGAACCACCACCACTTCCGCCTGGGCAAGATGGGGACGAACATCCGGAACCCATCCCGTGACTCGCACCCCTGGCTGCCGCGCCGCAGCGGCCCGTAAACGAGAGGAAGGATTGCGGCCGACAACCGAGAGGCTCGCATTCGGTATTGCGTCATGGATCCGCGGATACACCTCGCGCAAGAACCACATGATTCCATCTTCATTTGGATCCCAATCCATAGACCCCACAAAGACCAGGTTGCCTGCCTGCGGTTGACCGTCAAAAGGACGGAAGAAATCCGTATCGACGCCGGTCGGAAGCGTGGACACGTTCTTGACGCCAAACTCGTGACTCAAGGTTTGCTGATCCTGCTGCGATACCGCAATAATGTGGTCAAACGAGCGGCACACTTGGGCCTCAATGGTTCGCGTTTTCCTCCACTCGGAGCCCAAGACCAGCTTTCTTAGTGGATGTTTTTCGAGTTCCCATTTCCGCTTTCTCAATAAGAATTCAACATTATGCTGGAACACCAACCGCGGCCTTAACGGGGACTCCGCCAGCGGCGCAGCCGTGTGTAGAAAATCGCAAAAAATCAAGTTAAATTGCCTACGAGCTGCCAGTTCTTCCACCGTCGCGCGAAATCGTGGCTGATGGAACTTGGCTAAAAAGTACGGTAGAGCACTGCACTGATTCGTCAGGACCTCTCGGTAGAATCTCAGCGACCCCTTCGTGGCTTCTCGCCAGAACACGGGTGTGAAGCTTGCGAATGTGCTCCTCATTTTGGCTATAGCTGCGGCATCACGAATCGGATCGGCGAAAGAAACCGCGTGAATCTCAACTCTCTGCGCCAAACGCCCCAGGATGTTCAGCGACCGTATCTTCCCGCCTGTGTCCGGCGGAAACAGAGGGCGAGGTACCGTTAGTAAGACATTTATTGTCATCGTGCCAAAAGCTGCGAAGAAGCAGACACAACTCGGGGAAACGGCAAATCTGTTAAGCGTGAACGACCACTCCTCCACTCTGAGCCACTCGGGGTTCCCGCAAGTGACTATCACGGTCCAGGAATACACGGTTCCAAAGCTCAAAATTCAAGAGTCGCCAGCAACATTCAGTAGCGTGCGCGTCGCCATGGCGATGCGCTTCGAGAAGGCGTCGCACATAGCTTGATTCGATCAGTTGGCGTTCCCTTGTGCGGCCATCCAAAAGGACTGCGGCGAGATCGTCAAACAACTGATACCGTAGCCACGGTCGAATTGGGGTCGGAAAGCCTTTCTTGCTGCGTCGAAGGACTTCGGGAGGCAGTCGATTCGCCATAGCTCGGCGGAGCAGATACTTCCCGGAAAACCTGCGCACTTTGTAGCGTGCGGGAATGCGCGCGGCAAACTCGACAAGTTTGTGGTCTAGAAACGGAACGCGGCTCTCGATGGAGGCAGCCATGCTCATCTGGTCTTGTTTCATCAGAAGCTCGACCAGATATGTCTTGATGTCGAGGTATAAGAGACGATTCAGCTGGTCTCTGCGGGTTCCGTCGGAGTGGTAAAACTGCATGGGGTTCGCGTAGGGATTAATTTCGCGAAGCTCCTCCCTCATTTCGCCGGTAAACAGCTCATCCTGCTGGTCCTGAGGAAACACGGAATAGAAGTTGTCGAAGTGGATTTTCTCGAACCTGTCCGGATAATAGAGGAAAGAATGCCGCAGTTTGCGCAGTATCCCGTCTGGGATCACTTCCGCGATCAGAGCCTTCTGAACTAGGTCTTGCAGCGGGCCAGGGACCAGTCTTCGATAGAGTGGCCCAGCGCGCAGGTTCAAAAGGGCCGCGCGATACTTCAAGTAACCGGCGAAGATCTCATCTGCGCCCTCACCGGTGAGCACGACCTTCACCTTCTCGCGAGCCAGGCGGGAGACATAATAGAGGGCTACGCTCGAGGGCCAGACGAGAGGCTCGTCTTCGTGCCAAATCAGTTGTGGCAAAGTCGCAAAGAATTCTTTGGGACCAAGGATTACCTCGTTATATTCAGCCCCGATGTGCTTGGCGACTTGCCGGGCGTAGGGAAGCTCACTGTATTCGTCTTCGGCATATCCTACCGAAAAGGTTTGGATGGGCTCTTTCCGGAGACCAGCCATCACGGCCGCGATTGAGCTGGAGTCGAGCCCCCCACTTAGGAAGACTCCAACTGGAACGTCGCTCATGAGGTGGCCGTGCACGGTTTCTGTGAATTGGTCTCGAAACTGTTCAACATACTCGGCTTCGCTGAGCTCGCATTTGGACGGCGAGACGTCCAAGTCCCAGTATTGTGTGATCCGAGGTCTTGTGTCCTGATTCGTTAAATCGATCTGAAGACGATGTCCGGGCAGCAGCTTGCGAACGCCCTCGAAGAGCGTCTCGTCCGAAGAGATGTAGCCAAAGGTAAAGAATTCCGGCAGCGCGCGCCGATTGAGGCGCGGCTGGAAACCAGGAATTTCGAGGAGTGATTTGACTTCCGAAGCGAACGCAAAACGGTTCGCCACGATCGCGTAGTAGAACGGCTTTATCCCCAAGCGGTCGCGAGCGCAGAATAGCTTCTTCCGGCGTGTATCCCAGATTGCAAACGCAAACATTCCGCGCAGGTGATGTACACAATCCGCGCCGTATTCCTCATACAGATGCAGAATTGTCTCCGTGTCGCTGTTTGTCGCGTAGCGATGACCACACTGCTCCAGCGCGGGGCGGAGTTCTCGATGATTGTAGATTTCGCCGTTGAACACGATCCATACGGTCCCGTCCTCATTCATCATCGGCTGGTGTCCGCCGGCTAGGTCGACAATACTCAGCCGCCGAAACCCGAATGCGATCGGACCAGCCTGAAACTCACCGTGGTCGTCAGGTCCGCGGTGCAGCAGGGTGTTGCACATTGCCTGCAGGTCTTCTTCTCTAAACCTGCCGCCGCGCAACTCGAGAACTCCACAAATCCCACACATGGTCTTGTTCTTCTTTTCTTAAGTGCGAATCTTCAGTAGGAATTAGCCAAGCTTACTCAATCGCAGGTTTGCACAGTTGGCTGTCTCAATCCCACCTCGACCGCGGGCGAGTCATGCCATCCGTGCTGTGAGTCCACTCCCCAAGTGCCAGATGTTCGCCGCCTGGCGGTTCTGGTCGTGTCGCAAAACCATAAGTCGCGGTAGTTGCAATCGAAGTGAATCTGTCCGCGCATTCGTTGAGAGTCCATTCGCCTCGCACCGGACCTTCAGCTGAGTTGAAAACCCGCCGTCCGCTGACTTCGACGAAAGTGCCGTCACAAATCACGATATGGCGCGGCTCGTCGTCCGCATCGGCAGCGCAGAACAGGAACTGCGCATCGCTCGCCCACGAGCCAATTTCCCAGGGCCCCGGCGCATTTGCGAAGAAGAACAAGTAGTTCGCCTTGCCGCTCGTGGAAAACCGATACGCTCGAGTGCCCACTCCCGAGCGCTCTCCTTCCAATGCGTGAAGAACACCTGCACTTGCGTTGACCCTTGGAGCTGGGATCAACAGCGTTACGAATTCGGCGGGCAATTGTGTGTCAGTGCTGAGCTGAAGAATCGGGGACGACTCTTTCCTGCCATACACCGGCGAATACCAACCCTCCAGTATCCGTTGTGAATAGTTCTGATTCGCACTGAACAAAAGGGCGAGATCCGCTTCGTTGTCGCCCACAAACTTGACTCCGCCCGGAATTGTCGAAATTGACCCGGGCGCAAAGTGCCAGGAGGCTTCCAGGTGATGTCTCCCTGCACCCTGCAATACATCTCGAATTAGCCAAAAAGATGACATTAGGCGGAAAACAGTACGAATGTGGCAAACGGGGTCGCTCAGCCGCCGGTACTCATCGTGCGACGCTGCAAGGAGATCAAAGTCCTTGCCGGTCATCCAGCATTCCACATTCACGGAAGGCATACCGTTCCACTTGAATGGGCCAGCCGATTCGAGCTGAGGCAAGTGGTCAATCTGCAGGGTATTGTGAGCGGCCGTTCCACGAAACCAGTCTCGATCGGGAGCAGAGTCGACGTAAGAGAAGGTGCCGGGATCGATAAGCAACATCTTCCCACCGACCGCCAACTGCACACTCAGCGCATCGGCATGACGATGCCCTAGCCGGCCGGTCTGTTGAGGGCCCACATCAATCACGAGTTGAGATTGCACCGGGTTCGAGCTCGACATCACGTAAATCCCGCTCGGCTCCAAACAAAACGACGACATCGCCCGTCGCGTAGAAGGCAGTTTTCCGAATCGGCTTACACCCTCGATTCCTAGGAGCCAAACAGTCTCTTCTCGAATGCCAGCGGCCGCCGCCTTAAAGTCAGGCCGGTCGAAAAGCGCCGCACCCGTGGCGAGCGGATCCACCAGGTTCCCGACACGATTGCGCCGTGAGTCAAATAGTCGTCCGCCGTCATCGTCTCCGAATCGAGGAAGAAAGCCTGCCTGACCCGTGGCGCTGATGACCTCAAGCATTTTTTCGATCGTTTGATCAAACTGAACAGGCGCCGGAATCCCATTTACGTGAGCGAGAATTCGTGCGTGAAGGAAAAAGTCGACCGCGTAAACGTGATAATACAGTGATTGTTCGA